>ERZ1066124.66-NODE-66-length-101415-cov-25.739483_pt1 | contig 101415 bp, 96 predicted proteins | sample MGYA00382771_ERZ1066124 | MGnify/ENA primary metagenome ERZ1066124 (study PRJEB33369, sample SAMEA5778354) | biofilm metagenome | biome: Industrial cooling water; feature: Water cooling tower basin; material: Biofilm | place: United Arab Emirates | collected... | reverse complement strand
TTCCACAAGAACAGTACCACAAGAATAGTTCTACAAGAATAGTTCTACAAGAATAGTTCTACAAGAATAGTTCTACAAGGATATTTTTTGTTAAGATTTGTTAAGATTAAATTTAATGATTTGATGATAAAAAGTAATAATTTACACTTTTCTTGTTGCCGTTCAGTAGAGATAGTTAGGCGCCGAGCAATACAGTACGAAGAAGATAGCATTTAGCTGGTTAGTAATGGTTGATACGTGGGGAAAAGATTGTTTAAGTACAGATATTGGCGCCGTAAAAAATCACCCTAAAAGGGTACCCATTTTGTACTGAAAGATTAACAACACGTTGTTAATTGTGTACAGAGGGTATAAGTTCATGAGGGAATCACTATGTATGGAGTAGAGGCATCTGCACCGTCAGGGAATCGTAATTATGACATTATCTGTTTTGGCGATGAAGTTCCAGGGATATTAACGCTTATTTGTGCTGCACGAGAGTATTATCGTCACACTAATAGGTATCCTCGTAGCTTGTTGTTGTTTAAAGGTAATTCTAAATTAGGAGTTGGTGGCCATGTTGTTCGTTCAGGTTTGGCATATCTAGACCGTTCTTCGGTTCCTAATACAATTCGGCAAGAGCGGAAGCTTGATATATTTGGTGACCCATGTGCTATTTACAAAGAACTTTTACAACGCACGGGGGTAGACCAAGTAGCACTCGACCCAAGTAAGACAGATTGGGTATTGCGCGAGATGTTGCGGGAGATACACGCTGATATTTTGAGTAGTGTTGAAATTAAATCGGTTATTAAAGAAGGGCAAAAGATTCTTGGTATTGAGTTAACTAAGGATGAAACTTATTTTGCTAAACATTTTATTGATAGCACTGTGAATGGCGAGCTAGCGCTTTCTGCTGGTGTGAGAAAATTCAAAGGATTTGAAACTATTGGTTTACCAGATTCTGAGCTTGCTGTAACACTTGTCTTTGAAACCCAAGGTTTGAGTGTTGAACGATTACAAAATATTGAGTATCAATACTTACAGCGTTTTACGAACCTTCAAGATAAGGAAGCACAAGATTTAATCAAGGAAGCTGCGGGAGGAGATGCGAATTTTGCGAACCAGTTGAGAGCAGACTTGGTTGACAAAAAAGGCTATCTCAAAACGATGGCTGTTGGTAAAGATTATATAGATATTCGTAGCAAAGCGCTTTCTATTGCTTATCATGCGTTTCGCGGTACTAAGTTAGATATTAATCTAAGTCCAGGAATTCTTGACAACGGTAATATTGCTTTGTTGTCACGTGTACGGATGTCGTGGAATGCTTTGCTGTTCGGCTTATCTGCCAACGAAGTTGAAAAACTTGCCCGCGCGAAAGCACAACCAACGCGAAAAATGCTCGATGAAATTTTATTTATTACCAGGTGGTTTCAATTGCTTGGCGCCAGTGAAGTCAAGCCAGCAAAAGAAGTTTATATTCGTCATGCAGGTAATATTACCGATGTAATTCAACCACTTACAGGCGCCGAAATGCTGTCAGGTGGTGTTCCAACACACGAAGCTATAGGCACTTTTGGCTATGACTTCGATGTTCGTGGTGGAATTGGTAGTTTTGGCGAACACCCTGTAAATAAAGGTTTTGGTAATTTGGCTTTGTTAACAACTCCTTTATTCAACATTGGCATTCAACACGCATTACTCAAGCAGGTGCCAAATTTAGCTGTAGTGAGTCCGTGTTCAGGTTTTGAAGGTTACGCTTGCTTTGCAGGTCGAATTGTTGAGTTTAACTGTGGAGTTGGACAGGGTGTAGGTATTGCCGCAGGTATTGCATTAGCACAAGAGCGTGAACTAAATGAAGTTTCAAACAAAGAAGTGCATGATGTATTGCAAAGCACAGGGCAACTTTCCCAAATATACGGTATAACTTACCAAGTAGCTGCTGCATAAAGGTTGTACAAAGAAACCCGGTTTCAGTAGAAACCCGGTTTCTAGAGTTAATTAGAAACTTGCTGAAGCGGACTTATAAAAGTCCATGTATTATCAGATTTCCGAATCGTCCATCCTGTAACTTGATACTCTTCATTGCCTTTTACGTAAACAATCTCAGTTCTATTCTTTTCTAAAGATGCGGGCAAACCTTCACATGCTTTAACGGCGATTTTTTCGTAGTTATTATTTTTATCTAGAGAAAAGTAGTCAATTTTACTTTTATCTTGATTTGACTTAATAATTTCAGTATAATCTTGGTCTGTAAGCTTAGACTCTGTGCTAGCAGGAAAGTAGTAATAAGTATTTGATGCTGCGTTTTTATCTTTGGAGTATACCTTACAAGCAAAAAAACCACCATGTGGCTCTACTCTCACAGGTTTAAGTGATTGCGGATTTTGAGCAAAGTTCGAGTCAGCGGCGCCGGAATTTGTTGAGCATCCAAATAAATATGTAGATATAGATATTGATAAAGAACTCAATAGTAATATTTTATGCCAATTATTCATAAATTGTTGATACAAGCTACAGTACGTTTTGCTTGAAATCCCCATGATTCAAGGAAATGCATCTTACTTATGCAAGATTATCATTGAATAAAGGGGTATGATGTAATACTTGACTTGTGTCTAAGTATTCACTCACCAATGTGACGACGTACTATTAAAGCTTGTTTCCCTAAATTTACGCAAGCAATTACGATACAGGTAGCTAATAACCTGCTTGAGTTTGACCGAAAGTCCTAAAATGCAAGCTTCTGCTTCAAGTCTGGTGTAAATCCGTTGTGCATTTTGATGCATTAACACTCATAGTCTGGTAAATACTTATTTTTGAAAATCTTTCGCAGCTTACCAAGCGCACGTGACCCTCGTTTTCGCAACGCTTCTGTAGTAACTTTAGTTTCATTTGCTGATAATTTTATCGCGATATCTTGCCATGAAAATTGACGATAATATCGCATTATCAATAATTTTCTATCTTGAACATCTAACTCTTTTAGTGCTTGATTCAAGTATTTATAAACTTCAGTGTCTTGACTAGATTGCTGCAAACGTTCATCTGGTAGAAATTCTTCAAAGTCAAAGTTTTGATTATCTATAGTTCGACATCGAGTTTCTTCTCTACTTATTTCATTGATGATGTGTAAACCAGTTGTACGTAACCAAGGAATAAGCTTGTAAACTTTTTTACCTGCTGCTTCAGCTTTTGATAAGCGTGAGATAGCTTCATTAAGAATTTCATCAGGTTCATGTTTACCTAATAGTCCATATTGCCGAAGACGCAGACGGTAAAAGTTGCGTAGAACTAACTGTAATTCTTTGCTATTCAACTCTGGAAAATGATTTTCAAACGATTTTTTGATTGCACCTACTTGTGACATACTGCTGATTCCTGGTTACGGTAGACAATATCACAAGGGTTGAAAAGTTGTAAGTAACGCATTATAAACGAATATATGGGTGTATGACACAATCAATTAAAATGGCGTTACAAGCTTTTTCGTTAGCCTTGCTACAAATTAATGACTCACTGCTTGCTTATGTGACATAATTACCTATAGAAGTGTTGTGTTTTCGTCATTAAGCAAGCAGTAAACCGATTTGAAGCTGTGTCATAAACACAGTTTGACTTGTCGAGCGTGTTTATTTGATTTACGTCTTCCCCAAAATCTTATTCATCAGATAATTTCTGTTCAAGGTACTTAATAAAAATCTCCTTAAACCTTTTTGTAATACTATTCTCTTCAGAAGCATTAGTCTCTATTAGTCCTGCTTCCTCAGCAATAGAGAAGTCAATTTGGTTAATAAAATCGTCTAATTGAGGGTCAAATTGAGCAAGTTCTAAAATTAATAGCATTCGTTTTGCATCACTATCTGTAAGATTTGGTAATGAAGAAAGTCGATAGTACTCTTGCATTAACCATAACAGTTCTTCATCTATTTCTTGCAGTTCTGAATATAAAGCGCTATTCACGTTTAAATTACAGTTATTTATCAATTTTGAAAGCAAATTTTTCATTTGTCTTCTTTCTTTAACTTCATGTTCCAATTGAGATAGTAAATGAGTATTATTATCATTCGCTTCATATAATAGCTCTTTTAAATCTATACTAGAATAATTAGTTTTAATTTTACGACAGACTCTACTTGATGCAATTAATAACTTCTGATTTAGGTTTTGAGCTTGGGTTTTACTTTGCTCTGTATCTTCGATGAGTATTCGTAATATAGTACTCAGTCTTACCATTGATATATGGCATTGCGAATTCCTTGCAATGACTGTATTCTGCCAAGCATCATACTCTTGCAGGTCATTGAACAGGTTTTGTTCAGGTGTCATTTGTGGGTCAAATTCTTCAAATATCATTAACTTATATTTCCTAACTCTCCGTTTGTTAATGATTTGATAGATATAAGTGTGACCTTGATTTAGATACTTTATTGTAAAGTTTATAAAAGTAAATTATAAAATTATCATATAGGGAGCAATTAAATGACAAAATCTATTTTACTGAACTAACAAATACTAAAAATTGAGGAGGCAGTATAGGTATAATTTCCTAGCCTGTGACGTATACTGCCAGGACGATGAAAATCGCACTACGTTATTTCATTAAATTCAAAAACTGAAATATTATTTTGGTGATTCTTACTACCTAATTTTGACAAATTATTAAGATTTTTATACATCTGGTTTGTCTGGGGGTAGCAAGCGCATTTTATTTCGGTATACTTTTCTTAGACACTTAAGAACACGAGAACCTCGCTGTCGCAGTGTTGTTACTGAGATATTTTTACCTCGACTTGCATAAAATTGCGCGATGTCATTCCACGACATATTATCGAAAAAGCGCATTACTAGGAGTTCCCGCTCACTAGCTTGTAACTCTAGTATACTATTACCAAGTAGTTTATAAGTTTCTTCGGTTTCAAGTTGCTCAACTCCGATAGTATGAGAATTTTGGATGCAAAGTGATTTGGATGATATTTCGCTCACATCTATATTAAGAGTTGTAAACTTGGTTTCATGGCGCCGCAGTTCTAATATATAAAAAAAGCCAGTTGTTTTTAACCAGGCTTCTTGATTATAAATATTTTTACCCATTTTGAGCGCGTGTTCAAGACGAAGTACTGCTTCTGAAAGAATTTCTTCTGGTTGATAACGACCCTTTAATCCAACTTGAGCCAAACGCAAACGAAAGAATATAACTAATCTTGCGTACATTTGTTTTAGTTGTTTATGTAAAGAGCGGTTCGGTGTGAATCCAAGCATCGGGATTTCCCTCTCAAAAATAAATTTTCATAGGAAAAAAATACCCACACATATCTCTCGTGATAGTGTCTACTTAAAAATGAAGATATTCGATAATTCGTGACAAACTAAACTTAGGTAATAAGTCAAAAATCCAGCTTTGCAACAAAGCTGGTTGTTTCAGAACTATTTAGGCGCCTTTATAATGCGATAATGCCTTTGTGCCAATATAGTATTTATGTTTGCTAAAGTACTATCACATTAGAATTGAAAAGTGTAGAATCGTTTAACGTTGCCTTAGTAGCTAAAAATGCATCAATAGCATTAATCAAATTACTAAGAGTGACATCTATTTCGGCGAAACTCAAAATCATTAGCATTCTTTGAGAATTAGCCTCATTCAATTCTGCTAAAGAAGCTAATCGATAGTATTCGTAAGCAAGAGCGACTAAAGCTTCATCAAATGTATCAAATTTTGTTTTAGTTACAATTGCCTGCAGGGTTTTCGCCATCTTTTTGTGAGACTCAGAGCAATTGATATATTTTTCGCTTTCATTTTCAGATACAACCCGATGTAAATATGGAAATGTGCTTTTAGCTCTGGGTGAGCAACTTGCAATATCTCGATTCAATTTTTCTTGCATAATTATCTCCACAATATAACTGGAGAATCATGTTTATTACAGTTATATATGTTGAGTTCAAGGTCTTTGTGACATGTATGTTATAAAGTTAACATTATAAATTTATCTATTGGCTAGGCTGTATATCAATAGATAGAATGTATGCTATATATCGGTAGCTAATAGTATAATAAGAACCCGGTTTCTAGGATTTTATAATCGGTAAAATAATTTACATAAATGAGAAATGATAAGACCTAACACTGTTGTGAGATTGCGCTTATAAAAGTTGTTGCAATTTTTGACAGTATTTTCGACGATAGCAAAAATAACCCGGATACAGATTATGATGTAATCCTGCACTCTTTTCGCTTACATAGTCAGACCAATGCTAGAAATGCTATCTCTTCCAACCGTTAAACCTAGCGTCCCTCATTTCTCTTCAGGCCCATGTGCAAAGCGCCCCGGCTGGTCTGTTTCAAATCTGAGTAGCGCTTGCGTGGGACGTTCGCACCGTTCAGCAGATGGTAAAGCCAAATTAGCTGAAGTTATCGAACTATCGAAAAAAATTCTTGGTGTCCCGGCAAATTACCGTCTGGGAATTGTACCAGCTTCTGATACAGGCGCCGTAGAAATGGCGATGTGGTCACTTTTAGGCAAGTTACCCCTTGATATTCTCGCGTGGGAAAGTTTTGGTCAGGAATGGGTAAAGGATGTTACCGACGAGTTGAAATTATCTGATGTGCGCTTAATGAAGGCGCCTTACGGTAGTTTACCCGACTTTAGCCAAGTTGATTTTAGTCACGACGTAGTATTTTTATGGAACGGTACCACATCAGGAGCGCGCGTACCAAATGCCGACTGGATACCAGACGACCGCGAAGGTTTAACAATTTGCGACGCCACCTCAGCAGTATTCGCAATGGATGTAGACTGGTCGAAACTTGATGTTGTTACTTACTCGTGGCAAAAGGTACTTGGTGGAGAAGCACAACATGGTGTTATTGTACTATCACCACGTGCTGTTGAACGCTTAGAGACTTACCAACCACCTCGACCTTTGCCAAAATTATTCCGTATGACCGAAAAAGGTAAGCTGATTGAAGGTATTTTTAAAGGCGATACTATTAATACTCCATCAATGTTGTGCGTAGAAGATGCACTCGACGGGTTAAAGTGGGCAGAAAGTATTGGTGGTCTTTCAGGATTAATTAATCGTAGCGAAGCAAACCTTGCAGCAATTACAAAATGGGTTGAGCAAAGTAACTGGGCTGCATTTTTGGCAGAAACACCAGAAATTCGTTCTTGTACATCAATTTGTCTCAAAATTACAGACGAATGGTTTACTGGCTTAACTCCAGAACAACAAGCCGAATGTGCCAAGAAACTCGCAAAAGTACTCGAAAAACAAAACGTTGCTTTCGATATCGCAGCTTACCGCTCGGCGCCTCCAGGTTTACGCATTTGGGGAGGCGCCACTGTTGAAACGAGTGATATAGAAGCACTACTACCTTGGTTAGACTGGGGTTTCGCAACAGTCAAAAATGAAATGAAATAACACGATGTTTTAAAAATGTTCCACAATGTCATGCTGAACGCAGTGAAGCATCTGGTGTATACGTGTAAAACATAGATTCTTCGCTGCACTCAAAATGACAATTTTTGGCTTTTCAAATATATTTTAAGTATCAATACTTAAAAAACACATGTTCTTCTCTATCCTGCTTGTATAATTAGGGCGAGGAAACTATTTTTGCTTGTCATGTATATTTATGACCGATGATATATACTGTTACTGTTCGTAAAAAGCCTGACTGTTTTCTGCTTTCCGAAGCTACCCCAATCATTATTTCTCGTCTTTACTACTGGTAACTTGGTTTTTAATAAATTACTCTAGCTTTGCAGTAAAAGAGATATTCATAAATCGCGCTTGCTGAAAGTAATGATGAATCATATTCAGTAGAAGAAGTAATCGCTGATTACAATAAAATTCACGGTACAAATTTTACTAGACAAAGTATACTGAATGACTGAATCTCAACCGCTTGCTCTCCGAATTACGAAATCAGCACGAAAAGACATTATTGATTTGCAGTTAGACTGTTTCTTCGATTATAGGAATTTGTCTTTGGACTATTTTAATTAAACCTAAAGTTTTTTGGTAAGCAGTTTGTTCTCCTGTTTTATCAAAATATAATGCTGCTGTTTGTAAGTCAGAAATGGCGGCTTGTTCATACCCTAAGTTGTGATAAGCTATACCACGATTTGCATATGCTTGAGCGTTACTAGGATTGAGTCTTACTGTATTACTGAAATCTTTAACGGCGCCTATATTGTCACCACTTTTACCACAAGTACAGCCTCGGTTAAAGTAAGCGCGTTCAGATTGTGGGTTAAGGCTAATTGCTAAGGTAAAGTTTCGAGTGGCAGATTTGTAATTATTGAGATGAAATTGTGCTAAACCCAAATCATTATATATATCCGCACGTAAATAACTAGGGGTTTCGCTTACGAGTGATAGCGCGCGTTGATAATCTGTAATTGCTTTTCTATAATTTTGTAATGCCGCAGTTGCAACACCTCGATTATAATATGCACGAAAATCTTGAGGTTGACGGCTTAGAACTTGATTATTGTCTTCAATTGCTGCGGTATAATTACCTTGACGATAATGAGCTATACCTCTGTTAATATACGCTTCGATATTTTCTGGCGCCTTGTTTATAGCTTGATTGCAATCGATGATAGCATTTTGGTATTCTCCTAGCTGAAGGTTTGCTAAACATCGATTACTATAAGCTACGGCATAATCTTCTTTAATATTAATTGCTTCTGTAAATTTGACTACAGCTTGTTGATAATTCCCTTGTTGTAGTAATTCTACCCCTGAGTGAAATATAACTGAGGGGTTTGTAATGGCGCCTGCTTTATCAACTTGGAATATTAGTAAGCTGATAGTTAAAGCGGTTAGAAGGAATAATTTACTAATCATGTAGTGTTTATATACTGCAATAGGGATACAGCATTGCCGTACCCCTATTAATGTTTTATTAGAACTGAATAACAATGAGCCTGATTTATAAGCAAGTATTAATATTCATAGTTAACACTCACCACTCAGCACTCAACACTCAGCACTATTAACTACTTCCAGCCTTTATCTGCTTGCGACAACACATAACTTGCGACGTTGGCAATTTGTTCTGGTTTCAAGCGACCACCAAAGGCAGGCATAGCATTTTTACCCTTTGTAACTTGGGTGATAATTGCTTCTTCTGAGTACATATTGTACTTTTCTAAAGCATCTTTTTGTAGAGTTTTTTGTGCGTTAACCAAGTTTTTACCACCTGCGTGACAAGAAGCGCAGTTCGCACTGAAGATTTTTCCTCCAGCCACAGCATCTCCATCAGCTAATGCGGGACGACTGAAAGCAAAGGTGAAAATTGCTACGCCTAGCAGCAATACTGATACTATTCTTTTCATTAAGTGTTCCCTCTGTAACAAGGATGGGTAAGTGCTATATTCTCATAATATTGTCTTGTTCACGGCTTTTATAGTCAAATGACAAGCTGTCGTACTTCGCAAAAACCTTTACAATTATTGACTTGAAGTAAAATTTTGTTACTTTGTTTGTTAATCTCTTGACATCCAAAATAAAGATTCAACAAGAAAGATTAAGAAGTGTAAAATAAATTACACAGGTTAAGGAGTAAAGGCGCCTTCGTTTGATAGGGTGGCAAGGTGGTTAATAGCTGTTCCAGTAACTCGACAAATTCGCCATTCGCCCAAAATTTCGGCGCCGATGCGACGGTAAAATTCAATCGCAGGTTCGTTCCAATCTAGAACGCTCCATTCGAGGCGCCCATAATTACGTTCACTAGCGATTTGTGCGAGTTTACTTATAAGTGATTTACCAATACCTTGGCGCCGATATTCGGGAAGAACAAAAAGGTCTTCGAGATAAATACCTGGTTTAGTAAGAAACGTTGAATAGTTATAAAAAAATAAAGCATAGCCGACAGCTTTGCCATTGCATTCGGCTAAAATAGCTTCAGCAAATTTATGCATACCAAAAAGATGCTCTTTTAGTGCAAGAGCATCTCCGGTTACAGCGTGTGATAGTTTTTCGTATTCCGCTAAAGCTTGGATAAGAGAAAAAATTGCGTCGCAATCTTCGGCTTGTGCAGAACGTATAATTACATGGCTATGCATGAGATTTAATTTTGTATAATCGTGTCATTCTGAGCGCAGCGAAGAATCTTGGTAAATATTCAACTTTTATTAGATGCTTCACTCCGTTCAGCATGACATATTATATACCTCTATATCAGCCAACCTTTCAAGCGTTTTGCAATATGTGGGCGCCGGAGCTTTCGCATTGCTTTACTTTGAATTTGACGAACACGTTCGCGAGAAAGATTGAACATATTGCCAACTTCTTCTAAAGTACATGGCTCACTCGTTGTTAAACCATACCGCAATGAGATTACATCTTTTTCGCGCGGTGTCAATACATCAGCCAAAACTTCCCAAATTTCCTGACGCATCATGCTTTCATTCATTTTGGCTTCAGGAGACTGATTATCTTCATCTTCTAATAAATCCATCAGTTCGGTATCTTCTTCTTTACCGACACGATGGTTAAGCGAAAGCGCTTGACGACGTAATTGTTGAAGCTGACGCAGTTGAGATGGAGGTATTTCTAATATGGCAGCAAGCTCGACTTCGTTCGGGTTACGTCCAAGTTGCTGTTTGAGTTCGCGTTGCGCTTTTTTGAGCTTGTTCAGCTTTTCGACAATGTGAATTGGCAAACGAATTGTGCGCGCGTCATTTGCTATAGCACGAGTTATAGCTTGACGTATCCACCAATATGCGTAAGTTGAAAACTTATATCCTTTATCTGGGTCAAACTTTTCTGTCGCGCGGTTCAAACCCATTGCTCCTTCCTGTATCAAATCCAGAAAAGGAACTCCACGATTTAAATATCGTTTTGCAATTGATACCACTAAACGCAAATTCGAGCGAATCATTTTACGTTTAGCAACTCTACCTTGATACAACCGACTTTCTAATTGTCTTTCTGTCAAATCTAACTGCGCTGCAACTTGTGCCTTGGTTACAGGTTGCTCTGACTTCTCTTGTAACGATGCTTGTATTTCTCGAACTTCTTCTAAAAATCTAACTCGTCTTGCTAACTCAACCTCTTCATCGGGTTTAAGTAGCGGGTAACGTGCCATTTCTTTAAAGAAAGCTCCGACTGCATCATCATGTTCGGTTTTGTTATATCCAGAAGGACGAGCTGCTCCCATCTGGTCACCGTCACGTTCATCATTGTCGGCAATCAAAGCTTCGTCGGCTACTTGTTCTAAAATATCGAGCGATGGTTCTTCAATATCAGTAGCACTTTCGATTATCTCGATTGTTTCCAATTCTGCAATATTCATAGGTTTATGTGAGGAATGGTTGCTTCCGATTGGTACATAACTTTTGCGCTTTAATGCATTTATGCAATACATAGATTAGAGTATCCAGGTATCGCTTTCTCGCGCGCGAAAACTTAGTAGTAAGTGCGCCTGGTTTATTTTCTCAAACAGATGCTTAGGCTAAAAGTTAATTATTAGCGTCCTTTTAGGCACTAGTTTTAGATTTTACACTATAACTAGTAAAATTTACTACGTAAGTTGTTTTGACTGAGGTCAAATTGTATTGATAGCTTACGCTTTGGGTAATTTCAACACGAACTGTTAATTTTTTTAAAATCAACGCTTGCAGGTTGTAAACGTTGTACTGTAATCCAAATTAATTTGTAGTTTCTTTTTCAATTTTGCTTCAAATTCATCAAATACGTTAAATCCTCCTCAATCAAAATTACATACACTTCACAGAAAAATACCTTTGCCACTCCTCAATGCTTAAATTTTTCTATAATTATTTGAATAACTATGAGTTTATGCTTTGTGGCTCCAAAGATACACAGCTTTGTATTCTGTGCTTCTCTGATGATTTTTAACTTGCTGCCATGTGACAGTTTAAACTTTGGCATTCAGAGTGACTAGATAAAAGCTTCTCATATCGTAATAAGGTTGAATATCTACCGATGGAGGGAAAAGACGCTCTTACTTATTTAGTATATGAAGAAAAAATAATCTCAGCAATTACGAGCATTATAGTGTTATTTTATCTGCGTCTAAATAAGTATGAATAAGTAATGGCGGCGATGCAATTAATAACGGAAAGCTTAAGCAATTCACTTGTATAGGAAACTTATCAAGTAATATGACAAGCGAAAGTATTGATAACTACAATTTCTAATGATTTAGTTAATGGTTAACGGTCAGGTCAAAAACGGGAAAAGGGGAAGGGGGAAAGAGAAAAGGGAACATCATCTAGAAGGATATGAGATTTGAGATTATAATTCATTGATAAATAGATAATATATATGTACACCACAAGCATTGCTAGTCCTACCAAGTTGAAGGTTGCCGAAGTCGGGGGAAGGTACCATAGCGTTACGCAACGTTTGGTAGAAGTTTTGGTAGATATTCCACCGGGGTTGGTTGAATTTGCAACGAAGGACGGACACAAACTCTACCCATATTTCATACCAACCGAGTTGGATATTGAACCCGGTGATATTTTAAGCGTTCCATTCGGCGCCTCTGTTGTAGGTGGCATCGCAATACGTTTGATTAATACACCTCCATTAGGTATAGAAACGAACAAAATCAAGCAAGTTGAAGATGTTGTTCATAAGCATTTCTTCCAAGAAAGTTATTGGAAGCTGATGGAACGGGTATCACAATATTATTACACACCCTTAATTCAGGTGATTCGCGCTGCATTGCCACCTAAACTGCTCGCGAAGTCACAGCGTCGCGTTCGTTTAACCGTTGCAGGCGCCGCAGTTTCAACTTTAACAAATTCCGTTGAAGAACAATCTCAACCACTATTTCAGAAATTTAGTCAAGCTAAAAAAAAGGGTTTTTCTTTAGAATCTTGTATCGTATTACTCTTATTTTATTTACAAAACTTAATTGACAGCGAATATTTAATATCGATTTTTTGCTTATTGATATTCCGGAACTCAACGAAGCAAGTACATAATGTCACATTCAATAAAATTTTAAAAATTCTGCTTCTTCAAACGGAAGGAGATTACAGCTTAGTTTTCTTGCAACGACAAGTTCAGGGAGCAACTCGTGCAGTCCGCGAACTTGCTAAGTTAGGTTTAGTCGAAAAATATATAGAACAAGCAAGAAGCGTTCGTCCTAAATTACAAAAAGCTGTCATTTTAACTGCTTACTCTTTTGCGGATGATATTACCACTCGTCAGCGCGAAGTTTTGGAAGTATTACGACGACGTGGTGGTGAAATGTGGTTGGCTGAATTACTACAAATAACCGGTGCTGCTGCAACGACCATAAAATCTTTATCTAATAAAGGCTATATAGTTATTGAAGAAAGGGAGCTATTACGAAGCGAAAGCGATGAAAATGCAGGCAGTCTAATAGGAACAGACACAGCAAAAACCCTCACACACGACCAAACTCAAGCGCTGGCAAAAATTAGAGAAAGCCAAACAGGAACAATTTTGCTACATGGGGTAACAGGTTCAGGAAAAACCGAAGTTTACCTCCAAGCAATAGCACCTTTATTAGAAAATGGAAAATCTGCTCTTGTACTAGTTCCCGAAATTGGGTTAACACCTCAACTTACTGATAGATTTCGCGCCCGTTTTGGTAGCAAAGTTAGCGTTTATCATAGTGGACTCAGTGATGGTGAACGTTATGATACATGGCGCCAAATGTTGAACAAAGAACCACAAGTGGTAATTGGTACTCGTAGTGCTATATTTGCTCCTTTATCGAACTTGGGTTTAATTATCCTTGATGAAGAACACGATTCATCATTTAAACAAGATTCTCCCATTCCTACATACCACGCGCGTACAGTTGCGACTTGGCGTGCAGAACTCGAAAATTGTGTTTTGGTTCTAGGTTCTGCAACTCCTGCGTTAGAAACATTAATAGCTTCGCAACAGCAAAAAACTCTTTATTTATCTTTGCCCGAACGTGTAAACTCACGTCCACTTCCACCTGTAGAAATTATTGATATGCGCTCTGAGTTACAGCAGGGCAATAAATCAATGTTTAGCAGAACGCTCAGAGACGCATTAATACAACTTCAAGAAAAAAAACAACAAGGTATTTTATTTATCCATCGACGTGGGCATAGTACTTTTGTTTCGTGTCGTAGTTGTGGGTACGTAATGGAGTGTCCGCATTGTGATGTATCGTTGTCGTACCATCAAACAGAGTATGGGGCGCCGCAATTATTAAGGTGTCATTATTGTAATTATGTAACCCCACATGCGCGAAGCTGTCCACAATGTGATTCACCGAAGTTTAAATTTTTTGGTAGTGGTACACAAAAAGTCGCACAGGAGTTAGCAAGAGAGTTTCCGGAGCTACGTGTAATTCGGTTTGATAGTGATACTACAAGTAATAAAGGCGCCCATCGTAACTTGTTGACGCAATTTATAAATGGTGAAGCGGATATTTTGTTAGGTACACAAATGCTTACTAAAGGTTTAGACTTGCCACAGGTAACTTTAGTAGGAGTTGTCGCCGCTGATGGACTGTTACATTTATCAGATTATCGTGCTAGCGAACGCGCGTTTCAAACTTTAACACAGGTAGCAGGACGTGCAGGACGAGGTGAAGAACCTGGACGTGTAATTTTACAAACGTATACACCAGAACATCCGGTGATTGAAGCAGTACGTGGTCATGATTATAGAGCCTTTACCGCCATTGAATTAGAGCAACGGCAAGCACTTAATTATCCTCCGTTTGGGCGGTTAATTTTGTTACGTCTGAGTAGTGTAGATGCGGTACAAGTTGCCAATGCTTCCGAAATTATTGCAGCATTTTTACGTGGTGGCGAAGGTTATGAAATACTTGGTCCGGCGCCTGCTAGTATTATGCGGGTAGCAAATCGGTACCGTTGGCAAATTATGGTAAAATTTGCACCCGATGCATTACCACAGTTACCCAACTGGGATGAAGTGCGTGAAATTTGTCCTGAAGGAGTGAGTTTAACGATTGATGTTGACCCATTAAATATTATGTAACTATGACGAATAAAATCCCCCCCAGCCCTGCTTAATAAGGGGGGAGCTAGGAACGCCCCTCTTTTCCCCCCTTACTAAGGGGGATCGGCTCAGTCTTCTCTCTATATATTAGTAGTAAATATTTTTACCACAGAGACACAGAGTACACAGAGGAAAAAGTGAATATTTTTGATTACACGTCAATATAATTTAATCGATTGCCGTTATTATTTGATGCACGGGCATAAGTGCTTGCGAAAAATCTTATTAAATTGTAGATACATATAATGCTGTTACAAGGCTTTTTACAAATCGCGTTAACGTTATGTATCGTGGTTGCCATAACACCCTTACTTGGCAGGTACATCGCAAAGGTATTTATGGGACAGCGAACTTTGCTCGACCCCATAATGAATTCACTAGAACGAATTATATATGTCCTAGGAGGTATTGCGCGTCGTGACGATATGACAGGTTGGCAGTATGCGCGCGCTGCACTTTACACCAATGTATTTATGGGCGCCTTTGTATATATATTATTAATGAGCCAGCGCACGCTTCCCTTGAATCCTAACAAATTTGGTGCCATGCGTTGGGATACTGCACTGCATACAACGATTTCGTTTCTCACCAATACTGACCAGCAGCATTATGCGGGTGAAACAACTTTAAGTTATTTTAGTCAAACAGCAGCTTTAACATTTTTGATGTTCACGTCTGCTGCAACTGGTTTAGCTGTTGGCATTGCTTTTATTCGTGGTTTAACTGGAAAAAAGCTGGGAAATTTTTATGTTGATATAACTCGTGCAATTACACGAATATTGCTGCCACTTTCGCTAGTCGGAGCAATAGTACTGCTAACTCAAGGTGTACCACAAACATTTGCACCAACTCAAGAAGTAGTAACTCTTGAAGGCGCCAGACAGTATATTGCTAGAGGGCCAGTAGCATCGTTCGAGATGATTAAACAATTAGGTGAGAACGGTGGTGGTTTCTTTGGTATTAATTCCGCACATCCATTTGAAAATCCGAATACTATATCAAACTTAATCGAAATCATCGCAATGGTATGCATTCCCAGTGCGCTGATTTATACCTATGGAGTGTTTGCCAATAATATAAAACAAGCTTGGCTACTGTACTGGATGGTACTTATCATCTTTGTTGTGTTAGTAGGAGTAACAGCAATTGGCGAATATCAAGGAAATCCACTTATAAATAGTAATATTGGAATAGAACAGCCAAATTTAGAAGGTAAAGAAATACGTTTTGGTTGGGCACAAACGGCATTATGGGCAGTGCTGACTACTGCCACAATGTGCGGCGCCGTCAATGGAATGCATGACTCACTTATGCCAGCAGGTGGATTTTCAACTTTACTAAATATGTTTTTACAAATTGTCTGGGGTGGACAAGGTACAGGAACAGCATATTTATTTATATTTGTAATTTTGACGGTATTCGTTACAGGGTTGATGGTAGGACGTACTCCAGAATTTTTGGGACGTAAAATCGAACAGCGTGAAATTGTACTCGCAAGTCTTATACTATTGATTCATCCAATTGCCGTCTTGATCCCCAGTGCTATTACGCTTGCTTTTCCCAAGACATTGGCAGGAATTAGCAACCCAGGATTTCACGGTATTTCACAAGTAGTATACGAATACGCATCAGCAAGCGCGAATAATGGTTCAGGGCTGGAAGGCTTGAACGATAATACGTTGTGGTGGAATTTAAGCGCAGCAGTAAGCATGATAATTGGACGGTATATTCCAATTATTGCAATTTTATTACTCGCCGAAAGTATGGGCAAAAAACAACCCGTTCCCCAAACCCCAGGAACCTTGCGAACTGATACTTCACTGTTTGTAACTGTAACCGCAGGTGTTATTCTCATACTCGGAGTTTTAACCTTTTTCCCCGTTCTCGCCCTTGGCCCAATCGCCGAAGGCTTTAAAATTGCGAGGTAAGTTAGGAGTGCTGAGTGCTGAGTGCTGAGTAGTAAAGACGCGATTAATCGTATCTCTACTCATAACTCCTAACTCATAACTCCTAACTCATAGCTCAACTCAGCACTCAGCACTTTCAACTCAGCACTTAGTAGTCTATGCGTCAACGTAATCGTTCGAGTGACCGTAAAAACCCGCGTAAGCAATCGAAAGTCAATAATAAAGGACTTTACGCACGCGCGGTTAAAGATGCTTTTCTTAAGCTGAATCCTAAAGTAGCTATCCGTAACCCAGTAATGTTTCTGGTATGGATTGGAACATTAATTACTTTAGCTGTAACTATTGATCCAAATTTATTCGGACGAGTCACAGGAAAAAATGTGCAGCTTTTCAATGGACTAGTCACTGCAATTCTATTTTTAACGGTGTTATTCGCTAATTTTGCCGAAGCTTTTGCAGAAGGACGTGGTAAAGCACAAGCTTCAGCACTGCGTTCTACTAAATCTGAAACAATTGCAAAACAACTTGCACCTGATGGCAGTATTACAGAAGTTTCTTCCACAACTTTGAAACGTGGTGATACCGTTTATGTCACAGCAGGTGATATTATTCCTGCTGATGGAGAAGTGACAATGGGGGTTGCAAGCGTTGATGAGTCGGCAATTACTGGTGAATCGGCGCCTGTTTTAAAAGAATCTGGCTCTGATATTGCCAGTTCTGTAACTGGAGGGACGCGAATTATTTCTGACGAGTTAATTATTCGTATTACTGCTGAACCTGGTAAAGGTTTTATAGACAGAATGATTGCTTTAGTAGAAGGCGCCGAGCGTAGCAAAACACCCAACGAAATTGCATTAACAGTACTACTTGCTGTTCTAACATTAGTGTTTCTTTTTGTAATCGTAACACTGCCTGCGTTGGCTTACTACGTTAATAGTCCCGTTAGCGTACCTGTATTGATAGCCTTACTTGTAGCTTTAATTCCTACTACCATTGGTGGATTACTTAGTGCTATTGGTATTGCTGGTATGGATCGAGTGGCTCAGTTCAATGTTATTGCGACTTCTGGACGTGCAGTTGAAGCTTGTGGCGACGTTAATACTTTAGTATTAGATAAAACAGGTACTATTACACTTGGCAACCGACTGGCAGAAGAATTTATACCTATTAACAATCATACTATTCAAGAAATAGCTACTGTTGCATTATGGGCAAGCATATTTGATGATACGCCAGAAGGGAAATCAATAGTTCGATTAGCCGAACGTTTAGGCGCCATCATTGATTTTGACACTAGTTATTCCCAAGGAGTAGAATTTTCTGCCAAAACACGCATGAGCGGTACAAATTTACCCGATGGTAGTCAAATACGAAAGGGAGCAGTAGGAGCAATAAAAGGATTTGTGCGCTCTCGTGGAGGTTATGACTCACCAGAACTAGATACAGCTAACATGCGAGTTTCCGAACAAGGAGGAACTCCGCTTGCTGTTGCTGTTGACGGCGAAATTTATGGAGTAATTTATCTCAAAGATATTGTTAAACCAGGTATTCGCGAGCGTTTTGAACAATTGCGACGCATGGGTGTGCGTACTGTAATGTTAACTGGAGATAATAGAATAACTGCTTCGGTAATTGCACGTGAAGCTGGAGTTGATGATTTTATTGCGGAAGCAACACCCGAAGACAAAATCGAAGTTATTCAACAAGAACAAGCCCAAGGTAAGCTTGTTGCGATGACAGGAGACGGAACAAATGACGCACCAGCACTTGCACAGGCAAACGTTGGTGTCGCAATGAATACCGGGACTCAAGCAGCTAAAGAAGCAGCTAATATGGTGGACTTAGACTCAGACCCTACTAAGCTTATTGATATAGTCGGAATTGGGAAACAGTTATTGATAACACGTGGCGCCTTAACAACCTTTTCAATTGCGAATGACATCGCCAAGTATTTTGCAATTATACCTGTATTATTTGCCAGTACAAACTTACAGAGTTTAAATATTATGCGTTTAAGCAGTACAAATTCGGCGGTACTATCAGCATTGATTTATAATGCGTTAATTATTCCGGCATTAATTCCTTTAGCATTAAAAGGAGTGAAATTTAAACCATTAACAGCAAATCAATTATTACAACAAAATATATTGATTTATGGGTTAGGGGGAGTAATTGCACCATTTATTGTCATTAAGTTTCTTGACGTTATTATTACTATCATAGGATTAGCATGAGCTACTTTAGTCGAAAAAAATTACCAATTATAATTTTTTTTATAACGTGCTTCAATATAGTGATTGTGCCTGTAGTTTATGCCACAACAGGTAAATTAGAACCACGTCATACGTATGCACTTACTGGACTTGGCATTATTACCCTTGGGTTAGTAATTTATTTATTTGACGTAGTATTTCGTCCCGATAGATATTGAATATTAGATAAATATTAAATAATTATGTTACAAAATATTCTTAAAGCCATTCGCATTAGCGTAATTTTATGGTTAATAACAGGAGTTGTATATCCCTTACTAATTTTTGGCGTTGGACAATTACCAGCGCTACGTGAAAAAGCGAACGGTAGTATTGTTTACAATTTAGAGAACAAACCATATGGTTCGTCTTTAATTGGTCAAGTATTTACATCCGAGCGTTATTTCTATACTCGTCCTAGCGCAGTTCGCTACAGCCAAGGTAGACAAGGTAGACCAACAGGAGTATCAGGCGCCAGCAACTTAGCTCCAAGCAATCCTGATTTACTCAAGCGTGTTATTGAGACGGCAAATCAATTACGTGATGAAAACGTATCACCCATAGTAGGAGACTTTATCTACACTTCAGGTTCTGGCTTAGACCCTCATATTTCTTTACGAGCAGCGCAGGCACAAATTGACAGGGTAGCAAAAGCACGCGGAATACGACCAGAAGAAGTCATACCATTAATAAATCGCTCGACCGACAATCGATTTTTAGGTATTTTTGGCGAACCTGGTGTAAATGTTCTAAGACTCAACTATACGCTCGATTTAAATGAACGAGTTTCTAACCAGCGCCGAAATCAATAGCAAAATCCTAGAAACCGGGTTCATGAACAGTATTAATTTTTACTAACAATATGTATTAACTTATGTAAATACGTAGAGAATAATTCACTAAACTTAATATAGATTTCAATAGATTTTACGGATGATTTAGCTATCTACCGTAGCAAATTGTGCTTGTTAATTCAGAAAAAATTTTGAGTCAAATCAATTGAAAGTACGCGGATTCAGCACCTAAGCGGTTGTTATGTGCAGGCGCCGCGCATTTGATTTATTTACGCAAAGCCCAATGTAATTACACATTTTCTTAACAAGCTGCAACTGCAATAGGGCGTATATTTTTTATTAATCTTCTGTTAATCTTTTTTTTGGGTAACTTTTCATACAGAAGCAAGTATCAAAAATTACTCATATTTATGCAAGTGACACAACTCGTTCGACCTTGGGAACTTTAAAAAGTGTTGAAGAAAGTAATAATGATAGGGGCGATTGCCCTACTACTCCTTGGTGGGCCACTGACGGGCAATGCCTTTGCTCAGACAGTAACCGCTGAAGATTTAAAAAAGGTGGCAGATGCAGCCGCAGCCGCTCAAACAGCAGGAGATACAGCATTTATGCTTTTATCATCTGCGTTGGTGCTGTTAATGACACCTGGGTTGGCTTTCTTCTACGGTGGCTTCGTGCGGTCGCGCAACGTGCTAAATACGCTGATGATGAGTTTTGTACTCATGGCAATAGTGGGAGTTACCTGGATTTTATGGGGCTATAGTTTTGCGTTTGCACCAGGTAATGCGATTATCGGTGGAGTTAAGTGGATGTTTGGCAATGTGGGACTTGATATCGCTGGATATTTGCCCCATATGGCTTATGAAGATGCTTTGAAAGCTGCTGACCCCAAATATAATGACGTTGTGTCGTATGCGGGCACAATTCCTCATCAAGCATTCATGATTTATCAAGCCATGTTTGCCATTATTACTCCAGCGTTGATTTCAGGCGCCATTGCCGAACGGATGAGCTTTACTGCTTACTCGCTATTTGTGCTGTTGTGGTCTACATTTATTTATTCTCCACTAGCTCACATGGTTTGGGCAAAAGGTGGAATGTTAGGACTATATGGTGGAATGGGCGCCCTAGACTTCGCAGGTGGAACAGTAGTACACATTAGTTCTGGGGTTTCGGCGTTAGTTGCAGCAATAATGCTAGGTTCGCGTAAAACATATCCAAACCGTCTTAGCCCTCCGCATAACGTGCCATTTATTTTACTAGGTGCTGGCTTACTATGGTTTGGTTGGTTTGGTTTTAACGCTGGTAGTGCATTAGCTTCTGGTTCTTTAGCAACTGCCGCTTTTGTCGCGACTAATACGGGTGCAGCAGCAGGGGCGTTAATGTGGTTAATTTTAGAAAAAGTGCTACGTGGTAAACCAACAGCAGTCGGTGCAGCAACAGGCGCCGTTGCGGGTTTAGTTGGTATTACACCAGCCGCAGGATTTGTAACCCCACTAGCATCGATATTAATGGGTGGTATTACAGCCTTCGTCTGTTTCTACGCAGTGAGTTATAAGCACAAAGTTCAAATCGATGATGCTTTAGATACATATCCGCTGCATGGTGTTGGTGGTACAGTTGGGGCAATTTTAACTGGTATATTTGCCACTAAAGCTGTAAACGCAGCAGGCGCCGATGGTTTATTGTACGGAAACCCCAAACAATTACTAATTCAAATTGTTGCAGTCGCCATAGCTTATGTAATCGCAGGCGCTGGTACTTGGGTTATTCTCAAAATTGTTGAAGCCACCGTTGGTCTGCGAGTCAAAGAAGAAGCAGAATACCAAGGTATTGATATCAATGAACACGGAGAAGAAGGTTACAACGAAGAATTTGGAGAACGGGTATCGATTGGAAATAAGTAATTACATCAAGAAACCTCGAAAAAGAAACCTGGTTTCTACGCCAAAAGTGGACGCAGGCGATTACAATGCATACCATCTGTAACTCACTCGGTCAATGCAGCACGTGTCCACCTCCGCTAAATCCTTTCCAATTTGGGCTTTTTTATCGCTGTTAACCAATGGCGTACTAGTCTTGGCGGTTATCTTACTGTTTTTACGACAGCAAGGTATGACCGCCCTTTTTCGTAGAGCTACTCCTGTTACACAAAGCATCGAAGCATTACCAAATACGGCGCCACAACTGGGTGAGCGTCATCAACTTAGTTACACTCAATGGGTAGATATTTTAAAACGCGAAGCTCTTGTCGCTGCAAATAAACGTCCACAGCGTTTAACAGTATTAGCAGGTGACTCTTTATCTTTATGGTTCCCACAAAAATTATTACCAGAAGAACGTACTTGGCTCAATCAAGGTATTTCTGGAGAAACTAGTACCGGATTACTAAAGCGTTTAAATTTATTCAACCAGACCAAGCCAGAAACAATTTTTGTAATGATTGGCATCAACGACTTAATTCGAGGAGTTGAAGATAGCAAAATATTAGATAATTACCGTCGAATAGTAACTACCTTGCGTGCATCACACCCCAAGTCTCAAATTGTGATTCAGTCAATATTGCCGCATGGTGGAGAAGGAGCAACTTGGGAGGGAAAACAAAAGCTCTTAGCAATTCCCAACAATAGAATTCGCGAACTTAATCAGCAGTTACAAAATATTGCGGCAAAAGAAGGTATAAAATATTTAGATTTGTATCCGTTATTTGCCGATAGTCGAGGAGAACTACGTTCAGACTTCAGCACAGACGGGTTACATTTAAGTCCACAAGGCTACTTAGTATGGCGTTCAGCATTACAGTTATACAGCGAAATAGAATTAAAGTAACAACCATTTGCTCAACAGCAATTCTAATGTCGTCAACTAAGCGCGACAATATATATAGTAAATTTTGAAGATTTTTGAAGAAATATCAATGGATACTAAAGCATTTAAACGTTCACTACAACATTCCGAGAACTATCACCGTCGTAGCTTCGGTCATCAAGAAGAAGTTGCTGCCGAGTTAAAATCGGAGTACCAAAGTAATTTAATACAAGAAATTCGCAATAACAATTATAATTTTAAGCGTGCGGATGTAACAATTCGATTAGCCCAAGCATTTGGGTTTTGTTGGGGAGTAGAGCGCGCGGTTGCGATGGCATATGAAACACGCAAGCATTTTCCGACAGAGCAAATTTGGATTACCAATGAAATTATTCATAACCCTTCGGTAAACCAACGTTTGCGCGAAATGCAAGTTAAATTTATTCCTGTAGAAGCTGGGCAAAAAGACTTTTCGGTCGTAGAAAGTGGTGATGTTGTAATATTACCTGCATTCGGCGCCAGTGTTCAAGAAATGCAGTTACTTAACGAAAAGGGTTGTAAAATAGTTGACACAACCTGTCCTTGGGTTTCTAAAGTATGGAACACCGTAGAAAAGCATAAAAAAGGTGACTTTACATCAATCATTCACGGCAAATACAATCACGAAGAAACCGTTGCTACAAGTTCTTTTGCAGGCAAATATTTGATTCTATTGAATTTACAGCAAGCTGAATATGTCACAAACTATATATTAAATGGTGGTGATAGAAATGAGTTTATGGCAAAATTCAGCCAAGCTTGTTCAGCAGGGTTTGACCCAGAAGTAGATTTAGAACGAGTTGGAATTGCCAATCAAACTACCATGCTTAAAGGAGAAACCGAGCAAATAGGCAAATTATTTGAGCGGACGATGATGCAAAAATACGGGCCGCAAGAATTAAACGACCATTTCCAAAGCTTTAACACAATTTGTGACGCAACTCAAGAACGTCAAGATGCGATGTTCGAGTTAGTTGATGAAAAAGTTGATTTAATGATAGTAATTGGCGGTTTCAACTCATCAAATACAACCCACCTCCAAGAAATTGCTGTAGAGCGCACAATTCCTTCATATCATATTGATTGTGTCGAACGCATTAAATCGCGTAAAGCCATCGAACACCGTGAGTTAAACGGAGAATTAAAAATCACAGAAAATTGGTTGCCTGATGGAAAAATTACTGTTGGTGTTACAAGCGGCGCCTCGACTCCTGATAAAGTAGTCGAAGACATAATCGAAAAAATCTTTGAACTGAAGGCTACTACTGTAGTAATGTAAGGTACATTAATGTCTCTTTTTTACCACAGAGACACAGAGTTCACAGAGAGTGAAATAGTATCTTTGTAAGGTGGCTTAAGCCACCCTACTGTTATATTATTGTAAGTACAGGCAGGCGACTCGCGAATGCTATATAGAAATAATTTTAATTTCTGTAACTCTATGTATAGGTTTGGTTATCTTTTCAGTGGTAACTAATTCTGATGATTTGAGCCATAAGGCAGCAGCAACATGAAATGCATCCACTGCTGCTAAACCATAAGTACAAGCAATTTGATAACCGTCCTCTGTAATTTGTTCCAGGTCTGTTGCCCACTGTGTAACTGAACTAAAGAATGTTTCATAAAAATCTTTTTCTTTTTGTTGCTGATTATAAATTGCTTTAGGTAATATTTCTAGTTTTACAAACTTGCTTGATACAAACTCTCTGTTTTCATCGTTTAAAATATTGTTTGCTTAAATACTATTTGCCTGGACTCCTTGAAAAGCAGTGATAAGAACACCAGAGTCCAAATAAGTTTTTTTAAGAGTCACGATATCCACCCCTACGTTCTGCAAGTTCTTTTTCAACTTCAGAAGAGTCAAGTAATTTCATTCCCGAAGCTATTGCCTCTTGGCGTATTGCCCACAGTTTTTTAGCTAGGGGTGTTTTTGGAATATATATCGGTTCCGATGCTATTGAGGCTGATTCAAATTTTAAAGTTTCTACATACTCTAAAACTTTTTGCTGTTTTTCAGGTGTCAATTCTCGCCAATTAGAAAGTAAATCTTCTTCCTTACCCATAATTTACGTTCTCCTTAAGTAATGTAAATAACTTTAACATAATTAAAACTCTTAAACAGTAACTGGCGCCTTCGTGCTACTAATGCCACGAGGTGAAGTTATAGCATTTGGTGGTTGAATAACTTCAGCCAATGCATCCAATTCATCTCCAAGATAATCGGAATTTTGTAGAATTTCAGGTTCTATATGCTCGTGTTTAAGCAAAGCATAAAAGGAAACTCCACCGTCTGAAAATTGTCGATAGCGCAAAGTAGGATTATAACCCATACTCTCAAGCAATTTAATAGTTTCCGCAACAGTCATATTTTGTACAGCAGTTAGTTCTACTGCTAAAAATACTTCTCCGACTTTAGGAATAATTGGAAGCTCAAGCATCGTAACCCTCTCCTTCAAAAGTACATTCGTAACGTTTCCCTTTACCCAATCTTTTTGGTTGACCAACTAATCTAACAACTGTTCTTCCTTCAATAGTAGCTTTTTCTGCTTTAATCTCACATAATCTTATGGCTTGAGCGTCTGTATCAGCCCAGACATAATCAGTCCAGACCTCTTTATCTTTTTCTGGGTCTTGTAACATTTTTATTTAGACTTATTAAGCTACTTATATATTACCCACATATTATTTATATTTATACAAAACACTTTCAAGGCTAACCGATGTAATTTCTCCTTTTTTGTAAGCATCAAGTCTCCTCTCTGCCTCAACAGACCAAAGTTTATCTATTTCAGGGTCTGATTTATGTAAATTACTCAAAATCCATTCAACTAATAGCAACTTTTCTTCTACAGAAAGTGCTTTAATATCAGCAAGAAGTTGGCTGTCCACAGTTGTCATAATTTTACTGTCTACAATTGTACTACATTGTAGCTGTAGATAGGCGCCAGTAGCTACTCTACAACTGATTTAAGACTGGCGCCAACTCCAAAACTCCTCTCTGGAGTATACTGTGTGTCTCTATGGTAAATATCAATATTACATACCAGCCCAAGGACTATCAAATTTTGAACCATCAGGGAAAGCGACAGATGGGCGAACTTTTTCGTATAAATCAGGGTATTTGCTTGCTAATTCTACTTCTGTTAAATTAGCACTCAGTAATGTACCATCTTCTGACTTTATAGAGTAAGTGAGTCCCGAAGCTTGATTTTTGATTAGAACAATTTTGTCTCGCATTTGCAACTTCGTGACTACTGCTTCGTTTTTATCATCCGCGCGCGTTGCAGATGCAAATAAAGTGCTAAATACTACAAGTAATAAAGCTGCTACTGGTATTTTACGCATTGTAGTCCTCCGTTATTAAATGTAATTCTAATTTTTGCTTTTATCTTAGCATTGAATTTAGCTGCTAATATTCTTTAATTTTGGGAAGGGACAGGCAAGGATGCCTGTTCCACAAGAGGTGTAAATTAATTAGCCACCCCAGAGGACTTTCATGGAGCGGGCGATGTTGGTTGGTTGCATTGAGTCCATTGCTGCTGTTGGCTCGTAACCACAGTGCATCATACAGTCGGCGCATTTGGGGTTGCCGCTTGCGCGACCATATTGGTTCCAGTCAGTTTGGTCGAGTAGTTCTTGGAAGGTTTTGTAATGTCCTTCATTGAGTAGGTAACAAGGTTTTTGCCATCCTAGTACGCTATAACATGGCATTCCCCAAGGTGTACATTCATAGTCTTTGTCACCTGTGAGAAAGTCTAGGAAAAGTGGGTTGTTATTAAAACTCCAGTTTTTTTGACCTGCTTTCCAAGGCGCCAATATTTTACGGAATAATGCGCGTGTTTGTTCGCGTTTGAGAAAATGGTCTTGGTCGGGCGCCCACTCATACCCATATCCTGGGGAAATAGTCATTCCATCTACACCCAAAGATGTAACGAAATCGAAGAATTCTTGCATTTCTGCTGGTTCAGTACCATCAAATATTGTTGTATTTGTTGCTACTTGAAATCCTTTTGCTTTTGCTGCACGAATTGCTTTCACCGCAGTATCAAATACGCCTTTACGGTCAACACATTTATCGTGTAAATCGCGCATTCCATCAAGGTGAACAGAAAATGTTAGGTATGGTGAAGGTGTAAATTTATCTAGACTTTTTTCTAGTAATATTCCATTTGTACATAGATAAATAAATTTCTTGCGCGCGACTAGTCCACGCACGATTTCATCGATTTGCGGATGTAATAAAGGTTCTCCACCTGGTATTGAAACTACAGGGGCGCCGCATTCAGAGACAGCCGCAAAGCATTGTTCTGGTGTTAAATTTTGTTTAAGTATCTCAGTAGGATGCTGGATTTTACCGCATCCAGAACACGCTAAGTTGCATCTAAATAGCGGTTCGAGCATCAACACAAGTGGAAAACGTTTGCGTCCTTTGATACGTTGCGCGACTAAGTATTTACCGATTTCTATCGCTTGCATTAAGTTAATTGACATTTTTCACTCCCCGGTAAGTTTATATATAAAAGCATTACTAAGCAAAGTAAGTAAAGAAAACAGTATTTGTTTTAATTTTTCGCCACATATCCATGAGCTATAAACCATTCGACTGCTTCTTTGAGGGCAATATATACAGGAGTTTGAGGCAAACCAAGTTCGCGCACAGCTTTTGATGCATCGTAGTACATAGTGTGTTGTGCCATCTTGACACCATCTATAGGTATTGATGGTATTTTGCCTAAGCGTGTAAGAATCTTTTCATCCAACCAAGCCACACTATAAGGAATCCAGGCTGGTATAGTACGATTTGGTGCGGGTAAATTCGTAATTTGTGCCAGGTGGTCAAGAATTTGCTTGAGTGTAAGATTTTCGTTTCCTAGAATGTAACGCTCCCCTGATTTTCCTTTGTGAAGTGCAAGTAAATGTCCCCAAGCAACATCACGCACGTCAATAAGATTTAAGCCTGTATTAATGTAAGCGGGCATTTTTCGACGCAAAAACCGCAGTATAATATCGTGTCCAGTTGGAGTTGGTTTTATATCCATTGGACCAATAGGAGTGCTAGGATTCACGATTACTACATCTTGGCCAGCAGCAGCAGCGCTAACAGCTTCTTGTTCCGACCAGTATTTAGACTTTTTATATTCACCAACAAGTTCTTCGACTGGACTTTGGTGAGTTTCATCTACAACACTTTCTCTTGTACCAATTGCTGCAACCGAACTTGTATATACTGTACGTTTAATACCTGCTCGATTTGCAGCAGCTAAAATATTCCGCGTTCCCAGCACATTATTTTGATACAGTAACTCTTTATCTTTTTGCCACAGCGAATAATGAGCAGCTACATGAAATAAATACTGACAACCCACCATTCGCTGCCAGAGGTCAGGACTATTTAAATCACCTTTGATTATTTCAACGTTGTGAATATTTTTTAAATTACTCAGATTACTGTTAGCACGTGCTAGCGCATAAACAAAATACCCTTGCTGAACTAGCAAGCGCACTAAATTGGCGCCAACAAAACCTGTACCACCCGTGACAAAAACTTTATGCATTGTTTAGTCAATGGTTAATTTTGATTAATTATTCTTAAATTGTTTGCGCTTAAACCAGTCGTCAAGAATTGCGTATAAAACAGGGACAACAATCAAGCTTAGTAGCGTAGAACTAATTAAACCACCAGCAATAGCGACTGCCATCGGTGAACGTAATTCCGAACCGGCGCCAATACCGAGTGCAATTGGTACCATTCCTAAAATAGTAGCAACGGTAGTCATAATAATCGGTCGAAATCTAACTGGCCCAGCTTCGAGAATGGCTGCGGATCGAGATAGTCCCTCACGTCGCAGTTGGTTAATATAATCAACGAGTAAAATAGCGTTTTTGTTGCTAATACCCAATAAGAAAACAAAACCAATCAGCGATATCATACCAAAGTCGCTTTTAGTAATTAATAGCGCAATTACGGCGCCAACGAGCGCTAGGGGTAATGAAATACCAATTACCAATGGGTCTTGCCAACCTCCAAATAAACAAACCAGCACAATGATAATGCATAGTGCCGATAGAAGTAGTGTTGAAGTAAAACTGCCGAGAACTTCGTCCTGACGCGCCGAGTCTCCTCCTAAATCTAATTTGATATATGAAGGTATTATAGTTTCGGCTGACTCGACTAATTTATCAGTGGCATCACCTAGTGATAAATCTTTACCTAAATTAGCGCTAATATAAGCTACACGCTGGTTATTAAGTCGTTCTATTTGAAAAATATCAGTAGTATCACCAGTATTACCTTCACCCGTATAAGTTACATCCACAAATCCTGGTAGTTTTTTAAGACGCTGTGCGATAGATGCTGCTGAAGAATAAAGAGTTTTAAGGTTTTCACCTTGTAATGCAACAGTTAGGGGTTTTTGCGAACCCGTATCAACAAATTGAATGTCCTCAACGCTAATCGTAACATCGGCAAGTTTTGGTAAGCGCGCGCGCACTTGTTCTTGCATGTCGGCAGTTTTTATTTGTCGATTTTCTTTGAGTTTGACATAAAGTGTACCTTTGTTTGGTGTACCTTCACGCGAACCTACGGTAGTAAATATAGTTTCAACATCGGGTGTTTTTACAACTGCTTCGAGTTTCTTGGCTATTTCCAACGAATAAGTCAAGGGGTCAGTAGATGTATTTGCGCTTGATATTGCAACGGATGACGTATCTCCTGGAGTTAAAAAACTCAAGACAGCATCTTGTGCCGCTTGTTTACTTTGCTCTATTAGTTTAGTTAACGATACTGTATATGTAACATTAAATTCTCCTCTATCAAGTTTGGGAATAAATCCTTTCGGAATAATAGGAATGATTGCTATTCCAATTACAAAACTCAACACTGCCAACCCCATTACTATTTTGCGATGATTGAGTGACCATCGCAATAAATCTTGATAGCGCTGGGCAAAATAACCCCAGCTTTGATTCTCATTATGTGCAGCACGGCGCCTAGAATTCGGTTTAATCCAGTAAATTGCTAATACAGGTGAAAGTGTGCGTGCGACCAACAACGAAGTTAGCATTGCTGCTGATACAGTAATACCAAACGGTTTAAAAAATTGACCGACAACGCCACCCATCAAACCAATAGGCAGAAAAACTGCTACAGCGGTTAGGGTCGCTGCGGTAACAGTCACTCCAATTTCAGAAGTGGCTGTAAATGCTGCTTGGCGAGGAGTTTCACCTTTATCAATGTGGCGCATAATATTTTCCACATCAACAATCGCGTCATCAATGATACTACCAATTACCAGTGCAAGTGCGAGCAACGTAATTGTTTCTAAATTAAAGCCAAACAATGCCATTACAATAAACGTTCCCAGCAATGAGATTGGAATTGCAAGTGCAGAAATTAGCGTTGCTGACCAACTTCTCAAAAAAGGATAAATTACAACTACCGATAGAACAATTGCTTCAATCAACGACTCGATTGTCGCATGAGTCGCTCTGCGAATATACTCTGCTTGCGTTGATGCTAAATTAAGTTGGACATCTGGTAAATTTGTTCGCAGTCTTGAAACTTCTTGCTCAACTCTACTAACGACCTCTAGCGTATTGGCATCACCACGTTTAATAACTTGGAACGCAAGCGCATCTTTACCATTGAATCTTACCTTAGTGGCGCCGCTACTTGGTTGAGTTACAGGTTGGGGTAAATCTGGAGTAGCTTCTCCTAACAAAACAACTTTGAGAACCCCTGGTATTTTAGATACAGATGGTATTATTTTGTCTTTTGTTTGTTTCGCTAAATCACTAAAAGAAAGCTTTGAACTTTCTACAGCATAACTAATTGCAGCTGATTCATTAAGATTAAACGGAATTACCTGATATTGAGAAGCACCAATCAGCTTAACCTGCTTTACGGCACTATCAACAGCGAGTCTAGATTTTTCTAAATCTGTTCCCACCGTAAACGTAACACTAACAACAGCTTGTCCTGGATAAGTTGACGAACGAACATCATCTATATTGTCCAGCGACTGTAAACGCTGCTCAATAACTTTAGTTAACTTAGCTTCCGTATCTTCTGCGGTAGTCAGGGGTGCATTTGCATTCACCACCACCACAGGAAAAGTAATATCTGGGAATAAAGCGTACTTCAGCGAACTAAACGCCAAAATTCCAGCCACCATCACAGCGAGCCAAAACGATAGCGTTAACCAAGAATTCTGAATCGCCACCCTAGATATATTAAAACGGTCGCGCGCCGATTTCGGATGCTTCACTTTTACCATCGTTGACTGAAGTTGCCACTAATTCTTGATTTTAAAACTAATTCCGTTCCTTCGGTACATAACCAACCCCAAAACAACTCGTAATAAGCACTTCAGTGCTTTACACATCTTAACAAAACTTAACAATTCTCAACCCCAAACACATAAACACCATAAAAATTTTGGGAAAACTACTAACAGTAACACCTACCAATACATTTCCAAAATGTATATATATCGTACACTTACACCAGAGCAAAAAGCAGAACTAGTTCAACAGCGCTTAAGTCGTGGTTATCCTCCTCACTCCCCACCACACACCATACGCAACCAAGAACTATACTTTATTACAGCAACTTGCTACGAACATAAACATCATATGTCCACAGAAGCAAGGCGCCAGGAAATACTTGATATGCTATTTGAGGAACTTATAAATAATGGCATAGAAATTCTGGCTTGGGTTATATTGCCAAATCATTACCATATTTTAGTTCATGTCGAAAACTTTGATGTAGTAGGCAAGTCACTCCGTCGTGTTCATGGTAGAACTTCTCGTTTTTGGAATCTTGCAGATAATACTAGTGGACGAAAAGTTTGGTACTCTTACTTTGACCGCGCGATTCGTTCTGAACGTCACTACTATGCGACTATTAATTATATCCATAACAATCCTGTTAAGCATGGTTGGGCTGAATCTAATTTTGATTGGAATCAAAGCAGCATTAATTGGTATTTGCAGGAGTATGGGAAGGAATGGCTGTTAGATTGTTGTGTTAAGTATTATGTGGAAAATTTTGGTGCGGGTTAGGATGATTAGATGATGGTGTTTGTTGTGGGTGGAAAGCACTGAAGTGCTTATTACGAGCTGCATGGGGGTTTTCGTTTTTGTGCCGCAAGGTGCGGAGTATAAAGCTGTGTGTAATGGTTTGAGGCTACTTAGCAAGACTGTCCCGCAGGTTATATCTATTCCTGTGGGTGGTAAAGCTGTAACTAAATATTTACAAGAATGGTATAAGTCTGTGAATTTACTTAAAGATTCTCAGCCATGTGCTTTGGTAATGGGTTTATGTGGAAGTTTAACGCCTGATTACGATGTGGGTGATGTTGTGCTTTATGTAACTTGTATTTATCAAGATAACGTTCTGCATTGTGATAATGATTTTACTAATCAATTGGAGTTACAGCTTAAAGAGAAAGTATCAAGAGTAAGGGCGTTAACTAGTGATAGTGTTGTTTTTTCCAAGGATGAGAAAATTTTATTGGGAAAATCTGGCGCCTCTGTCGTTGATATGGAAGGTTTTAGTGCGCTGGAATTTTTAAGTTCGGTTGGTTTCAAAGTGGGAATGTTACGAGTAGTCAGTGATGGGTGTAAACATGATTTGCCTAATTTAAATTCCGCTTTTAGTCAGGAAGGCGCCCTTTTAACTTTACCATTGGCTTTAGGGATGTTACGTCAACCTATCGCTGCTTGTCGTTTGATATATGGTTCTCTACGAGGGTTGCAGGTTTTAGAAGATGCTGCCAGGAATTTAGGGACTTTCTAAATCAAATATTCACTCATTTCTTGTGGAGCGGGCATCCTTGCCCGCCCTTATATAAAACTATATGGAACGGGCAGGGATGCCCATTCCACAAGATGTCATTCCACAAGATGTCATTCCACAAGATTTTTATATTTCATAAACTCTGCCTTTCCAGGCGCCTCCCCGTCCTTGCCAATGACGTAAGGCTGAATCTATAGTCATTAAAGTGTATAAAAATGCAATTACTGGTAAGCAAAAAGCATAAATAGGTGAGCAATGATAAAAACGAATTGTTGGATAGTAGGCTAAAGCCATTAGCAACCACCCTAGTAAACCCAATACAGCAATTAACCAGTTACTCGTTACTAAACCAAATACTAATGCTATTGGTGAAATTAAATACACTAAAGTCATTCCTAATAAAGTCCCAATTAGTAATATTGGGGAATAATTAAGTTGAGTATAAGCAGTTCTCGCCACCATATCCCAAATTGTATTTAAGGAATTATACTCACGTAAGCTGTGCGTTAAAGAACTTAAACCTAACCAAATAGGATGATTTTGAGTTGATTTCACGGCGCCTGCTAATGCACAATCATCAATTAGAGCTTGTTTAACACTTTGAATTCCACCAATACGTTCTAGTGCATCACGACGAATTAATATACAACCACCCGCAGCGGCAGCAGTCGATTTATTAGGGTCGTTGACCCAACGGAAAGGATAAAGTTTTTGAAAAAAGAATACAAACGCTGGTATTAATAATCTTTCCCAAAAGCTTTCGCAGCGTAACTGCACCATTACAGACACTAGGTCGAAGTTTTGTTGAAATGCTTTTGTAACAAGTCTATTAAGATTATGGGAATCATGTTCAATATCTGCATCTGCCAAAAGATAATAATCTGGATTAAATGTACTAGCTTTACGAATACCTTGTTCAACTGCCCAGAGTTTACCAGACCAACCTGGTGCCAGCGGCAAAGCGTTGATTACATGTAAATGTTGAGTTTTGTTAAGATTTTCAGCAGTTTTCAACGCTACGGATGCTGTGCCATCGCTGCTGTTGTCATCGACTAGAACAATATTAAATGTGCCTGGGTAGTCTTGACAAAGTATAGATTTTAAGGTCTTACCTAATAAATCAGCTTCATTACGTGCAGGAATTACAGCGCAAACTGTAGGGTAGAAATCGCCTATGCTTATATCCTCTATAACTTCTGACACTTGCCAGAAGGCGCCTCGAAAAATCAGTAATCCGATCCAAATCAAAACTGGTAAAAATGTAGCAACCAATTCAATAAGTGTCATAGTACCCTTGCTTATCACCGCTTTTACATGGGAGAATACGTTTTCTATCTAGTTAGAGATAGCACTTGCATTTTTCATTGCCGCATCCATACTATTGTTAAGTCTGAGTAGTACTTCATGCAAATTCAAAATCGGGTTACTTTATCAAAAGTCCCTTACTCAATTGCAGCGAGTCAAAATTATCTTTTATCGATTCAATACCCAGATGGCTACTGGTGGGCTGAATTAGAATCTAATGTCACTATAACTGCTGAGGTCGTCCTCCTTCACAAGATTTGGGGTACCGATAACTATCGACCCCTACATAAAATTGAAAAATATCTCCGTTCCCAACAACGTCCGAATGGTAGCTGGGAACTTTTTTATGGTGATGGTGGAGATTTAAGCACCTCAGTCGAAGCTTATATGGCGCTGAAATTACTGGGGGTAAAAGAAACTGACCCAGCATTAAAGTTAGCGCGCGATTTTATTTTAGGGTTAGGCGGCATCAGCAAAACGCGAATTTTCACTAAGCTACATCTAGCATTAATTGGCTGTTATAACTGGCGTGGTATTCCTTCGCTACCTCCTTGGGTTATGTTGCTTCCAGATAATTTCATATTTAATATTTATGAAATGTCAAGTTGGGCACGCTCTAGCACAGTACCTTTACTGATTGTCACAGACAAAAAACCTGTGTATGTTACCAATCCTGGTATTAGCCTTAATGAGCTATATACAGAAGGAATAGACAACGTTAAGTATGAGTTACCGCGTAGCAATGATTGGACTGATATCTTTTTAGTGGCGGATGAAGCTTTTAAATTTAGCGAAAGTTTAGGTTTAGTACCGTTCCGCGAAGAGGGTATTCAAGCTGCGGAAAGATGGGTTTTAGAACGTCAGGAAGTTACAGGTGACTGGGGTGGAATTATTCCAGCAATGCTCAATTCACTTTTGGCGTTGCGTGCATTGAATTATGATGTCAACGACCCAATAGTTGTGCGTGGTTTCAAAGCGCTTGATAATTTTGCGATAGAAACTGCCGATAGTTATCGTGTGCAACCTTGTGTTTCGCCAGTTTGGGATACTGCTTGGGTAATACGCGCACTCATTGAGTCAGGTTTGGCGCCAGACCATCCAGATATTGTTAGTGCGGGTGAATGGTTACTTTCTAAGCAAATTCTAGAATATGGAGATTGGGCAGTTAAAAATCGTCAAGGCAAACCAGGCGCCTGGGCATTTGAATTTGATAATAAGTTCTATCCTGATGTAGATGACACAGCAGTCGTTGTAATGTCATTAGCATTGGCAAAGCTCCCTAATGAAAAACAAAAAACAGCTGCAATGATGCGGGCAATTGATTGGGTTGCAACAATGCAGTGTAAACAAGGAGGTTGGGCGGCATTTGATCTTAATAATGATGCTGATTGGCTGAATATGATTCCTTATGGCGACCTTAAAGCCATGATAGACCCGAATACAGCAGATGTAACCGCACGTGTTTTGGAAATGTTCGGTTGTTGCGATTTGTCAATTAATCAACATGACTTTGACCGCGCGCTTGATTATTTACTCAAAGAGCAAGAAGCCGAAGGTTGTTGGTTTGGTCGTTGGGGAGTCAATTACATTTACGGAACTAGCGGTGCCCTTTGTGCTTTAGCTAGTATGGCGCCGTCTAAAAGAACAAGCATTCAACGTGGCGCCGCTTGGTTGATAAGTTGTCAAAACACAGATGGTGGTTGGGGTGAAACCTGCCGCAGCTATAACGACCCTAGTCTAAAAGGTAAAGGACGCAGTACAGCATCGCAAACTGCTTGGGCATTACTAGGCTTAATGGCAGCAGGTCAAGCAACTGGCAAATATTCTACAGATGCTATCAAGCGTGGTGTAGATTATTTAGTCGCAACTCAGCACGAGTCCGGAACTTGGAACGAAGATGATTTTACAGGAACCGGTTTCCCCTGTCACTTCTATCTGAAATATCACTTATACCAACAGTACTTTCCTTTACTAGCTCTTGGTCGCTACCAAGCACTTATGACTTAATCAAATACATCATACCGTTACTTTTTTTGTGGCTAGTGCCATTCGTCAGAAGACAGGAGATAGAGAGCATTCGTAAAGAAGCCTTATTTAATAAGGTTTTTAGCCTTTTCCAACTGGATAGTTATTTTAGCCACGCGGCACTAGCTTGTATAAATTATTAATATATATGTAGCTTTAGCTAGCTACAAAAAATTTTTTAACATGTAAAAGATAATACAAAAACTACGTATTGATTACATATGACGAGAATTTCTTGTTACTTACAGGTCGAGTAATCATACCACAATTTAATTACAGTACGGTACATTAAAAATATTCCCAAGTATGGAAAACCATGATATGCTCTGGAAAACTTTTATAAATTTTATGTTATTGATAAAGGAGTTCATGCACAAAGTTTAGAAACAGATTAAATAACCAATTACTTGACATGTTGACATCTCACTCAAAACTTATCACACCTTTAGTTAACGATTATTGTATAAAATAATTCTTTAAAGCTATTGTAAATGTGGTTGCATTTTTAAATATAACATGCATCCTAAGAAACCGGGTTTATTTTGGGTAGAAACCCGGTTTCTGTATATTATTTTATACAGTAAAAACAAGCTAAAGTTTAATTTTTTAGTATCTTGCTTTTGTTAAAAGGCAGTAAGGTTTATAAGTTGCTGCTGAGTAATCATAATTGCGATTGATATTCAGAAATGATATAAACTGTAACCTGCAAGACAAAGATAACTAAACTTTATAATTAGCCCAAAATGCTTAATTTTTACTTAAATATGTATAAATAATATTCAGAAGGCAGGAAACTGCAAGTGGGGGAAAATATCCAGAGGAGTGTAACGAATGGATTTACGTACAGACGCTTTAGAGCTATTGAAGGAAACTAGCCGGACTTTTTACATCCCCATAGTTCGTTTACCACGAGGGTTGCAGGAAGCAGTTGCTTCGGCTTATTTGTGTATGCGTGCTATCGACCAAATCGAAGATGATTCAGAGCTTGATAACCAAACAAAATCTAAACTGCTGCGAAATATTAGTTTGACTTTACAGGCAGGAGTTGATGGTTTTGCTGTTGACGCTTTTACAGAGGCATTTGTTGGATACGAGAATAAATTACCTGAAGTGACTCTTCGACTGCGCGAATGGTTGATATTGGCGCCAGAAACTATTGCACCTAGAATATGGGATGCCACTGCTGCCATGTCAGACCGCATGGCATATTGGGCAGAACGAAACTGGAGAATAGACGACGAGTCAGACTTAGACCGTTATACATTTGGGGTTGCAGGCGCCGTTGGGTTATTGCTATCAGATTTATGGGCTTGGTACGATGGAACGCAAACCAACAGAACTTTAGCAATTGGGTTTGGTAGAGGATTGCAAGCCGTGAATATCATTCGCAATTATAGCGAAGACTCAGTTCGCGGTGTCACCTTTACGCCCAAAGGTTGGGATGCGAACAAATTGCAAGCATACGCACGCAAAAATTTAGCCTTGGCTTCGGCTTACAATGCTTCCCTTCCCCCCGACAGTCCAGCATTAGACTTTTGCCAAATACCCCTAACATTAGCTTACGGCACTCTAGAAGCCATTGCACATGGTAAAGAAAAACTTAGCCGTAGCGATGTAGTTGCACTCCTACAACAAGTCATGGGTTCCAATCCTAGTTAAAAAATGTAGAGACGTTACATATAACGTCTCTACAATGCCATTTGTTTAGAAATTAAATATTGTCAGATACAGGTTCACCTGCAAGTTTTGCTGGTATAACAATTCCGTAATAAGCTGCTGCAATCGCGCTAGCTGCATTTAAAAATACGTTATAACCAAATAATGGCATCAAGCCAAAGGATGTCTTTGTAAACGGCAGTAAACCCATTATTGCAATTACCACATAAGCAACAAAAAAGATACGATTAAATTGTCTGGCGCCGTGGTGAGTTAAATAAGAGGTAATTCCCAATAAACCAACAGTACAATGAACAAGGTTGTGCAAAAAGTTAGTAGGAAATAGTCCAAAGACATATCCAAAACCAGCAGCATAAGCATTGTGTGCATCCTGTGCTGGAACAAAAGAAACATCAGTTCCAGGTATAGAAACAAAAGCTGGAATAAATCCAACTATACCAAGAACTAAAAATAATATTCCAATTCCTAAAGCACAGTAGCGCTCGGCTTCGCGCAATGCATTTGTGTTAATCATGTGAGATAATACCCTTTATTTAAGTAATATTTTATCTATCTAATTGCATTTTTAGATTTAATCAGCCTTAAAAAATGCAAGAAGCATTACTTCTTATTCAACGTATGATTGTTATATGCTTAATCTATCAAAGGATAGGGTTTTATATATTTCTTGAGTTCTATTGATGGTAAAGTTTTATTGTATTCGTTAATACTTAATTGATATGGATAACGACGTTGTTATATTTGTAGCTAGTGTTTTTGTGTTTATTCTTTATCTTGTTTTTTCTGCCTACACTGAGATGGGAACGAAATTGCCTTGGAGGAAGTAGTAAGGACAGGCAAGGATGCCTGTTCCACATAATAATTTTACTTGAAGCGCGGATGTCATTTAACCCGGCGCCGCAAAAATTAAATTCTCCATTTGTGGAATGGGCATCCCTGCCCGTTTAAACTGTGGGTGTAAGCGAAGGATGCCCACCCCACAAGAAATTTTTGGGTATTTTTTTATTTGCAAGTCCCTTATTAGAATTTTCTAACGTGGATGCATTTAATACACTTGTATCTATCCGTAGTGAGGTCGCGGTCATAGCTTTACGTGTACTTGTATATAAGCATTAAATAATTCTTTACATTATTTAACATATTTATCGCTAGCTGAAAGAAACCGGGCTTCTGTGCGAGTGATTAAAGTAAAAGCGTAGTTTGTCACAAGAAGCCCGGTTTCTGTTAGGGACTTCCATATAGAAAAATCTTCAAATTTTTTTGTGGAGCAGGCAAGGATGCCTGCTCTAAACCTGGGCGGGCAAGGATGCCCGCTCCACAACATGAAGAATTTATTTTTTGGAAGTTCCTTATTTAGTATTTTTCTCTGCGAAAAGTAAATAAGCCGAGATTAAAGTCAGGCAAAAAACTTTAATTTTTTTTTATAAAATATTTCATGAATTTACATTATTATGTTCATACTTAGGATAGAAGCCCTTTCCATTCTGTTGGAAGAGTACGGGTTTCATTCCGTCCTGTATCTTGAATATTAGGAGCCTGAACCGAAGGGAATGGTAACACTTTAATAAACTCAAGTTAAAGGAATATGAAGCTTTTGCGCTGAAACCGGAGCGAAGCATATCGCATGGTGTGAGCAGTTACTTAAAAAAATAGAATTAGTAGCCCTATTAAATGAACATAGTGAGAGTTTAACCAAATTGAGTACAGACGCAGCGGGTGCAATCTTTTTCTTCATACCGTACTCAATAGTTGCCTCACTATTCATAAAACAGTGTGTAACAAGTTAACCAGGGGTTGACGTGACCTATTGCAGTAAGACTTTATGAACTTACTGACTAGATATGTTTGTCGTCGTCAATTCTTAACTACCCAATAATTTTTGAGACTATGACTACCCAAATTGAAACAGATAGAAGTCCAAAACGACGTGGTTTTGTTCAGAGTATATGGGATATAGGTGTAATCTCGTCTCTGGTCATTCTTGCGTTTACCGCACAAGCTGGGAACTACGGTCAAGAAAGTACTTACTCACCTGCTCGACCAGTTAACGCTGCTGAAGTAGTTAGAAATCCTAGAGACTTCATAAATAAAACAGTAACAGTAAGAAGTAGACCAATTGAAAAGTTGGGAGTAAACTCTTTCAAACTCAAAGATGGGCTGTTTTCGCAACAAGAACCGCTTTTGGTTGTGAATGCATCAGGAATACCGTTTAGTTTACCTGCGAATAATGTAGATGTACAAATTACAGGTCAGGTCAGAGACTTCGTGATTTCAGATATTGAACGCGAGTTTAAGGTGAACTTAAATGAGGACTTGTACAGTGATTATGTCGGAGACCCTGTATTGGTTGCCGAAAACATCACTTTGGCGCCTCAACCAAATCAAGTATCCCAAGCACCAGAGCAGTTTTACGGCAAAACCATATCAGTTACAGGTCAGGTATCTAAACTTCAAAACTCTGTAATGACATTGCAAGCAGACCAATTCATCAAAGGTAGAGACCTACCTGTTTTGATGACTACATCTCCCAAAGTTGCGATTAACAAAGGTCAGAAAGTCGCTGTAGTTGGTGAAGTACGTCCATTTATTGCGAACGAAATAGAGCAAGAATATAGCTTCTCTTGGAACCCAAACGTCAAGCAACAGCTGGAAGCACAATACAAAAATAGACCCGTCCTAATTGCCGATGCTGTATATCCATAAGTAAAATGTGACAAAAATGTGGCACAGGCATCCTGCCTGTGCAGTGATTCTTGATTTTTACCTTATTTAGACACAGAGACCTCAGAGCAAAGAGAAATTAACCACGCTCGTACACAAAGGGCAAAAAGAAAGGATCATTAAGAAAGAAATCAGTAGGTTAAAAATATGACACTAAGTCATATCAGGCTTAAGTTGTCATTAAGATAGATGACTGTTGCACAGAAACTGCTACAAAATTACTGAGTAGCTTCTATTAAAAAATGCAATACAGTCTATGTTCTTAGAAAACACCGTTGTCTTATCGCGAATGCAATTTGCGCTGACAGCTTTATTCCATATGCTTTGGCCCGTGCTGACAACTGGCATGGGCATTTATTTGGTAATTGTGGAAGGATTGTGGCTAAAAACGCGCAACAGTGATTACTATTACCATGCGCGCTTCTGGTCGAAGTTATATATTCTTAATTTTGGAATTGGTGTAGCAACTGGAATTCCAATGGAATTTCAATTTGGCACAAACTGGGCGCCATTTTCTGAAGCTGTTGGTAACTTTTTTGGCAGTATCATGGGGTTTGAAGCGACTTGGGCATTCATGCTCGAAGCAGCTTCTTTAGGAATAATGGTGTTTGGATGGGAACGAGTAAACCCCATTATTCACTACATTGCCACAATTTTAGTTGCAGTCGGCGCCAACATGTCCACATTTTGGATATTAGTAGCGAATTCGTGGATGCAAACGCCCGCAGGTGGCAAATTAGTTGATGGTAAATTTATCATCAGCGACTACTTTCAGGCAATATTCAATCCATTTATGAAAGTGAGTATTCTCCACATGTTCTTTGCAACATTGGAGACATCGCTATTTGTAATTGGTGGCATCAGCGCTTGGTATATCTTAAATAAGCGTAACGCAGCATTTTTCTCACGCTCATTAAAAATAGTTATAGCTGCTGTCATTTTAGTGGCGCCAATACAAATATATATCGGACACTTAAGCGCCGAACAGGTTTACCATCGTCAACCAGCAAAACTTGCAGCAATGGAAGCACGATGGCAAACAATACCCGCAGGAGAATCTGCTGATTATAGCCTAGTCGCATTACCTAATGACAAAGCCGAAAAAAACGATTGGGAACTCTCTATACCAAATGCACTAGGTTTCGTGCTGGAATTCAAACAAAAGCTTTCTGAACCCGTTTTAGGTCTAAAAGAATTTAAACCAGAAAATCGACCGCACCTTGTAGGTCTAATTTATTACTCATTCCGAACAATGGTAGGAATTGGGTTTGCACTCGCTGGGTTAATGTTAATAACCACGCTGCAATGGTTACGAGGCAAACTATCAACCGGAAATATTACTGAGCAAAAATGGTTACTACGTGCGTGGTTATTTGCTGCACCACTTGGTTACATAGCAATTGACACAGGGTGGATTGTGCGCTGTGTTGGGCGCCAGCCTTGGACGGTATATAATCAACTTCGCACCGTCGATTCAGTATCAAAATTGCCCCCAAGTAACGTTTTGACAACTTTAATTTGCTACGCGACCGTTTACACCATGCTGTTATTTGCAGCGCTCTACTTCGGCAGTCGGATAATTCGTAAAGGACCAAATTTAAGTTTGCCGATACCTGGTATAGAATCACAACCAGCACTTGACACAAAACCCGGAGAATTTGTACCCGACGAACGTCCAGTAGAAGCACAACAGTAATTAGTTAGGAGTTAGGAGTTAGGAGTTAGGAGTTAGGAGTTAGGAGTTAAAATGGAAACACTTACATACTTTTTACCGCAGGTCTGGTTTGGAATATTAGCCTTGTTTTTATTCCTTTACGTTATGCTAGATGGGTTTGATTTAGGAGTGGGAATTTTATCACTCACTGCATCCAACGAAGAACGACGCGGTATTCTAATGACCAGTTTAAGTAATATCTGGGATGCAAATGAAACTTGGTTAGTACTGATGGGAGGAAGTTTATTCGGTGCCTTTCCTTTAGCTTACGCCACAATATTAAATGCGTTATATATACCTGTGAGCATGATGCTATTTGGGTTTATATTTCGTGCTGTAGCATTTGAGTTTCGCGAACACGCAAATAGAAAGCTGTTCTGGAACATCGCTTTTGGCACCGGAAGTTTTTTAGCTGCTCTTGGACAAGGGTTTGCGTTAGGCGCCGTTCTCGAAGGTATTGTAGTTGATAAAGCCGGTCATTTTGTGGGCACAACTTGGGACTTTTTGAGTTGGCAGTCTATATTAGTAGCTTTGACTTTAATTCAAGGTTATGTACTAATTGGTTCAACTTACCTGATTTGGAAAACAGAGGGTGAGTTACAAGAAACCCATTATAAAACAGCTAAACTTGCCGCCTATACAACATTAATAGGAGCAATATTTATTACCATTTCCACACCAGTATTTTATCAAAGCGCACGCACTAAATTATTTGAGGCGCCGCTCGTTTATATTTTTGCAATAATTCCGGTGTTGGGAATATGGTTAATATGGCAACTTCTGGGTAGTTTAGACAAAAAGCAAGATAAGGCGCCGTTTGTCTGGACAATTCTAATATTTGTTTTGACATTTATTGGGTTAGCTTTAGTTGTATTTCCATACATTATTCCAACTGAAATCACAATTTATGAAGCTGCTGCTGACCCTAGTTCACTTGTGTTCATGCTAATTTTTGTCGGATTTTTGATTCCAATTATGATTTTCTACAATATTTATCAGTATATAGTATTTCGAGGTAAAGTTACAAGTCATCAATACGGAGGAGAGTAACTGGCAACGGATGTAACGGATGAAACGGATGGTTTATCCGTTTCATCCGTTAATTATCTGTTGCTATCTTTACATTCGAGTAAGTACATTTTTTCAAGTTTTTTAATTTGCTGCTGTATTTTTTGAGTACGTCGTTCTTTATTTATAAATATTCTTACTGTTACCAATATTCCTATAATTACTACTATTAAACTAGCATTTATGTATAAATTAGCATAAGAAGCGTTCTGATAGTATGTTTGTATAGCTGTATGTGATTTAGTTGGGAAAGATTGCATTTGATTACCCCTCGTAGCAATTTTGATTTATCTAATTACTAATAGGGTGACTTTGGCGCCGTTTATGCAAAGCTTGATTAGATATTACGTTAATTATGTGGAAATACCCGGTATTCTGAGAATACGACGCTGTGAAGCGTTTAAATCAAGAAAGTTATCAGCATTGTAATAGTATCTCGCCCAGGCTGTAGATTGAGGTGAATATTTGTAAAATAGGGTGCGACGTTCGTTTTTACCTTGCCAGGGTAGTGTACCGTGAGTCAAAGCTTCGGTAAAAATAATTGCACTTCCAGCTTTTGCCGTTACTGTTTTAACACAGTTCTGTGGAGTTTCTAAATTTTGCCATGCTTGGGGAAACGGATAGTTACTTTTGTGACTACCAGGAACACAACCAAATCCACCATCACCTTGATTTACATCGCTTAATTCATAAGCAACAGCAGTTAGACCATTATACATTTTGCCGTGTTTAAACTCGTAATACTGGCAAGGGTCATAAGGATTTCCACCACCATGAAGCGATGACCCAACTGGCCCGACTCCTTTACCGATAATATGAACGTAGTCGTGGTCTAAACGAAACTCATGACCCAATAGTTCAGAAAGATAAGGAGTAACACGTGGGTTATCGATAATATCGCGAAATGGTTTACCCCAACCGAGTAAGCAATCAAATCTATATCTCGTCGCATTTGGTGATTTATGTAACTCCTTTTGCTTGTCTAGGTACAAATTTAATTCAGCTATTTGAGAACTAGATAATGCGTTTTCAACAACGATGAATCCTTGTAAATCAAATAAGTAACGTTCTAATTCATTCATGCAAAATATCAAAGTCAATTTTATGACCAAATCTTAGAAACCGGGTTTCTTGACGTAAGTCATAATCAATATATCATATCAATTCGATTATTACTTGAATTTGACAACCGTTACCTGGAGAAGTTTCAATATCAAAGTTGCCTCCCAAAGCTTCAGTGCGTTGACGCATACTATGCAACCCAAACCCTTTGGTCGCTTCGTTTAAATCAAAACCAATTCCATTATCTTGAATTTTTAAATGTAGTTCGGAATGAATATTTAATAGTTCTAAATTTATTTTTGTTGCGTTAGCATATTTACAAATATTTGTCACCGATTCTTGAATAATTCTATACACAGTAATGCTTAATTCGTTTGATAATGGAGTCGTTAAATTAATTATATATTCTGGTTTAACATTAGTTGTACGTTCCACATCTTCTAAAAGTAATATAATTGCCGATTCTAATGAATCACCTTGCCAAGGGTGTAAACGTAATGCTGATACCGATTGTCGCACGTCTTGTAATGCTTTAGAACCTAACTCTTTTGCTCGTGCTAAAAAATCGTGTGCTTTAACTGGATTCGACTGCGACAGCTTTAATGCAGCTTCTAGTTGTAAATTAAGTGCTGTTAATGAATGTCCTAAAGAGTCGTGAATTTCTTGTGCGATGCGGTTACGTTCTTCTAAAGTTGCTTGATATTCAACTTTCATTGCATATTGCTTTAATTTTTGGTTTGCTGCTGCTAGTTTTTCGCGACTTTGACGTTCTGACACAATTGTATTCATCAATAATAGTACAAAAATAAGCGCTAGTGCAAATAATACAACAAAACTTAAAGTGAAAAATTTGAATCGCTCTTGCCCTACTGGTGATACAGGAAATTTATTAAATTTACGAAAAATTGTGAATAAAAATAAACTAAACGACAATGAAGTTACAACTAACCGACCCGGTAGTTGAAAAATTAAACAGCTACGAGTTACTAAAATTAAATATATAAATGGAAATAATCGCGAAGCACGACCGCCAAACAATATTGTAATTAATATTAAGCATACTTCGCAAGCAGTATAAATGATTTTACTTGATTGAGTTCCTTTTGGTAATCGTAACCCCATTAAACCAAAAATTACTAAGCTGCAAATTGTCAACTCAGGAAAATCTTGTGAGCGTCTTATCCACGGAGTTGGGGCCAGTGAACTGAAGATAGCAATAGTCAACAGCGTCCACTCTAGATAAAGCAGAAATCGAAACGGGTGATTTTTAAATTGAATTGAGTTACTCATCTGGTTCTTCCACATATCGAAATAAAATTAACCAAATATTAAAAATTTAAATAATAAGCTTATGTAATTAAATTAATAACTTATCATCGGCAACAAAATCTAGTTAAATTAGTCACACCTTCACCCATGACGTAAGTCATGGTTAGAATCATGACCTTTTTCAAATACAGTCTCTTTACAAAATTACTTATGATGGCAGTATCAAACCAGATAAATTCAACAACAACCACATGAAATCCAAATTGTCAGTCCTCGCTGGAATCGTTGCTCTGAGCATAACCGCTATTCATGAAGTCGCGAAAGCTAACACACTAACCTCTCAATCGCAAATTGTAGCTCAAACAACAGATGCCAAACCCAACCGTGGAAAGTTCGCAGAAGAATTGGGATTGACAGACACACAAAAAGCAGAGCTAACAAGAATTCGTCAGGAAACACGTGCTGCAATCGAAAAAGTTCTTACTCCTGAACAGCGTACTCAATGGCAAGCTGCAAAACAAAATCGTCAAGCTCGTCGTGGAGGATTTAAAGCGCTAAATCTCAGCGAAGACCAACGTGCAGAAATTAAGAAAATTAAAGAAGCGTCTAAAACTCAAATGCAAGCAGTGTTTACCGACGAACAGAAACAGAAAATACAAGAAATGCGTCAAAATTGGCGTACACGTCGTCAACAACAAAATCGTTAAAACTTTAAGCCCGGTTTCTAAGTAATTTCCTTGAAACCGGAAGTTTGATTATTAACATTAATTTTACCAAATAGATTTCTAAAAGTTTAAGCTATTCATGAAAATTGTTACAAAATTACGTAGATTTGTGGTTTTCCCTGACATGCTTTTTGCGATAGCTTCCTATAATAGTGAAAGCAATAGGAGAAATCCACGAGGCAATAAATGAAATTAAAAAGCTTATCAATCTTAGCCGGAGCGATTGCCCTGAGTTTAACAGCAATCCCCTTTAGTGCGAACGCAAAACCAGTACAGCAATTAGCTCAAGCTCAACAGCAACCAGCTGTTGCTCCTCCACCACAAATCCAACTCAACAAAAAACAACAAGAACAAGTTCGAGTAATCAATGCTGAAGTTCGCAAGCAAATTGAGGGTGTGTTAACAAAACCACAACGTGAACAGCTTAAAAAATCGCTGCAAGCACGTCAGACCCCCCAGCAAATTACTCAAAGCTTGCAATTATCACAAGACCAAGGCATAAAACTTCAGCAAATTGTCGCTGGTTCGCAAAAGAAAATTTTTGAAACTGTTTTAACACCACAACAACAGAATCAAATCAGACAGTACTATCAAAGTCAAAGTCGCCAAAATCCTGGTGGGAGACCTAGATAATTTAATAGTGCATATCTACTATACAACCACCCGTTCTTAATACAGGAGCGGGTTTTGTCTAATTTTTGGTATAACCTGCTATTTTGGTAGATATTCGTAATTTTAGGGAAAGGCGCCCTCATATATTAGAAATGTCTGAAGAATTTACCATTGGTAGTAAAGTTCGCGTTGTCGCACTACCACAATATGTTAAAACTGCTGACACAATGCCAATGCTACGTCCTCCTGATGTGATTAAAATCGGTGAGGAAGGTATTATAGTTGACCGTCGCCCAGGTGGATATTGGGGTATACGCTTCACACGCGGAACATTCCTTCTCGAAAGTCAATATGTAGAAAAAGTTATGAGTGCTGAGTGCTGAGTAGGAATTAGACAACTCAGCACTCAGCACTTTCTACTCAGCACTGAGTTGGAATCAGACAACTCAGCACTCAGCACTTTCTACTCAGCACTATATTGTAAACTTATATGAAGATGTAAATGTGGTAATGTATAAATGATTTCTCGTCGCAATTTTCTAAATATACTTCTGGTTGGCTGTTTCACTTTTTTATCTTGGTTCGGAGGAGCGCCAGTTGCCCACGCACTAGGTGGTAAATTGCCCGAAATTAATCAACCCGCACCCGATTTTACACTGCCGACTAACACAGGTAATGGAAAAATAGCACTAAAAGATTTACGTGGTAAATGGGTAGTACTTTACTTCTATCCAAAAGACTTTACATCAGGATGCACGATTGAAGCGCGTCGGTTTCAAGAAGATTTACCCAAGTACATTCAAAAAAATGCTGAAATTATTGGGGTAAGTGCAGACGACATAGACTCACACGCTGAGTTTTGCGACTCAGAAGGATTAAAATTCCCTTTACTCGCTGATACCACAGGTACAGTAAGTAAAGCTTACGGTTCATGGATGAACTTTTTCTCAATGCGTCACAGTTTTATTATTGACCCCCAAGGAACATTACGCGAAACTTTTGTTAAGGTCAATCCAAGTATTCATAGTAAAGAAGTTCTAGCGCGATTAAATGAACTACAACAAACAGCATCGTAAATAAATGGACTTTGAACCCCAAAACACTACGGAAACCCCTACACCCAGTATTGAATTTGCCGAACCCACACCTCGTAAATCTTTAGAGATATTACGAGATGCTGAAGCGTTACTACGTCGTCCAACTGTTGCTGCAATTACTCCAATTTTACCTGCACCCCTTAGCAGGCGCCTCGATGAGGTGAATAACGTAGCAGATAATACATTAAATCAGCTAGCAGAAATAGATGTAGAGCAAATATCAGACTGGGAACTGCGACCAGCAAGGATTCAGGTTGGTTTAGTTTTTGTTGGGTTCAGTGCGTTAATGGTAATGATTTTGTTGCTGTACTTAAATACACTCCATCCAGAATTAAGCCAAATCGAACAAATCGCAAGATATTGGTACCAATATATTTGGTTTGTTAATCTTGGTGTAGCAGGTATGTTTGTACTTGGACGCGAAGCAATGCGTCCAGTGCAAAAACCCAAAAAGAGAAAACGCAAAATATATATAGACAACTCCTAACTCCTAACTCCTAACTCCTAACTCCCCAGCATCTTCAAAAACGTACATTCCCAAACTAAACGTGGTTGAGCGTAGCAAAGTAGATTTTTTCTAGTTTGTTCGAGTAGCTTAATAATATTTGGTTGATGTCGCTGTTGCCAGTACATTTGTTGTAAATAGTCAACCAGCCATAATTGAGCTTCGGTTTCTAATTCTTTGTCGATTTGTTTGGCTAATTCTAAACAGTGGCGAAGGTTTGCTGGCGCCTTAGTAACAGATTTTAATAAGTCAGAATTTATAGCTTGCATTTGTTGGTATGATTCTATAGCTTCTCCAGGACTTCCAGCAGCTATATTGATGATTGCTTGATGCTGCAATATTTCTTGATGTCCTGTCAAAGTTAGTACTTCTGTCATACCTGCTTTGTCTAAGCGATGAAATGGTATGCGTTGGCATCGCGACACAATAGTTGGTAGTATGGCATCTAAGTTAGGCGCCATTAAAATTAATGTTGCTTTTCCTGGTTCTTCAAGAGTTTTGAGTAAAGCATTTGCGGCAGATTCTGCCATCGTTTCAGCTTGTTCTATGACTACCGCACTTCTAGGCGCCAACATTGGAGGACGACTAAGAAATGTTGTAATTTCACGGATTTGTTCTAGCCGAATAACTGGTGGCGCCTTGCGTTTAATTTTTTTTTCTGCTGCTTCTTGTGGAGTATAGCGTTGTCCTTGGTGCTGGTATGTTGGTTGCACCCAAAGTACATCAGGATGATTACCTTGCTGTAAACGTTTAGTCGTCGAGTCACTCGATATATTATTAATAGAGTGTGAAAATAATAATTCAACAAAGCAACGCGCCGCTAAACTTCGCCCAACTCCATCGGCGCCTGCAAATAAGTACGCGTTTGCAATTCTATTTTTTGCTACAGCTTGTTTAAGTAACTCTACTGCCTGTTGTTGTCCAATTAGAGGTGCAAAAAAATCTGTCATTTTATAAATAAGTCACGAAGACGTTGAGTGCAAATTTGCCGAATTTGATGTTGTATAGTATTTTTGTCCTGGTTTGCATTGATTCTAACAATTTTTTCAGGGTACATGGTAGATAGAGTTGTGTATCCTTGTTGTACACGATGGTGAAAGTCAATTAATTCAAGCTCGATTCTATCTGCGGCTTCTCCGCTTTTGCGTTTACGTGCAAGTCCAGTTTCAACGTCAATATCAAACCACAACACTAAATCAGTTTCTAAACCAGCAATAGCAATTGTATTTAATTGGTCAATTAGATTCATATCTAAATTGCGACCATAACCTTGATATGCGATGGTGGAATAAATAAAGCGGTCGCATAATACATATTTTCCTGCTGTCAAATTTGGTTTGAGTTCTTGCTCGACATGTTGGGCGCGGTCAGCAGCATATAATAAAAGTTCAGTGCGGGGATCAATGGCGTTATTATTAGCTTCGAGTAATAATCTTCGCAGATGTATTCCTAAATTAGTCCCCCCAGGTTCGCGTGTGACTATAACTGGCACACCTATACTTTGCAACCATTCACTAGTTAATTGAATTTGGGTAGTTTTGCCACATCCTTCTACCCCTTCAAAAACGATTAATTTGCCATGCATAATTAAATAAGAAACCTGGTTTCTACACAAAATCACTACTTTTATTACATGTTATCAACAAAGAAACCAGGTTTCTAGCTCTTTAATTGAAAATTTTCGTCAAAATCAGCTAATGCTGGGTAAATAATTGGATACGTCTCATCAATACTGACTAATCTTTCCTCATATTCTCTTAAATAACCCTTACGTCGTTCGTCGTTAATTTTAGTGGCGCCAAATACAACAAAAGGAGGTAATACATCAAAACCAACATATCGCAAAATTCCGTGATTGATGGGGTAAAGAATAGTATGAATATCACCGTGTAAACCAATTTCAGTATACATAGGTAATTTTCCACCTGTAGTTAGCGACAACATCGCTTTTTTCCCTTTGAAAACACCATTATCATACCATTTACCACCACCATAAATCTTACCTGCTGCAAACACTTTATCCACCCATCCTTTTAAAATTGCTGGTAAACCAAACCACCACAATGGAAATTGAAAAATAAGTACATCGCACCAAAATAACTTTTCCATTTCGGTTTTGATATCTTCAGAAAAACCATCATTCTCGCTTGCATAATAATCTTCAATTTGCTGCTTAAAATAATCAGAGTCTTTTTCTGAAGTAAAATTACGACGGTCAGACACAGGGTTAAAGTTCATAGCATACAAATCAGAGATAATTAGCTCATTACCTGTTTGTTCAAGAACAGCTTTTGCATGTCGAGTTAATCCAGCATTAAAACTTTGTTTTTCGGGATGAGCGTGAACGATAAATACTTTCATTGGCAACATGAAGAATAAGTTAATTTTAGTTAATTCTAGTTAATTAAGTTAACGTAATCAAATCAATAACATCTTGGTGACGACCGAGCAACTCTTTATATTCAATAATTTGTTTTAAAGGCTTAACTTTCAACCTTAATCCTTCGTAATAAAAAGTATTAAATACAGACAAATCATCATTTAATTTAACGGGTATATCATTGTGATAAATAAATGCTTCCTCAGCTTGATTGATTTCAACATCCACTCCATGAATCACCAACGTCATCATAAATAAATCAAACTCATCATCAACAATTCGCATTAAATCAATAGCCATATACTCCTTAAACAATTCAGCAACCAACTCAATATCTTTCCGTGCCACCTCAATATCAATATCATGTAACTCCCAATGCGAACCGTAAAGATTGCCAGCTAACCCACCTGTAATACGATATGTAATATTATGTTCCTCAAAAACTGGAATAATAAACTTTAACGCTTGAATATGATTCTCAGATATAGCATCATTCATAGATATTACCCTTCTTCTTCTTCTCTTCCTCTGTGTTCTCCGTGTCTCTGTGGTAAAAAAAGATAATTACCACAGAGGCGCAGAGGGCACAGAGAGAATAAAATAATTACTCTTGGTACTCACGAGGTGTATAAACCCAAACTCCTTCAGAATGTTTAACCACACGTGTTTTACTCGACCCCACCAACACTAAAGTACGCATATCAACTTCCGAAACAGATAAATCTCCAAGACTCCTAACCAATACCGACTCTCCCACCCTACCAAGATTACGAGCAAGAACCACAGGAGTTTCTGGCAAACGATATTTTAGTAAAATGTCGCGTGCAGAAGCTAACTGCCGAGTACGTTGTTTCGATGCAGGATTATAAAAAGCGATAACCATATCAGAACTAGCAGCAGCAATAATACGACTTTCAATAATCGACCAAGGCTTAAGAATATCAGATAAAGAGATAACACAAAAATCATGCCCTATCGGCGCCCCAATTTTAGCAGCAGCAGCTTGTAAAGCCGAAATACCCGGAGCAACCTCAACTTGTACATGCTGCCATTCTGGAACAGCATTTGACTCCAACACCTCAAATATAGCCGCAGCCATTGCGTAAATACCGGGGTCTCCAGAAGAAACAACAGCAACATTACGTCCCTCTGCTGCCAAATCTAAAGCCATCTTTGCCCGCGCTAATTCTTCACGATTATCAGAATCATGGCGCCGTTGTTCTGGACGTAAGGCGCCTGCTAAATCCAAGTAAAAACTATAACCAACTAAATCAGTTGCCTCATTGAGTATACGTTTAACTTCAGGAGACATCCACCCACTAGCACCAGGTCCAGTCCCAACAATAAATAATTTCCCTCTAGGCTTACCAATTGCATCAGCATCAATAATAGAAGAAGACAAAGCTATAGATATGTCAATAGAATCATTTGATACTTGCGTTAACAACTTACCAGATGAACCCGTTGCAGTCAGCGCTAATAACTCAGCCATTTTAGCTTGAGACTGTATATCTTTTCCTTGAACCCCTTGTATACCTTCTAACTTTAATAGCCGAAGCGGTACATCTAAAAAGCGCGCAATTTGATTAATCGATCTTTGAGCAGCATCTTTATTTAAAACAAACACACCTGCTACCGATTTTTCACTAAGTCCAGCATTTACAAGCAATTCCTTAACTAAGGCTACCGCATCTTCTATATCGTTTACATAATTTACACCGTTTACAGTGGCGCCAATAGCCAAGGTCGCAGGATGATAAACTAAACAGTCAGGAGTATAGTCTGTCTTATATTCAGTTACGCGAATCTCCTTTTCTCCATTTGCATCGAAAGGTAGTTTACTGTTGACTAACCAATTTAGGTTTAAGAGCGCATTTCCTTCGAGCTTAACTTTTGCACCAGCGAGCAAATCTGAAATAAAACCCTTTGCAGCTTCAGGATTTTCTAGGTAATATCCTTTTGGGGGAGCGAGTAGTGCAGTGCGGAAGCGAATGTCTCCTGTTGTGGTAATTGCTGGTGGAACTTCAAGCACTGCTGCAATAAGTCTTGCTATATCATTAACAGAATGGAGTCCACCCAACAGAGGTACAACAGCACTACCATCTTCAGCAACAGCTAAAACAGGTGGCTCTTGGCGTTTGTCAGAGATAATAGGAGCAAGCGAACGAATCAAAATTCCTGCAGCACAAACACCGACTATCGGGGTTCCACTAGCGAACAACTCACGTAGCGTATCGCCAAAATTATCAAAACCCCTATCAACTCCTGTAGTGCGCTTTAGTAAACCGTAAACGGTAGCACCAGGTAAAGCACTTGCGATTTGGCGCCCAAGTGCAACACTATTTTGGTTAAGTACAATAATCGCAGCTTTTTGGAGCATTCTTGGTGGTAAATCTCATTCCCTGAACCATATTACCAAGGTAAAAGGCACCTTTTACATCATTTCACACCGTTGAAGTAGCAACCCTTTACTTTTTCGATAGGCGCCAACCGCACTATATAAGCGATAATGCGGTTGAGTATGATGTTTGGAGTGAGAAACAGTAATAATCTTATGACAATCAAGCGAATAATATTAATTTTATTAACGGTATTGGCAATTTTGACATCAGGGTCAAGACTATATGAAACTTTACAAGAACCTCAGTATCAAAGCCGCTTAGAACTTTACCAAACCGACATAGTTTTAGAAGCAGCAGCTTGGAAACCAGAAAAAGATGACAAAAACTACCAGGGAGCGCAAAATGCTATATTAGGCGCCAACCCTACAGAAAGCGCAGCAGAACAATACTCAGAAGCGCGTCAAAAAGCTAAAACAGCTATAGAAAAAACTAAACAGCGAATTGAGAAACTGCGTCAACCTGTTGCACAGCAGCAAAACGAAGTAAACTTAAAACAAGCTTCTCAAAACCAATTAGACTTAAAAGTTTTATTAAAGTCACTTGACGAACAACAAAAAATACTAACAGAACTCGAACTACGTTTAGGAGTACTGCAAGCAGAACTTTCTAAAACAGATTTAGCACTCGCAACCTGGGAACAAGTCGAGCAACGCAAGCTAACTTTTCCAGACATGAGTCAAACCGCGCGTGTATTATCAGGATTATGGGGTAATACAAAGCAATTACTACCCAATGCTGAAGAATTGATTCAAAGTCAACTCAATGGCTGGTTTAAAATGCACGCACTAACCCAACTATATACACTTCAAGAACGTAGCGAAGCACTCAAAAGTCTCGAAGTATTACAGCAACAACAGGCAGAAAAAGCTTTACTACAGTTAAGCATTGTTGGAGTAGTTCCTAACTTAGCTGGACTAATTGGTTTCGTGATGCTGATTTTCCTTTTGGTTCAACGCTTGTTAAAAGGTAAAGACTCAATATTAGCAACCAACAGTACACTAGCTTGGACGACACCTTGGAATGGTGAGACAATTTTACAAGTTTTCGTCGGTGGCTTCTTCTTAATGGGGCAAATTTTAGTTCCCATAGCTTTTTCTCTATTACCTCTTCCTCGTCCTGCTGGTAATATCCGTTTGCAAGCTGTGTATGTACTAATTAGCTATATTCTTCTTGCTGCGGGTTCAATATCAGTTTTATATTTCTCCATCAAGCCCTTTTTACCACTCAATGACGATTGGTTTCGATTTCGTTTAGGTGGCAAATGGATATTGTGGGGATTAGGTGGTTACTGCGTTGCTATACCTATCGTGCTTTTCGTCTCGTTGGTTAATCAACAAATTTGGCAAGGACAGGGTGGAAGTAATCCTTTGCTGCAACTCGCTCTCGAAGCAAAAGATTCTGCTGCTCTGGGTATATTTTTCACAACTGCTGCTATTGCTGCTCCATTGTTTGAGGAATTTTTGTTTCGTGGTTTTCTACTGCCATCGCTGACTCGTTATATGCCTGTATCGGCATCTATTATGGTTAGCAGTTTTATTTTTGCTGCTGCTCACCTCAGCTTGTCAGAAATTTTACCTCTAACCTCCTTGGGGATCATATTAGGGATAGTCTATACTCGTTCTCGAAATCTACTGGCGCCAATGATGCTGCATAGCCTTTGGAACAGTGGTACACTACTGACTTTATTCGTACTAGGCAGCAGTAACAGCTAAATGTATGTCCTAAGACCCTTGACAAAGGCAAAAACATTTGCATTAATATATTTCAACAAGAAAAAACACAAGTAAATTATGTATGTAAGCGATAACCATTGTTAAGTTAATTACTATTCAATCCCAAAAAATACGTTAAAAATCTAGCCCGAGTTTAGCAAAGCATCTACTATAATAGTAGTGTCGAGCTATTTGCTTCAGAAATACCTGATTGTCTGCTTCACTAAAATTTGGCTGATATTCCGAGCTAGTAAATATAATTGAGCTTCGATTGCAGTATTTGTACTGATAATAAGCGCGTGGTGAAATCGATGTTGATTTTGTTCGGGTTTTCCGAAACAAATTTGATAGCGATAACGTCTAATTATTAGTATTCACGCAAACAAGTTAGAACAGTCCGGAAATAAGCCTTTGGAGTTGTAGAAAGTAATATACAGTAGTAGTTTTGAAGATTCTGCGTCCTGGCTTGTTTTGAGCAAGATTAATCTTGTTCTTATTCTTCATGAACATGCTATAGCTTGATTTATTATCGTTCTTAATTGTAATTACATAAAAACCTGATAGTTGCAAGCTTTAGAGTATGCAGCGTGGTTCCCTATAAATATGTTTAGAGCGTTTTTGTTTATATTCAGGCGCCCTAAATTCGGCTATAAGTTCACGAACATGTGTTTCTACTTACGTTCATATTTATTAGTAGCAGGAATCTGCTCTTATTTGCTGATCAAATAAAACAAATTAAATATCGACTAAAAATCGACTACATATAGAGCGTAATTTTTAAGCTACGTTCACATAAACTTTATGGTTTATTTTCTAGTCATTTTTAGTCGTAAATCGGCATCGCATTGTCTAGCTTTCGTCAAATTATATATAAACACTAAGGAGCAGTACTTAATTATGGCAAATCTCACCCCTAGCCACGCTACAAAACAACTGTTATCTGGCTACTGCGGTATTATTTTTGGTGGATTGGGTATTCATAAATTTGTTTTGGGTTACTCTGCCGAAGGTTCGATAATGCTAGTTGTTTCTATACTCGGCGCCATTTTTGCTTATGGTATTCCATTTATAGTTATGCAACTCGTTGGATTAGTCGAAGGAATGATTTATCTCAACAAAAGTCATGAAGAGTTTGTTGACACTTATTTCGCAAACAAACAAGGTTGGTTTTAAAGTCAAATTCCCGGCTTCTTGAAACGGTCGGGAATCTTCTTTACTAAAATATTCATTATATATATAGGTAATTTAATATGATGTTACTTAAGAACAAAAAGCTAATATTAGGAATTTTTGTGTTGTGTAGCATGGGTTACTTCGGGACTGTATCAAATTTACAAGTAAATAGTTTTTTGCGGGGTGAGTTCATTTTGATCCCGCTACAAGCTTTAGCTTTGATTTATGTAACTTTTTGGCGGCGCCGAGATATAATTAAGGACGGGCAAAATGCCCATCCCACAAGAGTCTAGATAATTTAAAGAAAAGTTAATTAGTTTGACAATATGTCAAAGGGGTGGATATAAATTATCCTCAAATAAGAGATGCTATTAAATAGCGTCAAAATTTGTAGCAAATCCACCCATTTTTCATGCAACTTGTTTCAAAAACTGATTTACCCAACGAAAATACCCAAAACGAACCATTAGAAAAAATAACTCTCGATATTACGGGGATGAAGTGTGCTGGATGTGTTCGTAATGTCGAACGCACACTAACTCAATATCCAGGAGTTGTTACTAGTAGCGTGAACTTGGCAACTTCGGTTGCTGTAGTTGAGTCGAGCGGTGTTGATGCTTTGGCATTAGCTTCGCATTTGACTCAAGCAGGTTTTCCATCTCAACCACGTTACTCACGTGCTGCTCCAAGTAAACAAAACCAAATTCAAGAAGTACGTTCTGCCAACTTAAATTTATTTATAGCTGGGTTATTGCTTCTAGTTTCAAGTTTGGGGCATTTCAGCAATATCTTTGATGCATTTTTACCAGGATTGGATAATATTTGGTTTCACTGTGGATTAGCGACACTGACGCTTCTTGTTCCTGGTCGTTCAATTTTAATCGATGGCTGGTTGGGTGTACGTCGAGGGGCGCCTAACATGAACACTCTCATCAGTTTGGGAAGTGTTACAGCTTATACAGCGAGTTTAATCGCGTTATTATTTCCACAGATGGGATGGGAATGCTTTTTTGACGAACCAGTAATGATGCTGGCGTTTATTTTATTAGGAAGGACTTTAGAACAACGTGCCCGCCATAAAGCTGCTGCTGCTTTTACAAATTTATTAGAACTTCAGCCACAAGTTGCCCGTTTGATTGGAAAACCGAAAGATGAAAATTCGTCGTCTAACTTTGTTGTTTCTAACAATGTAGTAGAAATTCCTGCCGAACAGGTACGAATTGGAGAATGGTTACAAGTTTTGCCAGGAGAGAAGATACCAGTCGATGGTGAAGTGGTACAAGGACAGACGACTGTTGATGAGTCGATGTTAACAGGGGAATCTGTACCAGTAATTAAGCAAGCAGGAGATAACGTTACAGCAGCTACCTTCAACCAATCTGGTGCAATTATAATTTGTGCAACTCGTACTGGCGCCGACACTACAATAGCCCAAATTATAGCTTTAGTAGAAGCCGCACAAACTCGTAAAGCTCCCATACAAAAACTCGCTGACACTGTTGCTGGTTATTTTACTTACTTTGTTCTAACTGCCGCACTATTAACTTTCCTATTTTGGTACTTTTTCGGCGCCCACATTTGGCCAGATATTACCCTCATCACAACACCACTCACTCATCACTCACTCATCACTCATCACTCAGCACTCAGCACTCATCACTCAGCACTCAGCACTCAGCACTCTCCCTTACTATTAAGCCTAAAACTTGCGATTGCCGTAATGGTAGTTGCTTGTCCTTGTGCGTTAGGACTGGCAACCCCAACAGCTATTTTAGTCGGTACAGCAATGGGCGCCGAAAAAGGTTTATTGATAAAAGGGGGAGATGTTTTAGAAAAAGTTCACAAGCTTGATACTATAGTTTTTGATAAAACAGGTACGCTAACTAGTGGAAAACCCACGGTAACAGACTGTATTGTATTAGAAGAAATAGAAGTAGAGAATCTTCTGAAATTAGCAGCAGCAGTAGAAAGTGGTACTTGTCATCCTCTTGCAGTAGCAATTCAAACCGCAGCAATAGAAAAACAGTTAACTATTCCTGATGCAGTAGATTTTCGTACCGAACCAGGTTTTGGAATTTCGGCAGTAGTCGAAAATAAAATAGTATTCTTGGGTAACTATGAATGGGTAACATGGCAGGGTATTACAGTTGATGAAAGTACGCAAGACAAAGCACGTGTACTAGCAAATGCAGGGAAAACGGTAGTGTATTTAGCTTACGATAATAAAATAGCTGGAATTATCGCAGTTGCCGATACTCTTAGAACTGAAGCAAAAACCACTGTAGAAAAACTTCGCTCCTTGGGTTTGCGGGTAATGATTTTAAGCGGTGACCGTATTGAAGCTGTTAACACTATAGCTGCCGAACTTGGTATAGGCGCCACCAACATTGTTGCAGGAATACCCCCAGCCAAAAAAGCTGAGGCAATTCAAATGCTACAGCAATCAAACCAAGTCGCGATGGTGGGTGATGGTATTAATGACGCACCAGCTTTATCACAAGCAGATGTTGGAATTGCGCTCCACTCTGGAACAGATGTAGCAGTAGAGACTGCATCAATTGTACTAATGCGTAATTGTTTAACCGATGTGGTAGAATCAATAAAATTAAGTCGTGCCACTTTTAACAAAATTCGCCAAAATTTATTCTGGGCTTTTGCGTATAATACTATAGGGATACCACTTGCTGCGGGTGTTTTACTTCCTAAGCTAGGTTTCGTTTTGAACCCAGCTGGTGCTGCCGCTTTAATGGCTTTCAGTTCTGTTAGTGTTGTGTCAAATTCTCTGTTATTACGACATTCCCGCAGTTAAACGTCTGTAACAATCTGTATTACAAAACGTATTACCTAGTTTGACTAATGTGAGGTTAAACTAGGTTAATGTGCAGTTTTTTGTCTAAATATATACAACAAATTAAGTGCGCTACTTTTATTTGCAATACCCCATAGCAAATAAGTTTTTTAAATACTAAATTATACAGTAGCTAGAAGCAGAGGCATGGCAGTAAATAATACTCAACCAATTTTTAATTATCAAAGTTCAACCGATTTTGGCAACGATTTTTCGATGGCAGCAGAAATAAACGAAAGCCACTTATTAATTATCGAAGATGACCAAGGACGCAAAGAAGTCACACTTGAGCGTCCTGTATATTCGATTGGCAGAGACAGAGATTGCGATATTTGTCTAAACTCTCAATTTGTGTCGCGGCGCCATGCCGTATTGGTAAGATTACCACGCGACGATAATAGTCAAAGTTATTATTATCGAATAGTAGATGGAGACAGCAAAGGCAAACCAAGTGCAAACGGGTTGGTGATAAATGGACGCAAGCTACCTGCACACGACTTGAAAAACGAAGACGAAGTGGTTTTTGGACCCCAGGTGCGAGCAATATACTATCTACTCAAAGATTCAATGCGGACAGGACAAACTGATGCTAGCGAGTACGACATTACTCTCATCAATCCTGGCATGACCGATGACTTTGACGACTAGTGGGTTGAGTGGAGGAACGGAACCCAACATTGTAATTTAATGTTGGGTTCCGCTATTCGCTGCACCCAACCTACAATTTTAGCCAGCAATACTTTCAATTAGATTCCAGTGACGACTAGCCTCGATTTCTTGCTTAATGTATTGAAAAACTTGTTGGCAGTGATTTTCGAGTTGAAGTGGAAGTTCTTCGTTCTTAGCTACCAAATTCATACGAGTTTCCGTTTCGGTGGCAGTAGTCTTATCGATGAGTAGTTCTACCGTGACTAGCTTAGAAAACGGAACACTTCCAGGAAATTCGCGCGCCATAATGTAATCAGCATTGTGATATTGCACATTCAAACCCGTACTTTGTAGAAGGTCTATAAGTGTAGGCAGAAGGTGGTCTACAGAAACAGAAAGAACAAATGAACATGTATAGCGAGCCATAATAGCCGCAAACCTCACAACACTCCGTCCTCTTATAATAACCAACACCTGCTCAAAGTAAGTAATTTTTATATCAATTCAAAAAACCTCCTCTAAAATAATGATTTGGTGAGGTTAGGTTGTAAAAATGAAAGTCGCGATTGCTGGAGCAACAGGATTTGTAGGTAGTCGTTTGGTAGAACGACTTACTAAAGAAAATAATAGTGTAGTAGTACTAACCCGGAATGCTACTCATGCTCAAAGAGTGTTTCCTAAGAGTTCATTCCCGAATGTGGAGGTAGTGACGGCAAATTTAACGACATCAGGAGAATGGCAAAATGCTATATCTGGGTGCGATGCAGTTGTGAATTTATCTGGTGAACCAATAGCAGAAGGACGTTGGTCTCCTGCCCGTAAACAAGAAATTCTCAATAGTCGTAAGCTTGGGACTGCAAAAATTGTTGAGGCAATTACAAATGCCAATCCTAAACCAAATGTATTAGTAAATGCTTCGGCAATTGGTTTCTATGGCACTAACGAAACAGCAAGCTTTGATGAGACAAGTTCCCCAGGTAACGATTTTTTAGCATCTGTGTGTCAAGCGTGGGAATCTGAAGCGCAACTTGTCAAAAATGCTGGTGTCAGATTAGTTATTTTACGTTTAGGAATTGTTTTAGGTAACGGCGGCGCCTTGGGTAAAATGATTACACCGTTTAAGTTATTTGCGGGTGGACCACTTGGAAGCGGCAAGCAGTGGTTTTCGTGGATTCACCTTGATGACGTGGTGAATTTAATAATTCAGGCACTGACAAAACCCGAAATGGAAGGAGTATATAATGCTACCGCGCCTAACCCAGTTAGGATGTCACAGTTATGCGAAACAATGGGAAAAGTCATGGGGCGCCCTTCATGGCTACCTGTACCATCTTTTGCACTAGAAGCATTATTAGGAGATGGAGCAATAGTAGTTTTAGAAGGGCAACAGGTAATGCCCAAACGGACATTATCATCTGGCTTCAACTACCAGTATCCAAATCTAGAACCAGCCTTAGTAGAAATACTCAAATAAACCTCTTGTAGAACAGGCATCCCTGCCTGTTTTATTAACTTAAGCCTGTTTTATTAACTTAAGCCTGTTTTATTAACTTAAGCCTGTTTTATTTGTCCTAACTTTTTTTAACAAAAACATTCTTAGACATCCAACTAATAACCCCACTCAGAATGGCGCCACCCATCAAAATACCAATAGCCGGGTTGAAAACAGGTTGCCAAAGTTGATGCCACAAATCAAGACCCAGTGGAATACCAGTTGCATCACCAATGACGGCAACTGCAAACCAAGCAAATCCAAAAAATACTAGAAAGACATCAGCTACAAGTATAAAATTTAACCCGTTTAAAAATTTTTCTTTCATAAAAGGTTTGTGAGAATCAAGGTTAATAAGGTATAGGGGTAATGGCAATGTAGGCGCCCTTACCCTCTACGCCATTTATCCAAAATATTCTTTACTGCTCAAATATCCAATTTTTAACTTTTATTAAGCTTTTCCAATCAGGCTTTCTAGAAAGACCATCCTTAATACTTTCTTCAAGTTCAGAGCGCCATTCTTCATTGACAAAAATTAGTTGCTGTGCAAACTCGACGTGCTGCCGAAGTCCTTTTTGTCCGGTTTCTAACATAGCCACAGCTAGGTTAACCCTTGCTTGTGGGTCTTGGGGATTAATTTTGACAGCTTTTTGAGCAGCCTTACATGCTTCTTTCCCCTTATCGTCAAGAAGATACAGCCAAGACAAACAAGTCCATGCAGCACTGCTTTTAGGGGAGCGGTCGCATATGTCTTTGAAAACAGGAATTAAAGTAGCTGGACTTTCCCCAGCTTTATAACGTTCGAGTCCTGAATCAAATAGTGATTCTAAAGTTTGAGTCATACAAAATTGATCAAATACTCACAACATGACAGCTATTTGCAATTACTAAAAGTAATTGCAAATTGTTAAATCAATTGGATTATACGCCAAACGACTTACCACAGCCACAGGTTTGTGCGGCGTTGGGGTTGGTGAACTGAAAACCACCACCAATCATGGCATCGCTGTAATCGAGCATTAAGCCGTAAAGATATAATAAGCTTTTACGGTCGCAAACTATTTTGAAGCCCTCATAGTCAAAAACGTCATCATGGGGTGTAATTTGACTTGCATCTTCAAAATCCATCATATAGGACATTCCAGAGCAGCCACCTTGACGTACTCCCACCCTCAAACACAAGTCCTTATCTTGTTTGTCGCGTAAAGATTTGACTTGACGCAGTGCAGCTTCACTTAATTGGATTCCTCGTTGTTGGGATTGGGTTGCTTGTGTCATATGATGATTGAACTCCTTAAATTTAGAAGACTGAGTTTATGGATATTAGCGCTTTAAAGCGTAGTTTTTATCTTTATTCTAGCTTTCTATTGGGTTACAGGCAGCCGAATTGAAAATACTGGTCGTCCATCGTTCGTTATATTTTTATTCTAGAATTGAGAGATTCAGTATGTTCAAAGTCTGGCATTTGAGTTAAATTGCCCTTATAACAGCTTATACTCAGCACTATTACTGACTTTATACAGGTTTGGCTTCTCCATTCCCAAAATTGCTCTCGTTAAAAATCGCTTGTTTTGATTTACGGTTGTTTATGACAAGTTTTAATCGCTCTACCAGTCGTCGGCTGAAGAAATTACCCCAAATTCCTTCTATATGGGAGGGCGATCGTCGTCCATTGTCATCGCACCAAAAGTCCGAGGATGATAAAGGCGACTGTATTCTCTGGGTAGATGGTTCACAAGGAATTGTGCGGGGCATGGATGTGGTAGCATGTGACGCTGGTCCAGAGGCAATCGTTCGGACGCTAATGCGCGCGATGGAAAATCCTCACAGTCCAGCGAAACCATCGCGTCCGTTGCGGATAGTAGTGCGCGACCGAGAAATACAATTTTACCTACGTGGTGTTTTGCAAGATTTAGAAATTGCAATAGATTACACATCTGAACTTCCTTTAATAGATGAGCTATTTCGTGGGTTTTCCGAAATTATTGACAATCAAATTCCTGATTTACCACCGCAGTATGCAGAACTTTTGCACTCAAAAGCTTACGCAATATGGGAAGCTTGCCCGTGGGACTTTCTACAAGAGCAGCAAATTATATCCATTGAAATTAACCAATGGGATATTGGAACTCTATATGCCTCGGTAATGGGCATGTTGGGGATGGAGTATGGAATTTTACTATATAGGTCAAGTGAATCACTTAAACGCTTTCGTGCCGCTGTTTTAAAGGATGACGATACACAAAATTTAGAAGAAGCATTTTTAAAGCAAGATTGTTTATTTTTGACTTTTGAGCGCAACTCTGACTTAGAGGATGAGGATGATGACGACGACGAGTACGAAGACCTTGCGGAGTTACCAATCTCAGAAATCAGCCCGACTTTTGGAAATATTCATCCTTTAGAGGGGTTACGCTCTGTACTTTATGATGAAGAAGCTTTAGTAGTACATGTAGCACTTGAAAGCTTAATTAAGTTTGTTCGTGACCATCGGCGCCAACTTAGCGAAGAGATTTTTCCATCTTTGAGTCGTCGTTACCGAATCGCATTACCAGAGTCAGAAGAAACAAAATCTATAAACGTCAATGTTGCGACAATGCCAGAATTAGCAGCCGAATTGGAAGAAATGGCTGGTTTTGATACAGAAGACGAAGAAGATATATATGACACACCAATGTTTCGTTCGCTTCGCGATGATTTGATACCAGACGATTCGTTTTTAAGTTTAGGGGTCGTATCGTGGGAAATGTTAGATTATCTTCAAAAAGGGGTTAAATACCAGAAAGCAGGTGATATAAAGCCAGTTGGTGATGGTTTACCTGTGATATTAATACAAACCTCACGTCCCAAAGCAAAAACTGTCATCGAGAGTATTGAAGAAGCAGGTGGACTGAAAGCAATTTGTTTTAACCCTGGCGCCGACCCAATGGGAACAGAAGTATACGACCTAGGTTTGCTACAAACCAAGAACGGTGAATTATTTTTGTTTGGAGAATTTGAAGACGACGACCCTACCCATGTCGAAGCTCGTAGAAAGTGGAACCAAAGGTGCAAAAATACTCAAGGCTACTGCGGACTAATAATTGCCAAAGGGCTAACAGGCACCAGTCGCGGCAACCCTCAACTGCGTGACATGATGGCATTGTTTGAAGGTGTATCCCTCTCACCCCAGCAACTAGGCATCGGAACTTTACAATTAATGCCCGAACTTCAATATGAGTGATGAGTGCTGAGTGCTGAGTGCTGAGTGCTGAGTGCTGAGTGCTGAGTGCTAGATAATTACTCCTAACTCCTAACTCCTAACTCCTAACTCCTAACTCCTAACTCTACTCAGCACTCAGCACTCAGCACTCAACACTTTCCACTATATATAGATATAGTTCAGAGAAATCACTGTTGCAATACGTGTATTAAGTAATATAAATTACTCTTAGCATGGGTAGTATAACTTCTGAATTCAGTTATGTTTAATACAGCATTGGTTTCTGGTTTGCAAGGGGAGAGTAAGCCAGAAGTTTCGCCAGTAATTCATTTAGCCAAAATGTGGGCTAAAAAATATGTCCAACGTTTAGATAAAGTAAATGACATACACGAAGGAGGAAACTTAAGAGAAAATACTGTAGAACTCATGTACAACTTATTACGGCAAACAAGTATTGACGCTTGGTCACAAACAGAGAAGCTAATTGGTAGAGAAGTACATCGTCATGAAATCGACCGCACCTTAATTGACCCGTGGCAAATTTCCCAAGATTCTTTTGTTATATACAATAAGGCTATAGACTCATATGCTAAACAATTACCACCTGAACACTTAGCTACAAAAATAGGTGGATATTTGGGGAAAGTGCGCTCTAATTATACGATGAGTGATGCGCGAGTGATTGGATTTGTATCAATGCAAATACATTACACAGGGCAAATCCTGCTCAGACAAATTCCATATTCAGAACGTCAAGTAGTTAATAGTTACTTTAAGGTAATTGATGATTATCTTTACATGCCTTTACAGAGAGCGTATGAAGCGTCTGCCAAACATGAGCTAAATTCGACAGTTCTGCAAGTCATTCAAAAGCTATTACCAATCAGTACTGACATTGCACGGTCGATATGTGAACGAGTTAACTTGATTTACCCAAGATACCATACGCACAGCGGCTTACTTTCCGACCCAATTGTAAAAATTGCCAGCATCCGTGATGTTGAAATGTTTCAAGTTTATTTATGGGTGTGTGTACTAGAAGACAGTATTGGCTCAATTCAACACGAACTGTTTCCATTGTGTGTAATGCTTTACCCTGCACTTAAGGTTCAGTGGGAACTAATACGAACGATGATTCACCTGCTACGTCAAGAAGTTGGCGCCAGATTAGGAGATACAGAGAAAACCCTGTTTAAACCTTACCTTGAAATTTTATGGGAAATGTTCAGCCCAGATATTTTTCCAGATACTTTCTAAATTTTTACTAAATTTTTACTAAATTTTAAATAATTTTTTATACATTCACCGAAAGTTTCGACAAAGCTTTTAACAAGCTGTTGGCGTATTTTGCTAAGTGTTATAGACTTTTTCATAAAACTAGCTTTGACTTGATGCCGTATATTTTTTGACATCCAAGCTTATAAGCTCATAAATTTTGGCTAAAAATACTGATTCATTTGTCACTATCGAACGATTATCATTATACATATGATGCCAAATAACTGCCACTCAAAATTCATAAATCTCTACCCTAAATAGTAACCAAAGATAGTTACTCTTTATTAAGAGAGTTAGTATTATTGTAAAATAATTGTAACAGATATTACATATTATGCATTATGTCTACTGTCAAGAGATATGCTTAAAAATTTAACGAAACAACCATATTCTTTACAAATATTTCATGAAGTAAAACTATCAAAATAGTTTACACAATAAATCAAGATTACTTAAAGAATATAGGTGAATAAGAGACAAGATATACAATTGAATAATCAGGTTAAGAATCATTTTTAGCTTGTAATATCCAGAAATACCAGGGTAATAATGAAAACAATATTGGAAGAGTCAAACGAGCATAGGTTGGGTGTCACTCCTAAAGGTACCACCTCATCTTTAGCATCGCAATGGGCAAAAAAGTATTTGCAAAATCTCGATAACAGTTTGTATCAGCAATCCAAACCTGAGAGAGAAAGCCTAAACAATGTTGTATCTCAAGATGGACGTAAAAGAACAGCGCAGTCGCTACATAGTTCTTTACGGACGGTTAGCCACCAAGCTTGGAACCGTGTTGAGATATTACTCGCAACTGAAGCAAAACGTCATAAGATTGACCCTGAACTCATTAACCCGTGGGAGATAACCGCAGAATCATTTAAGATTTATGAAAAAACCTTGAAAGTTTATACTCAACAGGCGCCGCTACGGCAATTGTCTACGGTAATGCGGTTAGCGCGTACTGGCAAACCTTTATCTGAAAAAACATTGAGTATTTATACCGAACAAGTGGCGCCGAGCCAGTTAGCGACAGCAATAGGTCACAGCGTTGGAGAAATACGAAAAAAGTATACAGACCCAGACCCACGTGTAATTGGGTTTGTGAGTATGCAATTTCACTACACAAGCCAAATGCTGCTAAATACTTTATCACCTTTAGAATGTTCAATAATAAGTGCGTACTTCAAAGTAATTGATGACCATTTATACATGCCACTTCAAAGAGTTTATGAAGCAGCAGCAAAACACTATTACGATTCAAAAGAATTATCAGCTGTGCAAAGCTTATTACCAGTAAGTACTGAAATTGCTAAAAATATATCAAAAAAAATTATTGACATTTATCCCAACTACCGCTGTTCTTCAGGTAGTTTAAGCGACGCAGCAGTGATGATTTCGAGTATACGTGACATTGAAATGTTTCAAGTTTACTTATGGTTATCAACCTTAGAGGGAAGTGTTGCAGCAATCACACAAGAGTTATTTCCTTTATGTGTAATGTTGTATCCCACATTTAATGTCCAATGGGAGTTAATTCGACAAATGTTACACTTATTAGGTCAAGAAATACGTCAGCGCTTAACCACACAACAAGTCGATACACTGATGCCATACTATCAAGTCTTATGGCAAATGTTTTCTCCCGAAGTTTTTGGAGAATTTGATTTTCGTAAGGAAAGCAATGAGTTTAATGAGGATTTTGTAAATTCGTTATTTGCTTAACAGTAACAATATCAATTTAATTTATAAAATTTTGTTCAAGCAGGATTGTTTTATCCTGTTGATAGTTTCCCCTGTGGTAATAGTCAGTGTGCAATATTTTTTTTGTCACAATCAACTACAATGAATCTCAAATTTTATACTTTATTAGGATATGATAAGTATTCTACTAACCCTAAATTTATTTTATTCATGAAACTAGTAATATAAGATGCTCCACTGCACATAAACACATCAACATGATATATTCTTCACTCGCGTGATTACAAACTACAACTGAATTTGGTTCAAAGAAGCATAACAAAAATGACTAATAAGAAATGGGCTGTCAAACGCATAACTGTTAATTTAGCGGCACAGGAAGCAGAAAGACTAGAGCTGTACTGTCAGCAAACTGGTAGACCTGCAACCGATGTCATCCGAGAACTAATTCGAGGCTTACCAATTAACGAGGAAGCGACGAACAACGTCAGCGCGAATCGATAACAAGTCTTGGAACGTTAAAATCTCGTTCTAAATATCTACTAATTTTTGAGTAACTCTAGTTAGCGCCTCCTCACACACTTAAATTTCTAAAATTTTTAAATCTATTTCACCTCCCACACGCACGTACCCAACGATACGAGTGAGAACTTGTAGCGACAAATTGCCATTTCTGACCCCAACCCAAGTTAAAATTTGTAAAGATAACTGGAAAAGGAAGTACGGAATGCGCGTTGCAATCGTAGGTGCTGGTTTAGCTGGACTAGCAACCGCTGTAGATTTAGCTGATGCGGGCTGTGAAGTCCAAATTTTTGAATCGCGTCCATTTGTGGGCGGAAAAGTTGGCAGTTGGGTTGATTCGGATGGCAACCACATTGAGATGGGTTTGCACGTCTTTTTTGGCTGCTACTATCAACTGTTCGATTTAATGCAGAAAGTCGGTGCTTTGGATAATTTTTTACCTAAGCAACATACTCATACCTTTATTAACGAAGGTGGACGTGTTGGCGCGCTTGATTTCCGCTTCTTCACTGGCGCCCCTTTAAATGGATTAAAAGCATTTTTTACAACATCGCAACTTTCGGCATATGACAAATTCCGCAACGCGATGGCATTAGGCACAAGTCCAGTAGTACAGGGGCTAGTAGATTTTGAAGGGGCAATGCGAACTATTCGTGACCTAGACTCTTGCAGTTTTGCTGATTGGTTCCGCAGTCATGGTGGTAACAACAACAGCTTGCGAAAACTCTGGGATCCAATTGCCTTAGCACTAGGATTTATTGATACAGAGAATATTTCCGCACGGTGTATGTTGACAATTTTTCAGCTATTCGCCGTTCGTACAGAAGCCTCAAAACTAAGAATGCTGAAGGGTTCGCCCTACGATTTCATGCACAAGCCAATTTTGAATTATCTAGAAGAGAGAGGCGCCAAAGTTTATACTCGTCGGCAAGTAAGAGATATTGTATATACAGAAATAGAAGGACAAACACGCATCACCGAAATCAAAGTAGCAAACGGTGATAGCGAAGAAAGTATTACTGCTGATGCTTATGTAGCAGCTTGTGATGTACCAGGAATTAAGCGATTAATACCCTCTGATTGGCGTAAATGGTCAGAGTTTGATAACATTTATAAGTTAGATGCTGTACCTGTTGCGACTGTACAATTACGGTTTGACGGTTGGGTTACAGAACTAAAAGATGCGAAAGCTAGTACTTCACTTGAGCAAGCAGCCGGAATCGATAATTTATTATATTCTGCCGACGTTGATTTTTCGTGCTTCGCCGACTTAGCGCTAACTAGTCCCGACAGTTTTTATCGTGAGGGGCAAGGTTCATTAATACAGTTAGTATTAACACCGGGTGACCCATTTATAAAACAAAGTAACGAAGAAATAGTTGAACATTCTCTCAACCAAATCCATAAATTATTTCCTTCATCACGGGAATTAAAATTAACCTGGTCAAACGTAGTAAAACTAGCACAATCACTATATCGTGAGGCGCCGGGAATGGATATGTATCGTCCCAACCAAAAAACACCAATTGTTAACTTCTTCTTAGCCGGAAGTTACACACAGCAAGACTATATTGATAGTATGGAGGGCGCCACGCTATCAGGAAGACAAGCAGCCAAAGCAATATTAGAAACAATTAAAAGTTAAGAGGTACGGTGGGCACTGCCCACCCTACAAGGCTATTTCACCCTTCACCCCATAAAAAATCCAATGACAGATTGGTTAGAGCATACCGTACAGGTAGAAGTAGAGGCGCCGATAGATTTCGTATGGGGTCTCTGGTCAGATTTAGAACAAATGCCACGTTGGATGAAATGGATTGATTCAGTAAAAATACCCGAAGACGACCCAGATATATCAATATGGAAACTTAGCTCAAACGGGTTAGAGTTTAGTTGGCGTTCTCGCATTCTCAAAAAAATACCACTACAAATAATCGAATGGCAATCTATTGATGGATTACCAAATCGTGGCGCCATTCGATTTTATGACCGTAAAACCAGTAGTATCGTCAAAATGACGGTTGCTTATGCCATTCCTGGGGTTATCGGTAAAATTATGGATAATTTGTTTTTGGGCAAGGTTGTAGAATCTACTCTTGATGCTGATTTACAACGGTTTAAAGAGTATACGCTTACCAAGTTGGGTCACTAAATAAGTTAATAGTTAATTGTTGATGTCCGGGTGGTACAGATGATATACATGCACGCACAGTTTTTCCGTCTTCGTACTCTACTGTGCAAGCGTGGCATGAACCCATTAAACACCCTGTGGCTATAAATACTCCCGCACGGTCGGCAACATCAAGTAGAGGCTCTCCCACTTCGGCATCAATAGTTATATCATCGGGTAGAAAACGAACACGAATACTCATGGGTTTGTTTGTTTAATCACAAGAATGCTGATAAATCTAAATGCCGTTCAACTTCATTCGCAAGCGAATCTAATAGATTTTCGCGCTGTTCACGGTAATTTGCAACACCTGTAGGTAATGATTTTAAACCACGTTGTTGACGTAAACGGTTTAACCAAGCTCGGCGCCAAGGGCCATTATCAAATATTCCGTGTAAATAAGTTCCCCAAACAGATTGACAACCATCGACTAATCCTAAATTGGGGTCATCAAATAATGCTTGGTACCCTTGGTTATCGTTGGGTGGAATTTCTGTGCGTGAACGTCCCTGGTGAATTTCAAATCCGGTAACAGGTAAACCTAGGTGTGGGAAATTTGAAGTTACTTGACGCTGACGAGCAATTTTTTGCCCAGTAATAACTGTCTTTAATGGTAATAATCCTAACCCTTGAAATCTACCTGCTTGACCCTCAATGCCTTCTGGGTCGGCTATCATTTGTCCTAAAATTTGGTATCCACCGCAAATTCCTAGAACCGTTCCACCAGAAGCCGCGTAGTGTTGGATAGCTTCTGCCATACCGCTTTTTTGCATAATGAGTAAGTCGGCAATAGTCGTTTTTGTGCCAGGTATAATTACTGCATCAGGATGTCCTAAATCTTGCTTTGGACTTAAATATTTTACTGTTACACTTGGCTCTGATTCGAGTGGGTCAAAATCGGTAAAATTAGAAATGCGAGGCAAACGAATTACTGCAATATTAAGGTCGCTGCCATGTTTATGCGGTTTACGTTCGAGTAAGTCCAACGAATCTTCGGCAGGAAATACAAGCTCTAGGTAAGGAATTACACCAATTACTGGAATACCTGTGCGTTCCTCAACCCATTTAATTCCTGATTCAAGTAACGAACGCTGTCCTCGAAACTTATTGATTACAATACCTTTTATTAATGCGCGCTCATCTGGTTCTAATAGTTCTAGAGTACCAATAATATGAGCAAAGGCGCCACCTCTATCGATATCAACAACTAATATAGTGGATGCGTTCAAATGTTTAGCGACTCGCATATTGGTTAAGTCGCGGTGCTTAAGATTAATTTCCGCAGGACTTCCAGCACCTTCGCAAACTAACAAATCGAATTCGGTTTGCAAATGCTGTAAAGATTCTTCAATTGACCGCCAGCCTAAATCAAAATACTGTTCATAATATTCAGTAGCAGTAACTTTACCAACAGGTTTGCCCTTCATTATGACCTGTGAAGTCATATCGCCTTGGGGTTTAAGCAATATAGGATTCATTTCTACCCAAGGAATAACACCAGCAGCCCAAGCTTGAACAGCTTGAGCATAGCCCATTTCACCACCACTGGCTGTTACGTATGCATTTAAAGCCATATTCTGACCTTTAAAAGGCGCCACTCGCCAACCACGTCGCGACAAAATCCGACAAATAGCTGCTGTTAATAGAGATTTTCCTGCGTGGGACGTAGTGCCCACAACCATAATTGCTTTCATAAGTTAATAATCTATTAGTTTTTAGTAGAGGGAGTAGTCGCAAACCATTTGAGTTGCCAATCGTCACAATTAGATAACGAGTGACAACTCAACTATATTAAAGATTTCATGAATGAGATTGACGTTTCCGTACTTATTATTCCCGTGTATCCTTCTTTAATAACTCATATTCCCTTAATTCTAGAAGGGTAATCTCAAGTAGCGAGTCACAGCTTCATAAAAAATATCCAGAAACGTCGGTTGGCGCCAGGGTTTTGTCAAAGATTCCTCAACTAATTGGCGCCCTAAAGGAGTCAAACGAAAACTATCGGTTATACCCTGACCATCAACTTCGCGTCGTAATACACCAACTTGAATTAGCCAAACCAGTTCATTATCCGTAATTAATTCCGATAAAGGGCGTTTAGTATAACCATTCTCAACACCCTTAGTACCAGTAATTTCACTGATTGCCACCCTGTCTTGACGCATCGCATCAAACAAAGAAAACATAAAAGGCGAACAAATCAGCGACCGTAGCGCGCGTTCAAGAGTCCGACCGGTATAAACAAAAGGTTTTTGGTTTTGATAATCAGCAAAAGACATAAGGGTTAAATATTCATCTTAAAAACATTGTAAATTATTGTAAAATTTCAATTGCATAAACAATCAGCAAACAGGGTAGTTTAATTATGGCTTTAGCAGTTGGTACAAATGCACCAGCATTCACCGCCAAAGACACCAACGGTAATACTGTCTCGCTGTCAGATTTCAAAGGTAAAACTGTAGTTTTATATTTCTATCCCAAAGACGATACTCCAGGTTGCACCAAACAAGCTTGCAGTTTCCGCGATGCTCAACCGGACTATCAAAATAAAGATGTAGTTGTATTGGGAGTTAGTGCTGATAATGAAAGTTCGCACCAGGCATTTACTCAAAAGTACAATTTGAATTTTCCTCTGTTGGCAGACACCGACCATTCACTTATCAGCGCTTATGACGTTGATGGTGGTGGATATGCAAAGCGCGTTACCTATGTAATCGATGGTAACGGCAAAATCACTCACGTTGATTCCAGCGTTAACACTTCCACTCATGCTAGTGATGTTTTACAAGCATTAGGTTTGTAATTATGTTCTTGTGGAATGGGCTTCCAGCCCGTCCATGACCACAACTCATAGCTTTCATAATTTTCAGTACTCATTGAAAAATAAATGGGTGGGCAAGGATGCCCACCCACAAGAGAAATGTTTAAAAAGAATGTAAATACTACTTACTGGGTTCTAGTTTGATTATTTGTGAACCTTGCTGTGGTAGTGGTTGTACTATGTTGCGTGTATTTTGTGTATTGCCTTGCATCATTTGTTGTTGCCGCGCGCGGAATGCTGCTGCTGCTTCGTCTAATTCTTTGCTTTGTTGATTGAAAAAATCTGGATTGTAATTGTTGATACCGAGTTGCGCGTTATGAATCATTTGGAACATATTGAACGGACTTTGCTCGGTACCACGACTAAATGGGTCGCTAGGTGCGTCGTAGTTTTGTGGGTTGGTTTGGTTGCCAGGGAAAGTTTGTGCGTTGCTTGGTTGTGCTACGCTTGCTAAACCTAGTCCAGCTAAAGACAATAGTGCTAATAATCGAATTTTCATAGAGTTTGCCCCTCAAGTACTATAGATAATGATTGTTTCTATTTTACGAAAGTGTCCGGCGAAGTCGAGGTTGTATGCTCAATAATGCTACAACTGCGAACCCTACTAATACTAGTAAGGCGCCACCAAAGGTAACATCACCCCAAAATGACTGCATTACAACACTATTTAATCCCCAGTTGCTATGAGTGTAGAGGTAACGTATTGGTTCAATAGCGTAGCTAAGAGGGTTAAGGGTCGCAATTGTTTGTAACCATGTAGGCATAAATGATAATGGCGCCAATGCAGTCGAAGCGAATAACATCGGTAGGGTACTAACGAAAATTACGGCAATCAGTTCTATGTGCCCTGGTAAAGTAAATGCTAAACCTAGACTTAAAGCAGTTACACCAAGTGCTAACGCAAACACAATTAGTACTATTGCACTTAAACCGGCTGCATTAGGTAGACCTGCACCTAAAAATGATGCGGCGCCTATGATAACGGCAGTTTGGAGTAAGCTTTGACTAATAATAAAGATTGCTGACGCGAAGACGATGGAAAAGCGTGATGCTAAGGGTGCGACTAGTAAACGATTTAAGAATCCAAATTCACGGTCAAACATTACAGGAAGTCCAGCGTTTAGCGCTCCTGCAAATGCACTAAATACGATAATACCCGCTGCGAGAAATTGACCGTAATTGGTTGTACTGCCAAATATACCTTTTGGTGCATTTTGAAATAAGGCGCCAAATAGTACTAACCACATTACAGGTTGAATGATACCAGCAAATAAAGTACTGGGGCGCCGTTGTAGTTGGATGAATAAGCGTTTTGTTAGCGCTAGAGTTTCTTGGGCTATTTCACCGAAGGTGTTATTTGATGATTTACTAGCGTAGAGTTGCGGTGATGCTACTTGCTGCCAGTTGATATCTGATTTTGGAGGTAGTATGGTGCCACTCATAAGGGTTTTGGGGTGTTAGGATTTTGGATTTTGAATTCAATTGAGTTTTAGCGCATGTTTTGTTTTTTTTCGGCTTTCGGGTCGCGGTTTGCTGCTGCTGCAAGTTCTGCGTCCATAAGCGTGCTTCCTGTTGCGGCAAGGTAAACGTCATCTAGACTAGGACGTGACTGGGCAATACCAAACATGGGTAAACCAGCGTTGTTTAAAGCTTGTTGAATTGTAATTAAGGTATCGTTTTGCGGAGTTACAACTAAATTAAGCGAATTACCTTGTGCGCTATTTATAATTACATTTTGTACAAATGGCAAAGATTTGAGTAAATTTTTTGCTTTTTCTGCTTCTTCCTGCGGAGAGAATTCACGAATACGCAGCGTTATTCTATCTCCTCCTATTTTATCCTTTAACTCAGATGGCGTTCCTTGGGCAATGACCACACCACGGTCTATAATTGCCACTCGGTCAGCTAATGCGTCTATTTCTTCTAAATAATGACTAGTAATTAATACTGTTGTTCCGGCTTCGCGCAGCTTTCGTAAAAATTCCCAAACAATAAACCGACTTTCAATATCGAGTCCTACTGTTGGTTCGTCTAGTACTAGTACATCGGGTGCATGTAGTAACCCTGCTGCTAAGTCTAAACGTTTGCGTATCCCTCCAGAATACGTGCCAGTTTTTTTATCGGCGTATTCTTGTAAACCTAGTAAAGTAAGTACTGTGTCGATTCGCTGTTTCGTTACTGCTGCAGGTAAATGGTAGAGTGCGGCTAGTAGTTCCAGCAGTTCGCGACCTGTTAGCATTTTATCTGGTGCGGCTTCTTGCGCTACATATCCTAAACGTTGTCGTGCAGCTTTTGGGTTCTCTACTACCGAAATTCCAGAGACTTCCACTTTACCAGCATCAGGCGCCGTCAAAGTACACAATATACGTAAAGTAGTGGTTTTACCGGCGCCGTTGGGACCGAGTAAACCAAAAATTTCTCCTGACTGCACCTCTATGGTCACATCCTTGACAGCTTCAGTTGCACCATAGCGCTTTTTTAAATTTTGAATCGAAACTGCGGGAGCCATAATACATTCCTAACTATAAAAACTTAACTATAAAGACCGACTCAAAAAAATCTTAACAAATCGCAACACTATTACTTTTATCTTAGCGTCATGTTTACATATAAACCTGTTTGAAGAAAATGGGAAATTAGTGATTTCCCTAAATGTATCAACCAGTCCTAGAGTATTTACGATGACTAGTATAAATTGATATCTATAATTAACTAATCACTGAGGTCGGCCCTGAATGGACAGAAACCGTCTCCGGGCTTATTTAACATTGATTCGCGAATTGCTACGATGCCCAAATGGAGAAGAGTTAGCTTTGTTACAAGCTAATTTAGAATTAGTTGATACAAATTTGGTTGAACTGATGGAGCGAGTAGCCACCAGGGCAACACAAAGAGGTAATTTCAGCACAGCTAATTTCTTGCTGGACTTAGTACAGCAACTCAAAGAAATGCTGGCACCACAACAAGAGCAATTTGATAACGAAGAGAAAGCGTATTCTGTTTACATGCAGGTCATTGAGGAATTACTCAACTGTCCTAGCGGCGCCGAAACAGAAATTTTGCGTTCGCATCAGGACATCATAGATACAAGATTTATACTGACACTGCGACAGGTTGCAGCGATGTTTACTGACATTGGCGAAAAAAAGGCAGCTGAATTTTTACATACAATAGCAGTACCTTTAACTCAAGCACTCAGTAATGCCAACTCGAATATAAATACAAATTTATTGCCTTCACAGTACATAGATTTTCTTGGTGATGTGTTACGTTTAACAGCAAATAGTAACGGTGATGCACAAGTTATTTATCAGCTGCTAGAAGAAAATTTAGATAAGCTCAACATCAACTTTGCTCAAGCTCTAGATAATTGGGCAACTTCTACATTAATTGCAGTAAACCAAGAAATAGCTTTGAGTATTGTTACAGACATTGTTAATTTTAGTAATTTAGTTCAAGATTTTACTGGTGGAGAACCTGCTTATAATGTAGAAATTGCAATTGCAGGTTATGAAATTGCGCTGCGAGCATATCGTCGTGATAAATATCCCCTAAAATGGGCAGGAGTGCAAAATTACCTTGGCAAAGCATATTTAAAACGTATTTTAGGTGATAAAGCAGTTAACGTAGAAGTTTCTATTGAATGTTATCGCGTTGCCTTAGAAATATATGAACGCGAGCATTTCCCGAAAGAATGGGCAGAAACTCTACGAAATATGGCTACTGCTTACCAACATCGTATTTATGGAAACAGGGAAGATAATTTTAAAGCAGCTTCCGAATATTTCCGTATTGCATCTCAAATATCTTTTGATGATAATGAGTAATAATCACATTAATCATAAAATATTGGCACCTAGTGTTCACTTCTTAGCTTTTAACCTGCAAGAGAGTGATATTATTAAACTTAAAGCGAATCGGCGCCGTATCAGTAAAGACTGGTTATGGGAGGCTTGTGATAACATAGTTTCTGCACTTATGCAAAACCAGTTTAACATCAAAAATTATTTGAACTTGAATAAAGAACCTAGTAATTTTTATGTAAATATCAGTAACACCAAAAGTTTTGCTCCACATACCAAAAGTAATAAATTTTATATACCAGATGCAATCCCTTTACAAAGTAAAATTTTGTTTAAAAGCAAATTATTAATAATAGAAGGTTTTGCTTATCCAGTCAGGATTAATAATAGTTACGGATTATGGCTTAATATTGGGGTTCCGAATGAAGTAGGTATAGAAAAAGTTGATATAGAGTTTTTACGCAATTTAAATCCTAACAATTGTTTTTTTGCCGCTGATGAAAAAGGATATTCTGGTCAAACTATTATATTAACTAGCTGGTTAGCACCAGAAGATATGCGTAAAAACAATCAACAATTGGAAGAAATAGCATATGAATGTTTAAAAAATTTCTTTCCTGATGATTATAAGATACCTCCCTTAAACCGAGTTGGAGAAATATTCGGTAGTCCAATTTTTCAATATGGCTTAGAAAAAGAATTGCCATCATCAGGTAATATTTTTGTTTGTTTTTTCCGTAGTTACAAAACTCAAAATAGATTTTATCAGTCACACACGTTATTATTAAATTTATTTTTCTATCGCGCGCAAATCATAAAAAATTTTCAAGATGTCAAAAGAAACTCTCGTTCACTAGAAAAAATACATACCAAAATTGTTGGTGAAATTAATAGTTTACTAAAACTCGGTAAAAACAATACTTTGAGTAAAGATGATTTAAACCAATTACAGTTTAAACTGAAAAGATTACCATTTAGAGCGCATCAGTACCAAGAGTTTAAAGCAGCTTTGAATATATCTAAAAATCAAATTGACCGCAGCATTGATAAATATAAAATCACTTTAGAAAGGCTGGCAAATCAATTTGAGTATGAAAACCTAAGTTTTTTAGAAACACTTATTAATACAAATTGGCCATTTTATCAAGAGCGCATTGAAGCAAGCATACTATATTTTGAAAATGGTTCTAGATTAATTGACAATGCAGTTTCATCAATTCGGGGTCAAATTGCTATTGAACAAACTGAATTATCAAGTCGGCGCCTCGAAGCTCAAGAAGAAAATGACCGAACTTTACAACAAAGAATTACAGCGTTAGGTTTTGGGTTGAGCGTTGGCGGTATATTATCTCAAATTATCGCTAACGAAAAATTCGCTCCATCATTTATTGTCATCAAAAATGGAGATGGAACAGTAAGCTATCCATACTATTATATAACAGCAACAGTTTTCTGTGTCTTGGTCGGCTTTATTTGTGCATTTATTGTTGACAAAGTAATTCTTTCATTTCCGTGGTTCAAAAAGGGGTAGCTGACCGAACAGCGGGTATGAGCGTAGTTACAGATTGGGCAATTAATATTACATGTACAAATGTAGGTGCAAGACATAAGGTGGGTGGGTGAAGCGTAAGCGTAACCCAACATTAGCAAATTGTTTGTGTTGGGTTCCGTTCCTCCAACGGCACTCGCTTCAACCGATGGAAAAAGAGGCAACGCGGTTCCTCCCCAACCTACATATCTACTAGGTCGGGAAATACGGACTGTACTGCTGGATGTACTAAACGATGATTTTGGACATTGACTCCTTTAGCTAAAGCAGGATTAGTTTCCAAAGCTTTTAATCCTAAATTAGCTAGCTGTTGTATATAAGGTTGTGTGCTGTTATTGAGTGCTTGGGTTGCTGTCCAAGGTACTGCACCCGGCATGTTCGGTACACCGTAGTGAACAACACCTTCTTCGATATAAACTGGGCTGGTATGAGATGTAGGATGTAAAGTTTCTATACATCCACCTTGGTCAACTGCTACGTCCACAATTACAGAACCCGCACGCATTTGTTTGACAAGTGTACGCGATACTAATGTAGGTGCCCTTTTTCCTAGCACCAATACGGCGCCAATTAGTAAGTCAGCATCTTTAACAGCAGTTTCAATATGAGCAGAGTTACTATATAGTAATTCAACGCGCGAACCGAATATTGTCTCTAAATAACTCAATCTATCGACATTTACATCTAATATCTGAACCGAGGCGCCCATACCAACAGCAATTCTGGCAGCTTCGGTTCCAACAACTCCACCGCCTAAGATCACTACTTTACCTGGTTTAACACCAGGAACTCCACCTAACAGTACTCCTCTACCCCCCTGTTGACGCTCTAAATATCTGGCGCCAAACTGTACAGATAATCTTCCGGCAATAATACTCATTGGGGTTAGCAACGGTAATTTGTTGGCGCCAGATTGTTCTACGGTTTCATATGCTATGGCAGTAACACCACAGTCAATTAAATGCTCAGTTAACTTACGGTCAGCAGCTAAATGTAGATATGTAAATAATATTTGTTCTTTTTGTAAAAATTTATACTCAGCTTCTAGAGGTTCTTTGACCTTGACTACTAACTCACGATTCCATACGGCTTCTTGAGTTTGCACAATTTCGGCGCCAGCGTCTAGATAATCATCATCACTAAATCCAGCACCGACACCTGCTTGTGTTTCAACATAAACGTGATGACCACTTTCTCGCAACACGCGCGCGACTGAAGGACTCAACCCAACTCGAAACTCTTGGTCTTTTGTTTCCTTGGGAATACCAATTTCCATTTACTGCCTCTAATTTAATTTTGCTTTAGTGTAGTTTCTCTTAGACTAAGTTGCCAGTTTGATACGTTAGATACGAATAACTAACCTGTAGGATATTTTATTTTTGTTTACAGTATTTCCAGCCGTCTCTTGACTATTGACGGATTTTCACTAAAATATATAAAGAATAATTACGTTTTGTAACAAAACTAGTTTGCTTTGACAGAAAGCAAAAGTGTCACAAACTGCTATAAACTTAAGTTTGCCTTATTGAGGTACTGTAAATGATGACTCAGCCACAACCTAGCATTACACCCAAGCTCGAAGAACCCAAGTTTGGATTTAATGAATATGCCGAACGTTTGAACGGCAGAGCTGCCATGATTGGATTTCTCCTAATTGTGGTGATTGAATATGTCACTGACAAAGGAGTTTTAACTTGGCTCGGTTTACGATAGACTTGCCGGAAAACATAGTGTATAAGTTGTAGTCTTAGTTGTAACCTTACAGGTAAGGCTTCGTTGCCAGCCGATTATTAAAGTATCGGGCTGGTTTTTAATACATATGAACTTAATAATGACTTAAATACTGTAAAATGCCGTCTATCGCAAGATTGATGCTCACGGTTATAGTAATACTAATGTCGTGGCTCGGTGCTGGTAAAATGTCTTCCCCTGCGATATGTGAATCAAAATTATAATAAATAATGATGGAGTTTCATTATTTGGCGCCAACTACAGATGAAGCATTTTAGGTAAATTTATACAAAAGGCTAAAGAAAAAGCTGTGATGAATATTGCGTTACCTCGTTTATTAAAATCTAGATATCGTCGAGAACCAGTAGTTAGCGGATTAATTACCGTAGGGGTAGTTGATGCTGTGATTGGTGGGTTCGGTGACAGTTGGTCTTTATTCGCTTTTGGTTTAGGAACAGCGGGTTTGACGCTAGCGTTCCGATGGTGGCGCCTATCTAGTCAAAGTCGCCCATTGCCACAAGAAGAAAAACCAGTAAAGCAGCTTTACCTACCTGAGCGCTCTTCAAGTACATCGTTACCAATGTTGAGCGTTGCTAAGAAAAAACCTCCTCATTAGAATAGTGGAAAGTGCTGAGTGCTGAGTGCTGAGGAGCCATCGCCGTGGGCGGCTGCGCCGACTTGAGGCGAATGGCGTTGCTGAGTAAGAATAAAGTAGTACTTTAGTTTTAATATTGTTATTAGGTACGACATGAACCACCCCACCGCTCCGCGCGGATGGGGAATTCCGCGAATACGTTAAACATTAACGCGCTTTCAACGGCAACTTGACAGTAAAGGTTGCACCCTGCCCAACTCCAAGACTTTCAGCATATATGGCGCCACCGTGAAGTTCTACCAAGTGATGAGCGATTGCTAGTCCTAGCCCCAATCCGCCTTTTGAGCTTTGCGATTGACGAAAAGTTTCAAAAACATGAGGTAAAAACTCAGGCTCAATACCAATACCATTGTCACTAACTGAGATTTGGGCTTGAGTAGAGGTGGCGCCAAGATGAACTACAATTCTTCCTCCTTTGGGCGTAAATTTGATAGCGTTTGTAAGTAAATTCAAGACAATTTGTTGTAAACGCTCTGAATCGCCTTCTATTGTTATTGATTTTGGGTCAAGTATAGATTCTAGACAAATATCTTTGGTTTCCAGCGAATGACATACTGTGGCAATTGCTGCTTCAATGACAGATTGCAGTTCAACTGGCGCCTTATTTAAACTGATTTTACCAGAAGTAATACGTGAGAGGTCGAGTAAATCTTGGACAAGTTTGGCTTGCAAAGTGGCATTACGTTCGATAGTCTCCAAAGATTTTGCTAGCATGGCAGGATTAAACGTGCTGCTACGAAGTAACCGCGTCCAACCGAGAATGGCAACCAGGGGAGCATTAAGTTCGTGAGAGACTTCTGCTAGTAACTTATCCTTCATCAGGTTGGTTGTTTTCTCTTTTTGAAGCGCTTCTAAGCGTAACTGCGCCATTTGGAGGTGGGCATTTACACGCGCTACAAGCTCCGAAGCAGAAAAGGGTTTAATCAAGTAATCATCAGCAAGAGCTTGGAGTCCGTCAACTACAGACTCTTCTCCTGCACGCGCGGAGAGCAAGATAATAGGAATTTCTTTAGTACGCGCGTCGTTACGTAATGCTTTTAACAACTCGAAACCATCTAGCCCAGGCATCATCACATCACTGAGTATCAAATCAGGCACTCGCTCAATTGCCACTGCTAATGCCGTTGCTCCATCTGCAACAGCTTCAACACTAACATGTTCCGAAAGTATCCGCGTCAGATAATCTCGCATATCAGCATTATCATCAACTAAAAGCACGAGTGATGAGTGCTGAGTGCTGAGTGCTGAGTTTTGAGTTTTGAGTGATGAGTTTTGAGTGATGAGTGCTGAGTGCTGAGTGCTGAGTGCTGAGTACTGCTTTTTCTCTTCTTTCTCAGCACTCAGCACTTTCAACTCAGCACTTTGAGAAGATTTGCCTAAAGGAATTGTTACGGTAAAGCAACTTCCCTCTCCGATAGTGCTACTTACGTCTATTTTTCCACCATGCAGTTTTACTAGTTCATGCACAAGGGCTAAACCAATTCCAGAACCTTCATGTGTCCTTGCTTGTGTTCCTCGTACTTGGTAAAATCGTTCAAATAAACGAGGTATTTCTTCACCCTTGATACCGGCGCCTGTATCTTGCACTTGTAGCATTACTTCTTGGTCGTCTTTTTTGTGCAATCTAACAGCTATTTCCCCTTTTAAAGTAAATTTAAAAGCATTGGAGAGCAGGTTGAGAACTATTTTTTCCCACATTTCCCTATCTATATATACAGGTTCTGGTAATGGTGGGCAATCAACAATAAATCGTAGTCCTGCTTGCTCAATTGCAGAACGGAATACAGAAGCTAACTCGGTTGTCAACTGTGCTAGGTCTGTTCCCTCGTATACTGCTTGTATACGACCTGCTTCAATACGGGAGAAGTCAAGCAAGGTATTAACGAGCTTTAAAAGACGTATAGCGTTACGATGTGCTACTTCTATGCGTTCGCGTTGAGGTGGAGAAAGAAAATTAATGTTATCACTTAAGGCATCTTGAAGAGGCGCCAGTAACAGCGTCAAAGGTGTGCGGAATTCATGGCTGATGTTACTAAAGAAGAGAGTTTTGGCGCGGTCGAGTTCTGCAAGTGATTCTGCTCGTTGGCGTTCTTCTTCGTAGGCAGCTTGTTCTTGAATACGCTGAATTTCTGATTTCCTCATAGCGGCTTCAGCACGAGCGCGTTCGATAGTCGCCCAGATGCGTTCGGCGGTTTCGCGCACGAGTTCGATTTCTGTCGCCGACCACTCGTGCGGCACGGATTCGGTAACGCAGAGCGCACCCACCAATGCACCTGCTTTGATAAGCGGTGTACCGATATGCGCGGCAATCTTGATAACCGCCATCGCCTCACGGTCGGCTTCGGGAATAATGTCCGAGTTTTCCGCATCCGCGATAATGACGGTTTCGCCCCTTAGAAGGAACGGCACAGTCCAACCGTAATCTGCTAACGGAAAAACGCCGACGAGCGAAGGCGAGTCGCCGCGCAAATAATTCTGAAGTACGCGCGTTTCTCCTAAAGCCTCGTTGATTTCAACGTAGTAGGCACGGTCAACGCCTAAATGCTCGCCCAGCAGACGGCACGCTTGGCTCTGAATTTGTTCCGGATCGGTGAGGGAGCGCAACGCATCCGACAATTTTACCCGGAATGCATCCATTTCGGCGGCGCGACGCAATTGTTCTTCCACTTGCTTGCGCTCTGTAAGATCGCTCGCCGCTCCTAACCATTCAACAATTTCTCCTTGCTCATTAAGTAATGGGATAGCACGCGAGAACGTCCAGCCCACTGTGCCATCTGCTCGAAAAATGCGATGTTCTAATTCAAAATTGCTTTTGCTTCGGATAGCTTCCTCAATAGCAGCCCGCACAAAAGGCTGTTCATATGCAGGAATATATTCTTCAAGCCAGTTGCGCTTCGGATTTACAGTGCTGGCGATGAATTGCTTACCTACAAGGTTGTGCATCACGCTCCAATCTGCGCTCATTTTATACACAATGTCCGAGCTAGCCTTGATGAATGTACGGAAATGCTCTTCGCTCTCCCGCAAGGCTGCTTCCGACTGTTTGCGAGCCGAGATGTCGTAAGAAATAGCAAGCACCGCATAAATTTCGCCGTTTGAAGAACTTATGGGTGTTCCGCGCGAGATATATGAGCGACCGTGGGCATTGTGTTCATACTCAAACGACTCCCCCGCCAAACATGAACGGTACAGTGCCTCGTATTTTGGCACTAATTCGGGTGGCATCGCCTCGGAAATTGTGTGTCCAACCAGGTCTTCGGGTTTGAAACCCGCGATGGACAAAGCTTCTCCTTCAGCAAAAAGATAGCGCAGATTTTGGTCAACGACAAACACCGCTCCACCTGGCAGATTCTCAATCATTACCCGTAAGCGTTCTTCCGATTCGCGCGCTTGTGCTTCAGAGAGTTTGCGATTGCTAATCTCAATTTCTAATTGGGCATTCTTCGCGATTAATTCCTGCGTTTTAAGCCGATTTGAAAGTAGTGCTGCTGCAGTAAAGTCTGCCAAACTCGTCATCACCCGCACGTCTTCGGGGTCAAAGCGTCGCTCAAGAGAATGCGACATTATCCATATAGTACCGAGCGCATGATTCTCAGCTATTAAAGGTAACACCAAGCCTTCGACAACGGGTGTTTTTGCTGCCTGAAAATAGGTAAAATAACGTTCGGGATACTCATAAAGCTGAGGAGTACCGCGATCCAGACAGATGCTACAAAGGCTAAAATTACGAGGAGTAGTGGCGCCAACGTGCTGTTTTAATGTTCCTGCTAATACATTCCAACGAAAAACTTCTTCACCATTAGGCATTACCTCTAATAAACTAACTCCTGCTGTTCCCGATTCACACAATTCGAGCGCTATGTCAACTAGATTCTGGAGCATTGTTTGCGGTTGATTTACTAACTGCCGTGCCAACGCGCGTAATGCCTGATTTTCTGCCTGTAAGTTTGAAGCACGAGGAGTTCGACGAAACAATTCGTCAGTAATTAAAATATCCTCTAAATTTTTTAACATAGCCTTTTCTGCTAACTCGGTTGATGAACCGCAATTACTTAATAAAAGGAAGCTTGACAGTAAACGTTGCCCCTCGTCCTAGTCCCTCACTCGCTGCTTCAATTGTACCGGAATGCAGTTCTACAAGTTGGCGAGCAATAGCTAATCCTAGCCCTAGTCCCCCTGGCGAATACCTGCTAGGTACTTCCGCCTGACTGAAGCGCTCAAACACATAAGGGAGAAAGTCGGCGCCAATGCCGATACCTGTATCGCTGACTTGAATAACAGCGTAAGAGTCAACAGTGTTGAGTGTAACTTCAATACTTCCTCCTGTAGGAGTAAATTTTATTGCATTATCTAGCAATTTTGAAAAGATTTGTTGCAAACGGTTTGAATCGCCTAAAACGTAAATATCGTGTCGTTGTTGTAGAGACGTTACATGTAACGTCTCTACAATTTTGATTCCCCTAGCCTTGCAAGTTGGTTTAATTGTATGAATTTCTTCCTTAAGAATAGAGGTGAGGTTGACTGGCTGAAAATTGAAGTTCACCTTTCCTGAGAGAATAGTTGAAATATCAAGCAAATCCTCAATCAGCTTTGCCTGATTATTAGCATTGCGCTCAATTGTATCTAAAGCTTTATTCGCAGTAGCCTGTGAAAGCTGGTTTGCACGTAATAAGCGAGTCCAGCCAAGGATAGCAGCCAAAGGAGCGTGAAGTTCATGTGTAACCGTCGCTAAAAACTCATCCTTCATGCGGTTAGAAGATAATTCAATACGCAAACGCGCCATTTGTAAATGAGAATCTACGCGCGCAATTAATTCAGAGGCAGAAAAGGGTTTAATTAAATAATCATCTGCTCCTGCCTGTAAACCTTCAATAGCTGCTTCTTCTCCTGCACGAGCCGAAAGCAGAATAATAGGTATACCTTTTGTAGTTGGGTCAGCACGCAATGCACTCAACAATTGAAAACCATCTAACTGTGGCATCATCACATCAGTAAGTACCAAATCAGGCGCCTGTTCTTTAATCGCAACCAGTGCTTCAGCTCCATTAGCATAAGCTTGTACCTGATATCGCTGCATTAGCAAACGCTTCAAATAATCGCGCATATCAGCATTATCATCAACCAATAAAATAAGTGATGAGTGCTGAGTGCTGAGTGATGAGTGTTTATTAAGTGATGAGTGCTGAGTGCTGAGTGCTGAGTAGTTATTTTGTTCTATCGCAGCACTCAGCACTTTCAACTCAGCACTCTCTTGCCATTGCAACGCTTCCTCTATGTAAGGTGCAGCACTGATTGACGTTGATGCTAGTGTGTGTTTATTGTTACTAATTTGACTACTTGGTAAGTGCGATGAGCCTGTGGTCAGTGTTACTGTAAATGTTGTTCCCTTATCTAAAACACTCTCTACATTTATAGTACCGCCATGCAAGTGGACGAGTTCTTGCACCAAAGCTAAACCAATTCCCGATCCTTCATGACTCCTTGCCCGCACTCCGCGTATACGGTGAAAACGTTCAAAAATTTTGGGTAACTCTTCTGGGGTAATACCTGTGCCTGTATCGCGTACTTTTAGCTCTACAAAGTCATCTATTTGGTGTAATGAAACGGCAATTTCTCCTGTGAAGGTAAACTTAAAGGCATTGGAAATTAAATTAAGTACAATTTTCTCCCACATTTCCTGGTCTACATACACTAGGTCGCTTAGGGGTGGACAATCTACTATTAATTGCAGTCCTGCTGTTTCAATTGCCGAACGGAACACTGAGGCTAACTCGGCTGTAAATTGGGCTAAATCAGTTGGCTCATAAACTGCTTGTATTCTGCCTGCCTCAATTCGGGAAAAGTCCAGTAAGGTATTAACGAGTTTGTGCAATCTCATGGCGTTTCGCTGAACAATCGCCAGTTGTTCGCGTTGTTCAGGCGCTAGGACACTTTTTGTTTGGGCGATTACTTGCTCAAGTGGATTGAGCATCAACGTTAGCGGCGTGCGAAATTCATGGCTGATGTTGTTGAAGAAGGCTGTTTTGGCAAGGTCTAATTCTGCCAATGCTTCGGCACGAGTACGTTCTTGCTGATAAATCTGAACAGTGGTAATGGAACTTTCAACCTGCTGGGCAACTAATTCTAGGAATGTGCGATATTCAGCATCGAAGTTGAGACGGGGGCTAATGCCAGCAACGAGCAGACATTCGACAATTTCTTTGTTGCTTCCCAATATAGGTAAAATAAACGCTGAATGAGGACTTTCTGGCCAAGGTCCTCCAGGTAGTGCCCCGAAGCGCTCGCGCACATCCGTTACAAGCTGGGCTTCACCGCTTTGCAGAATCTTGAAAAGCTGCCATCCGAGACTTTCATCACTTCCCGTGAGCGGAACAGTTGAGGGTGCAGCGGCACATTTAGAGGGGAGTCCGGTTGAGGCAACTAGTTTTGCGATCTGGCCTTGCGGGTCAAGCTGATAGAACAAGGCAAAGGGAATATCGTAAGGATTGAGTGTAGCAGCGGCAGTATGACAAGCGGACTGTAGCGTTTTTGCCCCGTTTCCAGCCGTGCCTAGCTCTCGCAGCATTGTCAAGCGACGTTGACCAATCACTTGCTGAGTCGTCTCAGTCGTGGTTGAAAGGACTCCACTGATCTTGCCCGTCTCATCCCGAATGGGGCTATAGCAGTTAGTAAAATAAGTTTCTTCCAGGTAGCCAAAGCGCAAAAGAGGATTGAGCTGATCTTCCGTAAAAACGGCTACACCCGTAGTCCTGACGCTCTCACACAGGGGTTTAAGCTGGTTATCCCAAACTTCTGACCACGTCTCGCGCACGGGTTGTCCCAGCGCCTTGGGGTGATATGCCCCATAAATAGCAATCATGGCATCGTTGTAAAGCTGGATGTCGTCCTCTCCCCAGAGAATGGTGTGGGCAAAGCGAGACGCGAGCATGGTGCTAACGGTGGTACGCAGGCTCCCAGGCCAGTTCTCGACCGAACCTAATGGCGTGTTCGACCAATTCTTGCGTCGCATCAACTCGCCCATCTCACCACCTAGGGCGAACACATCGAAAGCGCTCGCGTCTTTCTTGCCTTCGGTTAAGCTATCCATGTTTACTTCTTACCTTTTAACTCGCCCAGCAAGCTGTGCGACCATTTCTACTAACTTTGTTGGCTCTGCCAATTTATGTAACTGGCATTGAAAACCAGCTTTTATTGCTTCTGCTCGTTCTTCTGTGAGATAAGCAGTTAAGGCGCCAGTAGGAATTTGCCATCCCTTCTCTGCTTCTATTGCCCGTACTTTTTTAATCAAAGCATAGCCATCTTCATCGGGCATTCTAATATCACTTAGTAACACATCAGGACGCGATTGCTCAAGCACCTCTAGCGCCTCAGCAACAGTTGCAACTGCTGTAACAGAAATTCCATGTTGCTCTAGCACTGTTGTAATAAACTCGCGCGCATCGGTTTCATCATCTACAAAAAGTACCCGCAAGCCATCGAGCGAACGAGGAATTTCTACAGCTGCCAGAGGCAGTTGCTGCTGAGTATCTGAGTATTGTACTTGTTCTAACTTTTGCTTGTACTTAGTGATATCACGTATAATAATCCGAAGTGAAAGCAGCGCTCCCTTGGGGTCACGTACAGGTGTTACCGAAAACGAAGTTTCAATTGGTTGACCACCGCGTGGACACATGGATATTTCCCACTCTTCCACAAAATTTATCCGAGGCAAGTTGTTTAATTTAGTACGAAAAACAGAACGCTGTGTCTCAACTATAAAATTAACTAACGGTTTGCCCTGAAGGAACTGCTGGGGAACATTGAATAAATCAGCAGCAGCTTGGTTAGCTTTTAGAATCATTCCTTGAGGATTCGTAACTAAATAAGCATCAGGCGCAAACTTAAATAGGTCAAAATAATCCTGACGTTCTGTAGCCAAATACTCATTCTGACTCAGTAATTCTTCTTGAATTATCGCCATTAATTCTAAGCTAGCCTGCCTTTGTTCATCGAGTAATTGGAGGTTTGCAAGAGAGGCGCCGATTTCCTCCATTGTGTTACTCAATTGTTCTTGTATTGGCGTTGAATCAATATATCCGTACAGCGCCTCTATCTGTTGACGGATAATTTGGATAGTATGCGTAAATTCTTCTTCACTCACAACAGAATCGCTTGTTTCTAAAGATTTATAAAGATACAGTTACCAACGAGAAAATTTAGACTAGAATTTACAGCTATTCAACGCGCAATAACTTATAAATTGCAGTATCAAGAAACTGGTTGACTCAATTCTAACAATAATTACATCTGGTGCCGCTTCATTATCACTAAATACTGCTCGGTTAAGAAAATTCAATAAAACCATAAACCTTGTAGAGACGCGATTAATCGCGTCTCTACGTCCCCGAAATCAACGCAAAAAATCCTTAAACGAGCAGTATTGATATCTCTATTTCATTTTGAGACTTTTATAAACTTTTCGATTCCTACCAAAATATTAAACGTTTATCGTTTACTATGATTTCTTTCCTGAATTATATGAATAATCGATGGTAACAACGAGACCAAATTTCCATACGAACATTGTGTAGCGTTAAACGATATACATTTAATTGAAGTAGCTTTAATATTGTGATAATCATATGCGCGTTACTAGTACGGCGCCGTCAACTCGGAAGTAGAAATAATATGCAAAGATATATTAAGATGATTGGACTATTTTGGAGTGCTGCGATAGCTGCCGAAATGGAATATCGGGTTAATTTTATTTTGGCGAGTTTGAGTAGTGTTGGAAACTTGGCGGGTAGTTTGTTTGGTTTGTTTTTATTTTATCGCAAAGGCTATTCTTTCGCAGGTTGGTCATGGGAAGAGGCTTTATTAGTTCTAGGTGTTTTTACTTTACTCCAAGGCTTTGCAGCAACATTTTTGGCGCCAAACCTGAATAAAATAGTTCGTCATGTTCAAGAGGGTACGCTCGATTTTGTTTTGCTCAAACCAGTTAAAAGCCAGTTTTGGTTATCGTTCCACACTTTATCACCTTGGGGATTACCAGATTTAATTTTTGGTGGAGTGTTGATTGGTTATGCAGGAACTCGGCTTAGTATCGGAATTAATAGTTATTTATTAAGCTTGATACCTATAACTTTTGGGTTAATTGTACTATATAGTATATGGTTTATGCTCGGCGCCACAAGTATTTGGTTTGTAAAGATTTATAACGTGACTGAAGTGTTGCGTGGGTTGTTAGAAGCGGGTAGATATCCAATGGTTGCTTACCCAACAGCGTTTAGGTTTTTCTTTACGTTTATAGTGCCAGTTGCATTTTTAACGACTATTCCAGCAGAAGCGATGCTAGGTAGAAGTCAGGTAGGTTGGTTAATAGGCGCCGGACTGTTAGCATTAGGTTTATTCTTTTTATCATCCTGGTTTTGGCGGTTTGCACTAAGGTTTTATACCAGTGCTTCTAGTTAACGTATCGTTATAAACCAGGTTTTGATAAATGGCGCACAGCACATCTGGGACAGATATGCCACAAGTCACAAGCAAAATTAGGGCGTGACAAATATTTGCGGTAAAATACAGATTCTGTGGACATTGGATAAGGAATAACAAGGGTGGCTTTAACATTAGGGGTGAACATCGACCATATTGCTACGATTCGTCAAGCACGCAGAACGGTAGAACCAGACCCAGTAGCTGCTGCTGCACTTGCGGAGTTAGCCGGTGCTGATGGAATTACTGCACATTTACGGGAAGACAGGCGCCATATTCAAGATAGAGATGTACGGTTATTACGGCAAACAGTACGTACACATTTGAATTTGGAAATGGCTGCTACTGAGGAAATGGTAGCTATAGCACTAGATATTAAGCCAGATTATGTGACTTTAGTACCCGAACGCCGCGAAGAAGTGACTACCGAAGGTGGTTTAGATATCGTTGGGCAAATTGGTAGAATTGGAGAAGTTGTTGATAAACTGCAAAGCGCTAATATTCCTGTTAGCTTGTTTATTGACGCTGAACCTGCACAAATAGAAGCTTCTGCGAAAGTACAGGCAAAGTTTATTGAGTTACATACTGGTAAGTATGCTGAGGCAAAAGACGAAAAGAGTCTTAAGCACGAGTTAGATTTTTTAGCTGCTGGATGCGAACTAGCACTTAAAGCAGGTTTAAGAGTCAACGCTGGTCATGGACTTACTTACTGGAATGTATATCCTGTCGCGTGTCTTCCTGGAATGGAGGAGTTGAATATCGGGCATACTATTATTAGTAGAGCTGCACTAGTTGGTATTGAGCGTGCTGTTCGCGAAATGAAAATGGCAATACGCGGCGAATATTAATTGTGTAGAGATGTCATAGAGGGGTTTTTACTGCGAAATCTCAAGATGTTAAAAACACAAGCCATAACTCTATGACTGCAACAAACGCAAAAGAACCATCAAACGAATCATCCAATAATTTACCGCTTTGGGTACAACATCGTGATACGGTAATTGCATATAGTGCAACTGCCGATGTTGAATGGCGCACTGGCAAAGCTCCTGATTATTCTCGCTCGAACGATAATTTGAAGACAGAAAGTGTATGCAAGCACATCGAAGGTTCGCTCGAAGCTATCGTTCAAAATTTGGTGCGAACTTTTGAAATGGAAGTATCTTTTAAGACTAATCCACAGCAATGGTTGTCAGTCGTTCAAGATAAATTCCGTGTTAGTACTAATGGTGGGCGTGAATTCGATGCTGTAGAACTTGGCGCCAAAGGTACTTATAATGTGTTTATGGCAAATTCCGAACATTACAAATCGTCGGAAGAGTCTTTTGAATCCTCACATCACATTTTTCACACAACCTTTCCCAATGGTTTCCCTTGGGAATTGCTCGAAGTATATTCTGGACCACCTAACGTGACTTTCAAGTGGCGCCATTGGGGTCATTTTAGAGGTCAGTACAAAGACTTTGCTCCCACTGGTGAAACTGTGGAGATTATTGGCATGAGCGTAGCAAAAGTAACTTCTGACTTGAAAATAGAATCGATGGAACACTACTTTGATAATTCTCTGTTTCTTACTCAGTTAACAGCGGGAGGCAAGGTAGCATCTGATACTAAGTCGCAAGGGTGTCCGTTTAATCCAGTTTCTTTATTTAAGCGATTCAAAAAGAGTTAATAGCGCTTGGATACAGTCAGTAATCGCTGTATCCTTAAATTATTAATTAGAAGTATAAGGAAGAAAAATGACGACATACTATTACGTTTTAGCAAGTCAGCGTTTTTTACTCGAAGAAGAACCATTTGAAGAGGTTTTGAAAGAACGAACTCGTTATTACCACGAAAACGAAAAAGAAATTGATTTTTGGTTAGTCAAACAGCCTGCGTTTCTTGAGGCGCCTGCGATGCTGAGTATAAAAGCCAAGTGTCCACAACCATCTGTGGCAGTAATTTCAACTAACTCTCAGTTTATCACCTGGTTAAAACTTCGTTTAGAGTACGTCATTACAGGAGAATTTCAGGCGCCAAGCGAGTCAATACCCGATGCTTTGGCATCAATGGTAACAGTGTAAAGTGCTGAGTTATGAGTGCTGAGTTATGAGTATTTTACACTCAGCACTCAACACTCAGCACTCAGCACTCATTATTTGTTTTGGGGAACAAAATCGAAGTACGCGAAATCTTTGAAGAGAAGCAATTTATGTGTTCAACTGTGGTGGAGAGACTTCAGACTTTATCTAGTGCTTTGTTTATTACGATTGCTGGGTTGATGGGCAGCATGAATTCTGTAGGCGCCCAACAGAACATTCCTGTTTGTCGTCCACCTAACGGTGGTGAGTATCTTTTGTTGGTAATTAGTCCTACAACTGATAATCAAAATCAATTGCGTCGCGTCCTGCCTTCAGAAACTAACACTTCTGTCTGTAGATATCTCAATGACATCGTAACCCGCATAGGTGGTTTTGGTAAGCTAGAAGATGCAAATCGCTGGGCGAGATTTATACGCGATTCTGCGGGTCTTTCTGCTATTATCACAACTCGACCTCAAGATGTAGCAGCTAAACCAGTTGTTAGACCAGCTCCTAAACCACAAACGTTGGGTCAGGGTTATGCAGTGTTAGTTGATTACTTTAATAGACCAGAAACAGTGAAACAAGTACAACAAGTAGTCGGAGGCGATATTGGCTTCGTTTCTTACGGTCAGCGTCCTTACTTGTTAGCAGTTTATACAACAAATTCTCGTGAGGCACAAAATACATTACAAACACTTTCTGAACGCGGTTTCTATACCCAAATGGTAGACGCGCGTAGGGTAGTGTTGCTGCGCCCCATCGTCAAATTACAATAATAGTAATGAGTGCTGAGTAATGAGTGCTGAGTGCTGAGTGAAAAGTAACTCAGCACTCAGCACTCAGCACTTTTAACTCATAACTTTAATAAGCAGCGCGCGCTAACAAAGAGACTGTAACACCCAAAGCTGAACCAGCTATAACTTGAAACGGAGTATGACCGAGCAATTCTTTCAAGCGGTCTTCGTTAAAGTTAGGGTGTTCACGAAATAATTCGTCTATCATTTGGTTAAGAATGCGCGCTTGTTTGCCAGCAGCTTGACGAACTCCAGCCGCATCGTACATGACAATGATGGCAAAAACCGTTGCAAGTGCGAATTCTGGACTTTGCCACCCAACTGTTTGCCCAACACCTGCTGCTAAAGCTGTAACTAAAGCTGAGTGTGCGCTGGGCATTCCTCCAGTTGTGACTAAGACCTGTACATTCAACTTACGATTTTTGATGATTTCAACAGCTAGTTTGATAGCTTGAGCCATGAAACAAGCTGTGAGGGCAACCAGCAGCACCCGGTTGTTAAAGATGTCGCCTATGTCCTGCATGTTATTTCAGATAAGTTTGTATATGTTAAACACTCTCGTGTCTGAAGTAAAGTATGTGATGCAACCAAGTAATAAAATTAGTGGTTACGGTTTGTAATAAAGTGTGCTAAAGCTATCAACGGCTGGGCTTTTTCTCCGTATGGTTGGAGTTCTGCACATGCGTCTTTAATCAGTTGGTCGGCTTTTTTGCGTGATTCTTCGATTCCCCAGAGACTTGGATAGGTAACTTTTTGTGCTTTTAGGTCTTTGCCTGCGGTTTTACCTAACTGTTCTTGTGTTGCTGTAATATCCAAAATATCGTCGATTATTTGGAATGCTAGCCCAATGTTTTGAGAATACCGCGATAGTCGCTGGACTTCTTCAGTATTGGCGCCTGCTAAAATGCCACCACAAACGACACAAGCTTCTAAAAGCGCTGCGGTTTTATGATTGTGAATGAAGTTGAGGGTTTCTAAGGTTGTGTCGGTTTTACCCTCAGATTCTAAATCTACAACTTGACCACCCACTAAACCAGCGGCGCCAACCGCGCGTCCAATGCGAGAAACGACTTTTAAAATAGCATCAGGTGCCACATTTTGAGTATTTTCAACAATGAACTCAAAAGCATAAGCGAGTAAACCATCACCAGCTAATATGGCGATGTCTTCACCATAAACTTTGTGATTTGTCAACTTCCCACGTCGATAATCATCATTATCCATTGCGGGGAGGTCATCATGAATAAGGGACATGGTATGAACCATTTCCAACGCGCACGCGGTAGGCATGGCCATATCAATTGTGCCACCCATCATTTCACAGGTAGCGATGCACAAAATCGGACGTAAGCGCTTACCTCCAGCCAGAAGCGAATAGCGCATTGCTTCGTAAATTTTTTCAGGATACTGCATAGGCAGCGATTTATCGAGCGCGGCTTCACAAATCTGCTGACGTGCTTTAAGGTAATCCTTAAGGTCAAATTTTGTACCAGGCTGGGTGGGTTGTTTAGTTTGAATATTATCCGCTGCTACCATGCTAAGTATCCTTGAGGTTCTGTCATATAGGTTACAATTTTAAGCGAGTAAGTTGATAAAGTTCTAAAATTTAAAATCGACTGAGATAGCTTTTGACAGTATTTTGTAGCAACATCGCAACTGTCATTGGACCAATACCACCGGGAACGGGGGTAATATATTCTGCTACTTTTGCAGCTGACTCAAAGTGAACATCACCGATTAAACGGTCTTTGCCACTAGCATCAACAACGCGATTTATCCCCACATCTACCACAATTGCGCCCGGTTTCAACATTTCACCTGTGACAAGTCCATTTCGTCCAACAGCAGCAATAAGAATATCTGCTGATTGGGTGATTGATTTAATATCGTGAGAACGAGAATGGGCGACGGTGACAGTAGCGTTTGCTTCGAGCAGCATTAAAGCCAAGGGTTTACCTACTAATATGCTGCGTCCCAATACTACAGCTTGTTTACCTTGCACAGGAATTTGATATTCTTCTAAGAGCCGCATTACACCAGCAGGAGTGCAAGAACGTAACCCTTCTTCGCTTCGCACCAGGCGCCCCATATTCACAGGATGTAAACCATCAACATCTTTATCAGGTGCAATTTGGTTTAGAAGTTTTACAGAGTCTAAATGCTCAGGTAAGGGTAATTGTACTAAAATCCCATCGACTTGTGGGTCAATATTAAGTGCCGCAATATTATCTTCAAGTTCCGCCAAACTTGTCTGAGTAGGAAAATGTTTCCCGAACGATGCAATCCCAACTTTTTCACAAGCACGCTCTTTACCACGTACATAGGCCGCAGAAGCAGGATTATCGCCAACCATTAGTACAGCTAAACCAGGAGGGCGCCCGAATTTGGGTTGCAGTTCTTGAATTTGTGCTGACAAAGATTGTTGAATTTTCGCACTTAGCGCTTTACCGTCAAGGATTTTAGCAGTTTGTGTTTCCATTGGGAATGTTTAGATTTTTGAATATGGGTCTAGGGTGGGTACTATTCCCCAGTCCCTATTTTCTCAGAAGAGTTGTATCAGTAGAGAGTATATTTTTTAGATTAAAGGGCATTGTAAGCTGCTGTACTTTTCAGGGGAACTGACTTGATTAAAATGGCGACAAAGCACATACTGATACAAAACTTTCTCCTTACTTGGGGTGCTATGAAGCAGGCACATTTTTTTTACCATCCAATTTCAGTATTTCGTTTTGCTTTGGCAGTGACTGCTTTTGCTGGTTTAGCAAGTTGCTCAAATATAAGCACGAGTATGAATGCCATAGGCGCCAATATCACACCAATTAAACAGCTAACACCACAGCAAAAAGATTCTACAGTCTATATCCAAGGCAAAATTGAAAAATATATACCCTTACTGGGTAAGCACGCATACCAGCTAAATGACTCAACTGGCTCAATCATTGTATTGACAAATCAGAAAGGATTTAAAGTTGGGGAGCAAGCTGTTTTCAAAGGTCAACTTCGCTACAAGAGCATCCCTTTAGCTGGGCAAGAAAAAGGTGAAGTTTATATAGAAGAAAAGTAATAATTTATACTTATAAGTTAAATAGTAAATATTTATGAATATACCAAAACAGGCTGCTATTGCAATTCTTCATCGAGAGAATAAGTATCTAATGCAATTGCGGGATAATATACCTACCATCCGTTTGCCTGGATATTGGGCTTTGTTTGGTGGACATATTGAGCCAGGTGAAACTCCCGAAGTCGCGGTACAACGGGAAATATTAGAAGAAATTGGTTACAAGCTACCCTCTACATTTAGTTTCTTTGGTTGCTATCCTTCGGAAAATGTTATACGTCATGTTTTTAGTGCGACTCTGGAAGTCGAGTTTAACGAGCTAGTTTTAAATGAAGGTTGGGATATGGCACTGCTTTTGCCATCTGATATACATAAGGGTAGTTACTATTCTGATAATGCAAAAGAAGAAAGACTACTGGCGCCTGCTCATCAACAAATCTTAATAAATTTCATGGATAATAACAGTCAGCACTCATAACGCACGATTCATGATGCAAATCAACAAATTTCCCCGGTGGTTAACTATTGGAATTGCTTTTCCCCTAACTGTTTTAAATGGTTGGGTTTTGCTACAAGTGATTAAGTATTTTCAACCATTAGTTAATATATTTATTACTGCTATCTTACTTGCATTTATTCTGGACTACCCTATCGAGTTTTTCCAGCGACAGGGAATTAAGCGTAAGTTGGCAATTGCAGGCGCCTTGTTAATTACTCTGGTGGGGGGTGTTGGCATCACTATCACTCTTGTACCATTAATTTTAGAACAAATATACGAACTAGCAAATATTTTACCAACTTGGATTGATTCAGGAACCGCGCAATTACAAGCATTTCAAGATTGGGCACTTCAGCAACAGGAGTTACCAATTAATTTGAGTGAGATAGTAACCCAAGTTCTTGATAAGCTCTCAAATCAACTACAAACATTTACAGGAAAAATACTGGGTATTGCTGTCGATACCATCGGTACTTTAGTTAATGTACTCTTAACAGTAGTATTAACTATTTATATGGTATTCAATGGTGAGCAGCTTTGGGATGGAATTTTTAAATGGTTTCCAAGTCATATTAGTACCCAAGTTCGTCAATTGTTGCGTGAGGATTTTCAAAATTACTTTCTAGGTCAAACTGTTTTAGGCTCAATTCTTGCAGTCTCGTTGATATTAGCATTTGTACTTCTACAAGTGCCACTCGCTTTATTATTCGGTGTTACTATTGGTATATTTTCGTTATTCCCGTTTGGAACTACCATTGGTATTATTATTGTCTCGTTATTGGTCGGCTTACAAAATTTTTGGTTAGGTGTAGAAATATTTGCTGTTTCTGTAGGACTCGACCAAATCAATTCAAACATTGTGGCGCCTCGTCTACTCGGTAATTTAACTGGTTTAAACCCTATTTGGGTAGTAATTTCTTTATTAATAGGTGGCAAACTAGGAGGAATTATTGGAGTGTTAGTTGCCATACCAATCGCAAGTTTTATTAAAGATGCTGCTGATAGCTGGCAAGCAGGAACATTTAATACAGCAGCATCGGAATTTGCTGATAATAAGCATGAAAATACAATCAAGCTTGAGGAAAACCCAGATGTAAGTATTGGAAGATAGTAGGACAATTAGATATTGTTCATTAAAGTGGGTATGCTAAAGCGCCTCTTTCTGAAAAATTGGAAAAGTTTTCGTTATGCAGAACTACCGCTATACCCACTCACGGTTTTAATAGGTACAAATGCTAGCGGAAAATCAAATCTTGTCGAAGCGTTCGAGTTTTTAAGACGAACCGTTGATGGATACGAAATTGAAGCTGCACTAGCAGGAGATAAAATTCTACCTCCAATTCGTGGTGGTATTAGTTGGGCAGCTCTTAAACCCGAAGTAGAATTTACACTCAAAGCACTTGTCAATGGTGAAAGTAAACAAGTCGATTATTTATATGGCATTACCGTAGAAACAAAACGCGATGCGATGATACTCGAAGAAAAAATAACTTGCCGTGAGTATCAACGTGATAAAAAAACGATGATTTTTGAACGTGATTTTGTAACAAGTTATATAGATTCAAAAGACGAACGCGAGAAGGTTCTCAAAATATCCACGCATTACAAAAACGCGCGTTGGACACTTCCCAATAATGACAAATCAGTTTTAACATACTTTAAAAATACATACGTTTTAGATAATATCACTGAAGTAAATCATGTCATTGGCAACCTTGAGAAAATTTATGTATTTAACCCAATTCCTGCTAAAATGCGAAACTACTCGCATCTTTCTAAATGTTTAGATAGCGATGCATCAAATCTTGCTGGAGTCATAGCGGGATTATCGGCACGTAAGCAAGATGAAGTTGAAGATACACTTTCAGAATACGCGCGGGGTTTACCAGCAGGAAATATTTTAAAAGTTTGGGCAGAGCGTGTTGGTAGATATGCTAGCGATGCGATGTTATATTGCGAAGAAGAATGGACAAACGGACAAATACAAGAAGTAGATGCACGTAGCATGTCTGATGGAACTTTAAGATTTATAGCCATCATGACAGCTTTGTTAACAATACCTGAAAAAAGCCAGTTAATTATCGAAGATGTTGATAATGGGTTACATCCCTCGCGCGCGGAATTATTATCACGAATGTTACACGAAATAGGTAGGAAGCGGGAAATAGATATTTTAGTAACTACTCATAACCCTGCTCTACTCGATGCATTTGGAGGTGATATAGTACCTTCGGTAGTGGTAGTACATCGTGATACAGCAACTGGGGAGAGTAAGCTTACTCCTTTGAAGGATATTGAGAATTTGCCTAAATTAATGGTATCAGGCGCCTTGGGTCAGTTGACTACAGAGGGCGCCATTGAAAAAAGCCTTGCTGAAGAGAAAATTGATAGTAAAAAGGAAACAAAATCAAAGTAATCTTGAGTTAATCCCCCTTGCCCCCCTTAATAAGGGGGGAATAAGAGTACTTTAAGCCCCCCTTATTAAGGAGAATAAGATTACTTTAAGCCCCCCTTAATAAGGGGGGTTGGGGGGATTTTTTAATGACATTTATTTTGAATTTGTATATTTGATATTTTTTGATTAAATCTACAAAATAAATATTAGTAAATATTGAAATTGCTAATCTAAAAATGATTGGTGCAGCCCTATAAATAAAATGGTATAGTAATGGTACCGAAAAACCTGACCGCACCATTTTTTACCTGATTTTGCACCAAATTTTCATGGTGCGACAACGAAATTGTAGCAAAAAAAGGAGGGATATTGCACCACTATTTGAGCGAGCGTCAAAGAGAATATCAAGCAAAATGCTTGCACTGTCTTGGTGCCGTGGTATTTTACCAAGTTCAGCACCACTGACTAATTGTAATTCAAAATACTGTTTCAAAATACTGTTTTAAAGCTGTTGATGGTACGAAAATGGTGCCGAAAATGGTGCTGGAGATGGTGCAAAAGGGGTTTTTGCTTGGTGCCGGAAGGGGTTAAAGTTAGTTTCATTGTTGATTTCAGAGATATTATTAAGCTATTGATAAAGAGAATATTTAAGCTGGCACCAAAATTTATCATGCGGCATCAGATGCTTATAGCTAAAATTAAGTTTATCGCTTTTAATAAGTCATAAAAAGCGGTTATTGTTAGAGTGAATTAGCTCTGTTGCCAATTGCGGTGCCTTACGCATCAAGTCTCATTGCATCCGGCGCCTTGCAGGAATGAAGTTTTTGATTAAAGAGGATTTTGTAATATAACTTTACGGCGCCATTGCTAGACAAAATCACAAAAATAATATCATTGACGATATATATCATGAATGATAATGTGTTAGAATGTTGAATTGTATGCTTCGTTTACAGAAGAGTTCTTAGAATTTTCCTCGGCTGTGCAAGAATTTTTTGCAAAATGTAAGTGTTGCGTATAGTAGGATAATGGCTAACTATGACGGAAACTAAAACTACTCGTACCGCGCGTCGGGGACGCATTTTTCCTGAGATTCAATGGACTGAAGAACAGTTTGCTAAACGGCGAACTGAACGCGAAGATTTTTATCGACGTAGCAAAGAGATTTTTGATAGTGTCAAGGCGGAATATATAGATACGCATTACGGCTGGTATATGGTGGTTGAACCAGATAGTGGCGACTATTTTGTTGACCAAGATGAAGAAGTTGTTATGCAACAAGCGCGCGTTATGCACCCTGGTACTGTACGATTGTTTTTGTTCAGAATTAATGAGACGGGTGTTTCTGGGACTATATGATTAATGGGCGGTTTAGTGATGACGATACGTTGATTTTTGAACTAACTCTAATTGCGTCGGATGGGTTAGAGTTACCTACGGATGTCATAGTCGATACTAGTTTTTCTGGGTGGTTAGCAATTGATGAGCAAGATTTAGATGGTCTTGGTTGGACTTATTTGCGGACAATTGTGCAACAAACTGCCAGGGGAGTAAGCGATTTTGATATCTATGCGGGTAAGGTACGTCTCGATGGCAGCGAGTTTGATATTTTAGTTCATGTTGGCGAAGGGTTGACGGAAGTTTTGTTTGGTTTGAAGTGGTTGAAAACCCGACGCTTGGTTGTGGATATGGCTTCGGGGGTGTTGACGCTTGGGGACGGTGGAAGTTGATGAGATTTTGTGGCGCCGTTATCGAGATACTTGAAGAAGGGACTATATATAGATATTTAGGGGCGCTGTAAAACATTGTGACTGCGCGCACGGCTTCCTTTAACGTTTTTTCGAGCTTCTTTTTTGCACTAATTCTCTTGAACTCCAAATTGCTTGCAGTAACTCTTGTAATTGACGGATGGCAAAAGCTGGGAGTAAGTCGGTTATTAACCATTGGTAAGCTAGTTGCTCGGCTTTACGAAATTCCTGTGCCTTATATAATAGAGAGGCTGCACTTACTGCTGTTATACCTATAGTTCTTGTTTTAGTTGGCTCATTTGCTTCGAGCGCTAAAATTTCTGCTTCGGCCGCAAGTCGATAAAGTTCTATAGTACGAGCATTATTTTGCTCTCTAAGAGTTTCTTCGGCTAAATTAGCGTAATGCTCACTTTGAGAATGATATGATACCCAATTCATAATTAAGATTCTACCGTTTGTATCATTATTAATTTAACGCGGAATCCAACTACACAAGCTAAGGCTGGCAAGTTGGTGTCTCCTTGTAATGCTTGGTCTACTTTTTCTCGTAAACGTCGTTTAATTTCTGATACACCTAAGTTTGTGCCGGAAACCTCAAGCCGAAAACATCCTTCGCTCGTCTTCGAGTTCCTGACCAATTGGTGCAATATAATAGTCGGCGCCTGTGCGGGTTTCTGCCCTTCTTACTGCTACTAATCCTCGCAGTAGTTCTGTTGCTGCCAAGGCGAAAGCATAAGCTCCATCACGGGTTGCATCATCAGTATTCGCCCATGCGTTTTTATCCCGCTGCGAAGTTATGTTCCAGTCAACCAGAGCTAAGGATTCATTATTATCATCTATGAGAGTAAATTCTTGGGGTGGAGTATGATGTCTGTCTAAGCATACCCGTGCTGCATCTAAATAATTGGCTGCCGT
>ERZ1066124.63-NODE-63-length-105174-cov-24.350698_pt1 | contig 105174 bp, 82 predicted proteins | sample MGYA00382771_ERZ1066124 | MGnify/ENA primary metagenome ERZ1066124 (study PRJEB33369, sample SAMEA5778354) | biofilm metagenome | biome: Industrial cooling water; feature: Water cooling tower basin; material: Biofilm | place: United Arab Emirates | collected... | reverse complement strand
CAGAGTAGGTATATGTTCGGGTTTATGAATACAGAACCTATAATTACAAGCGAACGAGTAGATGATATACCCGTACTGCTGACACAATTAGAGCCTAATATGTGGCGCCTAATTTTAGAAATAGCGCAGCGACTTAATATACAAGTTTTTGCAATAACCCATAGCTGGGACTGCGTTCGTGGATTTGAAGAGGCATTAGAAAATACATCTAATAATACAATCGGTAAACTATTTCGACTAGATGCTAAATATGGAAAAATCCGTGCGGTAGAGTATTTAGCAGAAGAATTAAATATTGCTGTGCAGCAAAACATCGAGGTGCGTTAATACCGAAGACGTTAAGTAATTTTAATTTTTTTATAAAACTGAACTGAGTTTTAAAACTAACTGATTCCATTGCCTATTTCACAAGTTACCTAAGCTTGCGCACAACCAGGGAACATCAAAGTACTGAGTTACCGTCATAATTTTATCCATCTATGACACGTGTTACATGTTACCAATTGATAAAGTAATTTTTTTATTGTTTTTTCCCGCTTGCGTTGGCTTATTAACCCAAGTTATTTGGGGTATAGAATTAACTAATCAATTGGTAGCATTGGGAACGTTTATATTTTGCATTGAACAAGCTCGAATGGCTGTTAAGGATTTACGGCAGATAGAAGATGCGAAAGCTTATGTTCAAGATGTGCGTTTAAATACTTTTTATCAAGTAACTGTTATTACTATTTCTGTTGAGCTTTTAGGTTTTTATACTTCGATAATTTCTTTGGGGTGGGGGTCTATTTTAATTTTACTCAGCCAAATTTGGTTTAATTTGCTTGCTAATGTCAAAATAGAGTATATAAATCAAACTGATAATTATAATTTTTATAGTACACCTGCTGTTACTTTGTCGGCGCCTGTATCTTTGTTGGATGCAGCACCAAGCTTGAAAGTGCGAGATTGGAAAGTATCTGAACGTTTACCAGTGTTAATTGCTGATATTTTAGGACTAATTTTAATTAGCTTTTGGATGTTACAAATTGGCTCTCTGTTTATATCTTGGATATTATTTGCAATGGTAATAGCTTATGGAATAGCTAAGTTAGTTTTACTTTTTTCTCGCTGAGTATTTTCTCTGTGTCCTAATAGTCTCTATGGTAATAAATTTCTTACCACAGAGACACGGAGAGCGCAGAGAGGGAGGTTTTAAACCCTGCTACCATGCTGAATTGGCAATATTTGAATGTTTTTAACGTGTAATTCTTTAGCCACACGGTACGTCATTTGTTATGGAATCTACACAAGCTGTAGCAATATTTGCTTCGCTGCGAATTTTTCGCTAAAGGGTACTTGCCAACTGGCACCAAGATGTACTAAGTGCCAGTCGGTAGCTAGTCCATCATCTAAACTATACTGACACATCGGTGATACACCAATGCGGTTGCGTAAAGTAATACTTTTAAGTTTGTATGGGTCAAATAAATTTGGCATGATTCCCCCTGGTAAAAATAAAATTCTATAAAATGCGTGACGCTACGGTAAAAATAAAATTAAATAAGGTGCGTGACGCTAGTAGGTTACTAGTTTTGTTTTCAAAATTGTTGGTAGCGTCACACACCCTACTTCTAACTCTTCACTCAGCACTCAGCACTCTTTACTCCTAACTCTTCACTTTGTTACAAATACTGTGATAAAGTTTTAGTCAAGGTTGCTTTTGGCACTGCGCCTACGACCGTATCTACTTGCCGACCCCCCTTGAAGACCATTAGTGTTGGAATACTGCGAATCCCGTAGTGGCTGGCGACCGTGGGATTTTGGTCAGTATTTAATTTCACTACTTTTACCTGTCCAGAGTACTCGGCAGCAACTTCATCTACCACGGGAGTCACCATCCGACACGGGCCGCACCAGGGTGCCCAAAAATCAACTAGCACTGGCATTGAGCTTTCTAAGACTTCTTGCTTAAATGTGGCTTCTGTCACATTTGTTACGGATGACATACTCGCCTCCCAAATATTATTTCCTTAGTTCGGGTTTATCGAATAAATAAAATATAGTCCTTTTTGTCAAATAATGCAAGTATGAGATTTCTATATCACCCAGACCAAAAAGATATGACGTTAGCAGGAGTCCTATATGCTTTAGGCGACCCTGTACGATTAGAGATTGTTAGACAGTTAGCGGTGACTGGAGAACAGTGCTGCGCTGGCTTTGATTTTGCAATTGCAAAGTCTACTATGTCAAATCATTTTAAGATTCTTCGTGAATCTGGTGTGGTGTTGACACGCAAAGAGGGAACGCAGCACATTAACACTTTACGACGTAATGATTTAGAGGTGTTATTTCCTGGTTTGTTGGATGCTGTCTTACGTTCTGCACTTCCCTTGGAATTTACTGTTGCGACTGATAGAGAAGCATCCAGGGAACCTGCTATTGCATCAAGCAACTAACCGCACATTTGAGAAACCTGGTTTCTTGAAGAAACCAGGTTTCTAGGCGCCTTCGCGAAAATATTTGGGAGTGGCGCCAACAATTTTGCGAAATTGGGAAGTAAAATGGCTGGGATTAGAAAATCCAACTTGGTACGCAATTTCTGCTGCGGAATATTGCGTCACTTTTAATAGTACTTTTGCTCTTTCAATTCTTCGCTGTAAAATATAGCGATGAGGAGGTTCTCCAGTCAAAGATTTAAAAGCGCGGGCAAAATGGAACTGACTCATTGGTACTGAAGAAGCAATGGTTTCGATAGATAATTCGGATGCCAGGTTATCTTCGATATAATCTTTTATTTGCTTTAATTTAAGGGCACCAATAACACCAGCTTCTGGTTTGGGGGTTTTCATTATACCTGTGTAGTTTCTAAGCAAATGGAGTGAGAGCAAGTTACGTAGAGACTCTACATACAAGTTTCCTGCCAAACCGCCGTTTATTGCCTCTGATTTTAATAACTGTGCGACGTGTAAAATTGTTGCATCTGGAAAAATAACTTTATGCTCTAACTCAATATTAGTCGGAAGTCCGCTTTCGCTAGCTAGGCGCCGGAGTAAGGTGGGTTCTAAAAGTAAATTTACATACTCGCTTTCTTTGTGTCGCTGATGCCAGACAAACTCACGTTCTGAGTATAAAAATACGCTTCCCGCAGGTAAAGTAGTTGTTTGTGGCTTACCTCCATCTATTGACCATGTTACCTTTTTATGAGGGGTAAACGCGACACTTATGGCGTTCTTGGGCATTGCAAAATCAAATAACCCCACTTTTTCTAGACGACCATACTCAATAACCAAATCATTCCACTCAGCTTTGTAGATACATGCCTTTGGTTCAGTGTTAGGTGGTTGCATATAAAACTTTATTTAACAAAATTTTAATAATTTTTATTATACGTCACCGCCGTAACTTCAACAACACGATTATGAACGGATGTAACAAATAGGTGATATCACCCTTGAAACAAATTCAATATTTCTGTAATGTTAATTATTTGTGCCCATAACGTCGTTGAATACTTAGGCGCCGTTTTATGGTACGTACAGGATAATATATAAAACAAAGCTTTATTAAAAAGATGCTAGAAAATCAAGAAAAACAGGCGCTACCAATCAAAAAGCCGAAACCAACTATAGAATCTATAGAAAAGGATTCTAACACCTCAAGTTCTGAACTATTTTTTAAGGCAGTAGGTATCATACCTGCTATTGTAGACTTCGACGAAGAGCAAAAATATGCTACTATAACAGTTAGTGGTAATAAATACCCATTATTCTACATTCCCACCAACAAAGGATTAAAAGCTTTTGACGCACTTAAAAAGTGTGTAGCAAATCAAGGTAATCGTCAACGATTAATAGTCTACCCGAAAATAACTCACTTTCCAGGACGAGATAAACCGCATCAAATCGGATTTCAGCTTGTAGCGTTTGATGCAGGAAATAATGAAGGAATGTGTAGAGAGTTGAAAGACTTTGAATTTAAGTTAAGTGGAATATGGCAATTCATTCCAGTTTGTCAAGTACCTTGTATTTCTGTCTTTAAAAACTTTACAGAAGATAGATTAGAATATGTAAAAAAATCAGATATCACCAAACGTGTTAGATACATGAAAGCGAGTCACATACCTTTATTTTGGAGAGATTCGCTCGTGCCACCATTTAGATTTAATCCCAAAATACCGAAAGAACAACAGAAAAGACCATACTTTGTTTCTGTAATAGCAAAATTTCTTCCTCTAAAAAATGCATTTGGTTTTGAGTCACTTGCTCAAATGCCATTAGAAGAACCACCCAAGTTTTTTAAAGCAAGTAAAAAAATGAAAGCTGATGCACTTAAATTACGTAAAGAAGAAGCTGCACCTCAAAAAGAATCAACTCCACAAAATGTTTAACTAAGATGATAAGCGTGGGATTTTTGTTCTCACGCTTTTTTCTTTGTTTACAACAGCGACACCTTTTCTAAAGGACAGGTTTAGAATGAAAGTGAAGAAATGTTTATTTATCTTTACTTTTGGGCATGAAACGCATCGTTTTGATTGCTGGGTTTGAATCATTCAACGCTGACCTATATCGTAAAGCGGCTGAAATGGCTGTTTTGCGTTGTCCTGAGTTAGATGTGTGTGTATATAGCGACAGGGATGTAAATAGTAAGCGAGTTGAGGTTGAAGTAGCATTACAAGGTGCCGATGTGTTTTTTGGCAGTTTATTATTTGACTATGACCAAGTGATTTGGCTACGTGAGAAAATTGCTCAAATTCCCATTAGGCTTGTGTTTGAGTCAGCTTTGGAATTAATGGCGTTAACTAAAATAGGCGCCTTTTCCATAGGTGATAAGCCCAAGGGGATGCCTAAGCCTGTAAAATTTATACTTGATAAATTCAGTAATGGACGCGAGGAGGATAAACTCGCAGGTTATATAAGCTTTTTAAAGGTAGGTCCCAAACTGCTTAAATATGTCCCCGTTCAAAAAGTCCAAGATCTCCGCAACTGGCTCATTATATATGGATATTGGAACGCAGGTGGCGCCGATAATGTTGCATCATTGTTTTGGACACTTGGCGAAAAATATCTAAATCTTAAAGTCGGAGAAATACCCCCACCTGTTGAAACTCCTAATATGGGGTTATTACATCCCGACTACCAAAGATATTTTGAATCACCACACGAATATTTACAATGGTATCAATGTAAAGACGCGACATGTCGCGTCTCTACATCGCCCATCATAGGAATTCTTCTCTATCGTAAACATGTCATTACTAAACAACCTTACATTCCTCAACTAATTAAAAAATTTGAAGATGCTGGTTTAATACCACTACCTATATTTATAAACGGTGTTGAAGGACATGTTGCTGTTCGTGACTGGATGACAAGCGAGCATGAAACTATGCAGCGTTCTCTTGGTAATATTGAAACGCTTTCTTTATCTAAACAAGCTGTCAAAGTTGATGCAATAGTTTCTACTATTGGTTTTCCTCTTGTGGGTGGGCCTGCTGGTTCTATGGAAGCAGGTAGACAAATTGAGGTAGCAAAAAGAATTCTCACCAGTAAAAATATTCCGTATTTCGTTGCTGCACCTTTGTTAATTCAAGATATTCATTCTTGGACTCGTCAGGGTATTGGTGGTTTACAAAGTGTAGTTTTATACGCATTGCCTGAATTAGACGGTGCCATTGATACTGTTCCTTTGGGTGGTTTAGTAGGGGAAGATATATATTTAGTCCCAGAACGTGTTAATAGATTAATTGGCCGGGTTAAAAGTTGGGTTAGTTTAAGACAAAAACCTGAAAAGGAACGTAAAGTAGCTGTGATATTATATGGCTTTCCTCCTGGTTATGGCGCCACTGGTACGGCAGCTTTATTAAATGTGCCTCGGAGTTTGATTAAGTTTTTGGAAGCTTTGAAGGCTCAAGGTTATGATGTGGGAGAATTTCCGGAAGATGGGGAAGAGTTAATTAAACAAGTTAAAGATGCTGATGAATCTAATATAGGACAGGTTCATGTAAGAACTTTGGAGAAGTGGCTTGGTTATTTACAAACTACACGTATTGAGAAGCAGTGGAAGTCTTTGACGGACAGTGGAATTAAAACTTATGGCGATGAGTTTCATATTGGTGGTGTAAATTTAGGTAATGTTTGGATTGGTGTACAACCTCCTTTGGGTATTCAAGGTGACCCGATGCGGTTGATGTTTGAACGTGATTTGACGCCTCATCCACAGTATGCTGCTTATTATAAATGGCTACAAAATGAGTTTCAGGCTGATGCGATAGTTCATTTTGGGATGCATGGCACTGTCGAATGGCTTCCTGGTTCTCCTTTGGGTAATACTGGTTATTCTTGGTCGGATATTTTATTGGGTAATTTACCTAATCTATATATATATGCCGCTAATAATCCTTCGGAGTCGATATTGGCGAAGCGTCGCGGTTATGGGACGTTGATATCGCATAATGTTCCTCCTTATGGACGTGCGGGGTTATATAAGGAGTTGGTTGCTTTACGAGATTTAATTGCTGAGTACCGTGAGGAACCAACGAAGAATTATATTTTGAAGGAAGCTATTTGTAAGAAGATTGTTGATAGTGGGTTGGATAGTGATTGTCCGTTTGAAGAGGCGCGTAAGTTGGGGATTAGTTTTAGTCCTGAGAATGTCAAGATGTTTAGTGCGCGTGTATTTGATGATTATTTGGTGGTGTTGTATGAGTATTTGCAGGTTTTAGAGAATAGGTTGTTTTCTTCGGGGTTACATGTTTTGGGTGAGGCGCCGGATGATGAGAGGATGGAGTGTTATTTGGAGGCTTTTTTTAATGAACCACAAAGGCACAAAGGACACAAAGAAGAAGAGGAAGAGGGAAGGATTAGAGAGTTGTTGATGCAAACAACTGATGAGTTGACGAATCTTTTACGGGGTTTGAATGGGGAGTATATTCCGCCGGCGCCTGGTGGTGATTTATTACGTGATGGTGCTGGGGTGTTGCCGACGGGGAGGAATATTCATGCTTTAGACCCTTATCGAATGCCTTCTCCTGCTGCTTTTGAGCGGGGAAGGGAGATTGCTAAAAAGATTTTGGCGCAGCATTTGGAGGCAAATGGGGAGTATCCGGAGACTGTTGCGGTGATGTTATGGGGGTTGGATGCAATTAAAACTAAGGGTGAGTCGCTGGGTATTTTGTTGGAGTTGGTTGGTGCTGAACCTGTAAAAGAGGGGACGGGAAGGATTGTTCGTTATGAGTTAAAGTCTTTGGAGGAAGTTGGGCGCCCTCGTATTGATGTTTTGGCAAATTTATCGGGTATTTTTCGCGATAGTTTTGTCAATATTATTGAGTTGTTGGATGATTTGTTTCAACGCGCGGCTGATGCCTCGGAACCAGAAGAGAAGAATTATATTAGAAAACACGCTTTAGCTTTGAAAGCTACTGGTGTGGAAAATGCCTCTGCAAGATTATTTTCTAACCCAGCAGGTGATTTCGGTTCACTAGTTAATGACCAAGTTGTTGATGGAAATTGGGAATCTGGAGATGAACTTGCAAACACCTGGCAAAGTCGTAATGCTTTTAGCTACGGTAGAAATGATAAAGGACAAGCACGTAAAGATGTACTAAATACTTTACTCAAAACTACAAGTCAAATAGTGCAAGAAATAGATTCTGTAGAATACGGTTTGACCGATATTCAAGAATATTATGCAAATACAGGTGGGTTGAAAAAAGCCGCAGAAAAACAACGCGGTAAAAAAGTTACTGCTAGCTTTGTCGAAAGCTTCTCTAAAAATACTACACCTCGACAATTAGATGACTTATTAAGAATCGAATACCGCACCAAGTTACTAAACCCCAAATGGGCATCGGCGATGGTAAACCAAGGAAGCGGTGGCGCCTATGAAATATCCCAACGCATGACAGCATTAATCGGTTGGGGTGGTACCGTTGACTTTACCGATGATTGGGTTTACGACCAAGCCGCAGATACATATGCACTAGATTCTGAAATGTCAGAAAAACTACGCAAAGCAAACCCTGAAGCATTCCGCAACATCATCAGCAGAATGTTAGAAGCAAACGGACGCGGTTTCTGGAATGCCAGCGAAGATAAACTACAAAAACTTCGCGAACTATATGAATTAACAGATGAACAACTAGAAGGCATCACTACCTAACTAGAACTAGTATACAAAAACACCCTCTTGTGGAGCGGGCATCCTTGCCCGCCTGTCTAGCATCAAAAAGCACCTAATTTTCAGATTTAATAACGCGGTAATGTAAAAAGACTTCTTGTTCGGCTTGTTTTACTTCTAATAATTTTAATCGCGGCGCCATTTTTTCTGTAAACCCAGCGCCTGCTACTGCTGATGGTGCATTAGTACCACCTAAAAGTAACGGGCAAACGGTTAACCAAAGTTCGTCTATTAAATTTTGTTCTAGCATTGAGGTCACTAGTTGACCACCACCTAGCACAGCCAGCTTTTCGATACCAATTGTTGCGAAATATTCGAGGGCTGCAACAAGATTAATTTTTGTTTGGGAAGACTTTAAATTATCTTTAAATACTAAAATTTGCTCAAATTCGCTTCGATGGCGCCAGTAAGTTGCTCCTTCGTCGGTTGTGAGCAACCAGCGACACACTGGCTGTTTAAAAAAACGAATTTCCGGATTTATGTTTGCCTTTTCTGTAATAACTATATGAAGAGGCTGTGAATCTTTACCCAAATTTTTTCTATGCTCGAGTAAATTGGAGTCGGTGACAGTCAATGTTGTGCCATACGCTCGTAAAGTATTAGCACCAAATAGCACTGCATCGGCAATGGCAATTTGTTTTTCTAAATGTGCCTTGTCAGTTTTTGACCCGAAGCGCGCAGGTGAGTGTTGAGAATCTGTTATTTTGCCATCAGCACTCATTGCAAGAACTACTGTAACATCAGGACGAGGTGTGGGCATTTTGTCAGCCTTTAAATGCAATTTTTAGGAAAGCGTGTCACACACGTAGGTGCTAGATGGGTGTATAATTTTTAGTCAGGGTAGTAACCCTACATAATTTGCTGTTCATTTTGTCACCAATAATCGATTTATGCTTACCTCATAATCATTCTTTAATAACTTTTTTCATGGAGTTAAGATATTGTAGCTGTTGTGGTTTGCATATGCTAAGTGAGATTGCCGATGCCTAAACCGCGTCCTTCATCGTTTCGTCGTTTACTGTTTTCCAGGATTCTGCTATTGTCAGTTCCGGTTTTGTTGACCGGAGAATTTATAGTCTTCAGGAAAGCACGTCAAACTCAGCTTGAAGCTGCACAACAAAATTTGACCGAAAGTGCTGACATCAAAGCTGAAAAAATTACCGATAATGTTGAAAGTCTCAAGAGTAATTTACTTACAGCAACTCAAATTGACTTTATTCGGTCTGGTAACAGCGCCGCTGTGCAAGAATTTATTAATAAACTTGAAGAAAATTTATCTAATATTGAATGTGTTCAGTTTAGCGATTTAGAAAATCATAAAGTTCTCGCTAGTACTTGCGGAGACGAACTGCTTGATGAGATTAAAGTAACGGAAGCATCTAGTGATGTCAAAGCTACAATTGTTATTCCACCCAAGGTTTACATTAAATCTATTAAAAACTCTGAACGGGGAACTCAAAATAAATTACAGCTTCTACTATCGACGCCTGTGGAAGATAACACGGGTATAATTAGATATGCGCTCTCTATTCAAGCCGAGTTACAACAAAAGGTCAGAAAAAAACCAGGACTATTAACAGGGTCAACTGTAGTTATTTCGGATGATGGGAAAATTTTGTCACATCCTATTGAAAAACGTGTAGGTACAAATATTGCTCAACATCCTGATGCAGCAAGGTTAAAGCAAATTGTTCAAAATGCCATATTAGGTAAAAAAGATAGCTTACACTTTTTCTTTGAAAAGCAAGGTGAAGAATTACTCGTAGGTTACAGTGCAATTAAAAATCCTATTTCAACTGTCCCTGGTCAAAAATGGATTATTTTGGACGTTACCACTTTAGATAACGCTTTATATGGTTTAATAGAACTTAAGGTTATTTTATTTATTTTAACATTGGGTTTGGTCGGTGCCTGTCTAGTAGCATCATTATGTTTAGCACGCTACTTAGCACTTCCAGTAGAAAAACTTTGTGATTATGCGTTAAATATCAATTCGAGTTCGCAGTCATTGCGTGTTCCGCGTTTTCAAATTCGTGAGTTCAACCAGCTATCTTTGGCAATTGACCACATGGTCGAACGATTAAGAAGTTGGGGAGAAGAACTTGAAATTGCTTGGCAAGACTCAAAAACAGCCAACCAAGTCAAAAGTCAGTTCATAGCAACAGCTTCACACGAATTAAGAAATCCTCTTAATACAATTATGACCTGCGTTAAATTGGTACGCGACAATTCGTGCGATAGTAGAGAAGAAGAACTTGAATATCTCAAAATTGCTGACGATACAGCAATTCATCTACTAGAAATAATCAACGATTTGCTTGATATTTCCAAAATAGAAGCAGGAAAACTATCGGTATTTCTAGAGAAAATAGATTTACGTGACACATTAAAAGAAGTTATTAACTTACAGTCAGTCAACATTCAGCAAAAAGGGTTAAAGTTAAACATTCCAGAATTAGAAAATTCTATACCTGTGAATGCAGACCCAATCAAATTAAAGCAGGTTTTGATAAATATAATTAGTAATGCTACAAAATTTACAGAAGAAGGAAGTATTACAATTCTTGCTGAAATTATCTCTCAAGATGAATTGACTAATAATGAATCACATGTGGTAATTAGTGTCATAGATACGGGCATTGGTATAGAACCAGACCAACAGCATAAATTATTCCGTCCCTTTGTAATGGTAGAAGGCTCCAAAAATCGTAAACTTGGTGGTACTGGGTTAGGACTAGCAATATCTCGCAACTTAATCGAAATGATGGCAGGTAAAATTTCTCTAGAAAGTGCAGGTATCAATAAAGGCACTACCATCAAAATTACCCTACCCTTAATTAATGCCACCAATACTACAACAGAAAATATACCGCCAATAGCACTACCTGAAATGTCAAGTATTAAACATCTAGTCGCTCAACCTTCAGCACGTGAAGAAACAAGCATAGCTCATACAATTGAAAAATCAAGCTTTAAGTTATTAAACCGAACATTAAGAACTATTCATAATAACAAAACAAAAAGTAAGTAGATACAAATAGTCTGAATGAACTAGTATGGTTTATAGACGGGCAGGGATGCCCGTTCCACAAGAATAATTGTAATAAAATTTAATAATCTAAATTAATTGGTGTTCCTCCAGAGTGGAGTGATTTTGTGAGGGCAGTTAGAATTTGTACTAGTTCGGCGCCTCTAAATGCATCGGAGATAGTAGGGGAAGTGTTGGTTTGTATGCATTGTAGGAAATGGCTGCAAACTTTTTTTAATGGTTCTGCTTTTTCGAGTTCTAATATTTGTTGACTTTGGTTGATTGGAACGTATAGATTTCCCTGTACTTCAAATTCTCCGTTTATTAAGGTTAACGGCGCCTGTGACATTTCATCAAATATTAAGCTACCTTTACTACCGACAATACTGAGGCGCCTTTGTTTATCATTATTTAACCAGCATAAGTGAATATGCGCGGTAAAGCCACTTTTATAAGTTAATATTGTCCAAACTAAATCAGCTAGATTAGATTTTTGTTGTAGCCATACTGTACCAGTTGCTTGTGCTTTAACTGGAACTTCTCCCAACCAAGTATTAAAAATAGCAATATCGTGAATTGCCAAATCCCAAAGTGCATCAACGTCTTGCCGCACTGGGCCTAAATGAGTACGAGTTGCACAACCGTAGCGCAAATCACCAATACTTCCCGACTCAATAACACTTCTACCACGTTCTACAGCAGGGTGAAATAAATAAGTATGGTCAACCATCAATATTCGTTGCTGCTTTAATGCTAACTCACATAGCTCACGACATTCTGAAGCTAAGAGCGTTAAAGGCTTCTCTGCTAGTACATGCAGGCGCCATTTTAAAGCATCTGTAATTAAAGAATAATGAGTGACTGCTGGAGTTGCTACTACCACTGCTTCGAGTTCATTGATATATTGCAATGTCTGGGCATTAGTAGTTAGCACAACATCGTCGCCCAAATTATACTGACGTTTAACCGCTTCTAAGCGTTCTGGATTGGGGTCTACGACTACTTTTAAATTAGCTTGCGGATGTTCTAACAAAATCCTCAGCCAATGAACTCCCCAGCGTCCAACCCCAATAACCGCAGTATTAATTTTATTTAACATAGTGTTAATACTCTAGTTTTCATAAATAAAAAGATAGTGTCTTATTATACATTGATATCTTATTATAAGAGCGTAGGGTAGGCAGTGCCCACCATACAACATGAAAACTTATGACGTAGACCATTAGGCATTTTTTTGTTCCGAATCTAAAGCAAAAAAAGCTACTTTAGCGGCAGCTTGTTCAGCAGCTTTAATCGAGCGTCCTTTACCTTGACCGAGTTTTTTATCGTGCAACCAAACTTCGGCGCTAAAACGGTCTTCGTTATGCTGTGCGTTGGTAATTTCTACAACTCGGTACTCTGGCAAAACCTTGAATTGTGCTTGCGTCCATTCTTGAAGTGCTGCTTTATAATTTAGACGCGCTGGGTCTTGACGTATTTGATTGGTAAGTTCTTTAAAATGTGAGTCTAACCAAGGTCGAATTAATTCTAAATTGTTTGTACTCAAGTATAAGGCGCCGAGAACAGCTTCAAAAGAATCTGCTAAACGTGACTCAAGACCAATTTTATCGGTTGTAGCGCTGCCAGCAACGAGTAAATATAACTCTAAACCATAAAAACGTGCGAGTTGAGCAAGAATACGGTCACTGACTAATACCGAACGAATCGCCGCAAAATCACCAACACGACACTCAGGATAACTTTCCCACAGTACTACGGCTGCTGCCAAACGCACTACCGCATCACCGACAAATTCTAATTGCTCATAATTAGCTGACTCTGAAGCTGTTGGATGAGTCAATGCCATATCGAGCAAATTCCATTTAATAGGTACATCTATCGATAAACCTAATTTTTTAACTAAGTTTTCAAGTTGTCGTTGACGGCGTGGGTAAGCTATGGACATCCAAAAATCCGTTTATATGCAAAGCAAAATCTGAATCTAATATTTTAATTTTAAGAGAGAGTCGGACATAAGCCGGGTTCTGTTATCTAATAAGAAACACTACGTATAGCATCTCTATATTAAACGGCAGTTATCTATCTGGGACATTTGTTACCAAACGCCTCAAGCGGCTCATTTAACGGAACTGGTAAAAGACCAACCGTAGTTCCATTACCTTGCTTCCAACCGGGGTTTACCGAGCCAGCACCTCTTGATGCTGCTGGTGCGCTCTTACCGCACCTTTGCACCCTTACCAAGAAAGTGAAAAGTTCTGAGTGCTGAGTTCTGAGTATTTTCACTCAGCACTCAGCACTTTCTACTCATTACTTCTTTGGCGGTATCTTTCTGTGGCACTATCCTCACGCTCGCGCGTACTGGGAGTTATCCAGCAAGTTTGGTCTTTAGGAAGCCCGGACTTTCCTCAGACTCTCTATAAAAAGAATCTGCAACCGCCTCGCCTACTCTCTCAATATATTAGTGTAGTCTTGTTTTCTGTATTTACCATTAATATTTGTTTTATCTTTTCTTGTTCCAAGGCAGCGCGTAAGTCCACGGCAGTTTACGGATGGTGAAGGGACAGGTTACTATACACATTGGTGGCTTACTTGACCCAGGTTGCAAACCTACACGTACTTCTGATATGCGGAGTACTAATTGTAACGAAAATTCTAAGGTTGTTTCCTCGTTCATGAATTTTTTGAATAATATTCGGTTGGCTTTTACTGGGCTTTTTTCTAAAACAGCTATATCAACGATAGGTTTAGTTGCTGCGTAAACTCCTGTGTCTTTATCGCGCGTAAAAGCATTTTCTGAGGTAATGGACATTGTTAGTGTTTTTTCTGGTGCCACTAAACTCGGTGTTTGCGGCACTCCTAAATCGCGCGTGATATCTGGAGATTTACGAATCACTCGCATTGATTGTTTACTATGCTTGATTACTATTGTACAATTATCCCAGTCTACATATACAGCAAGATTTTTTGATTTGTTCTCAACAAACATTAATAATTCTTTTAATTCACTCAGTTCATAGGTTGCCGCAAGTTTGAACGAAATTCCGACGTCATCTGCTATTTCTTGTTCTTTTAGTTGCTGATCTACGACTGCTTTTTGAAGCGTAAAGTTTATTTTGTCGGCGATAGATTCAATCATGCGATTGATTGTATATGCTATCCCGATTATGTAGAACGTAAGTACCAGTAAATTATTATCTTGCATAAGGTTTTAACTTTAACTCCCACCGCGTCACTAAAAGATAACTAAAAGAATAATAAGCGTATATTTTAGGTGCCTTGTCAAGGGTTATCATCCTTTAGGGAAGAAGCATTATCAAGCCATCCCCGCCGTTTGAATATTAATAGCAGCCCGATAGCAATGGCGCCCATTGAGCCAAGACAAAGAGGATACCCCCAGTACCAATTTAATTCGGGCATATTCAGTGGTGATTTTTCGGTGTTAAAGTTCATCCCATAAATACCTGCAATAAAAGTTAAAGGAATAAAAATCGAGGACATCACGGTCAAAAATTTCATGATTTCGTTCATTTTATTACTTACTGCCGACAAGTATACATCCATCAACCCAGATGAGAGTTCCCGGTAAGTTTCGACCATATCTATTACTTGTATAGAGTGGTCGTAACAATCGCGTAAATATAGCCGAACTTCATCACTGATTAAATTACCACTGTCTCGAATTAAACTATTAATGACATCGCGTTGAGGCCATATGGCACGTCGCAACTTTAAAAGCTGACGCCGAATTTTATAGATTTTTCGCAAAGTCTGAGGAGTTGGTTTGATAATTACTTCTTGCTCTAAATCTTCGATTTTTTCTCCATATCGCTCTAAAACTGGGAAAAACCCGTCTACTATCGAGTCTAAGAGCGCATAAGCTAAATAATCAGCGCCGTGTTTGCGAATTATACCTCGATTGTGCTTTATTCGGTGTCGAACTGCTTCAAAACAGTCGCGTGTGGGTTCTTCTTGGATAGTCAATAAATAATATTTACCCAAAACGAAGCTGACTTGCTCGCTATAAAATCCTGATCCCTTGGGTTTTGGCATTACCATCCGCGCAATAATCACAAGCTGGTCTTCATAATCTTCGGTTTTAGGACGCTCTGCCATATTAACAACATCTTCTAAAACCAGACTATTTAGCTCAAACACACGACCTAATTCTTCGATCACTTCAGGACTACCTAACCCCTGTACATCCACCCAAGATACAGATTGAGTATCTAGAAACTCTCCACATTGCTGGGGAGTTATATCCTTTTTGTTTATCAAAAATGTTTCGTTGTAATCAACTAGACGGATTTGAGTTTTCACGGCGTCCTCTTGTATGTTGATTTGTCCTGGGATTTCTCCTGGCTGATGATAAAAATCCTGTATATCGTCTTCTTCTTCTTGATGTTGCATTCTCGTAAGCTTTTGCAATGATTTACGTAAATTTAGCTTCATATTTTGTTACATTTTAGGCTAGCTTTTGAGAAACCAGGTTTCTTCAAGAAACCTGGTTTCTAAGTAATATAAATTTACATTACATTACAATTGAGGTTAAAAAGCCATAAAAAAACAGCTTGTTTTGGATTAAAACAAACTGCTTTGAAGATTCTAATATTGGTTCGGCATGAAATTACATCATACCCATGCCGCCCATACCACCCATACCCATGCCGCCCATACCGCCCATGCCACCCATACCGCCCATATCGGGAGCAGCAGATTTTTTCTCAGGCTTTTCGACGACAATTGCTTCGGTTGTTAATACCATACCCGCAATTGAGGAGGCGTTTTGCAGTGCGGAGCGTACAACTTTTGCCGGGTCAATAATACCAGCCGCGATTAAATCTTGGAATTCGTTTGTTGCAGCATTGTAACCGATGTTAAATTCAGATTCGCGAACGCGAGCGACGATGACCGAACCTTCAACACCTGCGTTATCAGCCATTTGGCGTAAAGGCGCCTCTAACGAACGGGCTACAATATCGGCGCCGATTTTTTCTTCATCACGAAGACTGTTTTTAATGGCTTCAACTTGTTTTGATAGATAAATTAAAGTTGTACCACCACCAGGCACAATACCTTCTTCAACTGCTGCTTTTGTAGCGTTTAAAGCATCTTCGATACGTAACTTACGGTCTTTTAATTCGGTTTCGGTAGCGGCGCCGACTTTGATTACCGCAACACCACCAGCTAACTTAGCGATACGCTCTTGTAGCTTTTCTTTATCGTAGTCAGAGTCAGTTTCTTCCAGCTGTCTACGAATTTGACTAATCCGCTTTTGAACGTCGTCCCCATTTTCACCAGCAGCAACAATAGTGGTGCTTTCTTTATCAATGGTGATTTTACGTGCGGTGCCAAGCATTTCTAAGGTCGCGGTGTCCAAACTCAAGCCGATATCTTCGGAAATCATTTGTCCTTTGGTCAAAACCGCAATATCTTCTAACATGGCTTTGCGACGTTCGCCAAAACCAGGCGCCTTAATAGCACAAACAGATAGTACACCTCTAGCTTTGTTAACAACTAAAGTCGCCAAAGCTTCACCTTCAATGTCTTCAGCAATAACCAATAAAGGTTGACCACTGCGCGCTACTTTTTCTAGAACGGGTACTAAATCTTGAATGCTGCCAATTTTTTTATCGGTAATCAGGATACGAGCATTTTCATACTCCACCGTCATCCGGTCATTATTAGTAATAAAGTAAGGAGAAATATAACCACGGTCGATTTGCATCCCCTCAACTACTTCGAGTTCAGTATTAAGAGACTTTGACTCTTCAACAGTTATTACACCGTCTTTTGTCACCTTCTCCATCGCCTCAGCTAGCATGGCACCAACTTCTTCGTCATTACCAGAAGAAACAGTCGCAACTTGAGCGATGGCACTACCTTCAACTGGCTTGGCTACTTTAGCAATTTCTTTAACTAATGCTTCAACTGTTCTGTCAATACCTCGTTTGATAGACATAGGGTTGCTACCAGCAGCAACGTTGCGTAGACCCTCTTTAATCATTGCCTGCGCTAGGACTGTAGCAGTTGTGGTGCCATCACCAGCAATATCCTTAGTTTTCGAGGCAACTTCTTGTATTAGACGGGCGCCAGTATTTTCTAAGGGGTCTTCTAACTCAATATCCTTAGCGACAGTAATACCATCGTTGACAATCTGTGGAGTTCCATACTTTTTCTCTAAAAGTACGTTGCGTCCTCTGGGTCCCAATGTAATTTTCACAGCATCAGCCAGAGCATTGATACCACGCTCTAACGCTCGTCTTGATTCGTCGTTAAATGCTACAATCTTCGCCATATTGTACTTGTTAAATCCTTACATTAAACAATTTAGCACTCAATTCCAGAGAGTGCTAAGGAGTGAAAACCGTATTTATCTAAGAAATAGATACAGATAAATTCAAAAAAAATGATTAATATACAGTTGTCCGTAGAGTTCATTAATATTATTTACTGAGTCGGGAGATGAATATAAACGGGTTTCTTCAGTCTCTCGGAATAGCCGACCCCGGCGGTTCCGGCTGGTTGGCAGTGGTGTTTACCTTTATGCTGGCTTGGATTGTAACATGGCGATTGATTCCCACTGTTCGGAAATTTGCCCTACGTGTGGGATGGGCCGACCAACCCAACGCGCGGCGCCTCAACCGAGAACCATTACCAAATGCAGGAGGTTTGGCGATATACACAGGTGTAATAGCAGCGCTGGTATTAGCAAGCTTGCTGCGACCAATTGAGGTTCAAAATGTATTAATACAGGTTCTAACTATCTTGTTAGGAGGTTCAATCCTAGTCTTAATTGGTTTTATTGATGACCAGTTTGGCTTGCCATCGTCCGTGCGAATGTTAGTGCAAGTACTAACGGCACTATTACTTGTAGCTAACGGTATTAGTATTCAAATCGCGATTGGCACTCCTTTTGACTCAACCCTGTCAATTTTAGTTACCGTACTCTGGGTGGTAGGAATTACCAATGCCATTAATTTAATGGATGGTATGGATGGATTAGTTGGAGGAATTGGATTTATTACAGCGATGAGTTTACTTGCAGTGAGTGCCCAAATTCCTAACCGTGCTGCGGCAACATTAGTTTTAGCAGCTTTAGGGGGAGCCGCGCTAGGCTTTTTGCGGCATAACTTTCATCCATCGCGAATAATTATGGGGGATGCAGGTGCCTATTTTTTTGGTTATGTTTTAGCAGCAACAGCAATATTAGGAAAACTTCAAGCTTCTACTATTTTTGCACTGGTGCCTCCAGTATTATTTTTGCTATTACCTGTACTTGATACAACTCAAGTAATAGTTAGGCGCCTTCTTGCAGGTAAAAACCCAATGAACACCCCAGGTAAAGACCACTTGCACCATCGACTACTAGCATGGGGTTTATCGCAGCGTCATGCAGCTTTTACATTATGGTCTATTGCCTTATTCTCAAACTTATTAGCAATGCACTTTCAGCGCTTAAATTTAATGCAAATAGCTGCAACTGTAAGTAGTATAATAGTATTGTTAGCCTTTACCGTATGGCAACGCATCCGAGCCGCAAAAATGCCAGTTAAGAGTTAAAAGTGCTGAGTGCTGAGTAACTAATTAAATTCTCAGCACTCAGCACTCACTACTCAGCGCTTCTTAAGCCATCACCATTCCGCCATCGACGTTAAATACTTGTCCGGTAATATAGGCGCCTGCGGGGTCAGATGCTAAAAAGCGCACCATACCGGCTATTTCTTCAGGTTTACCAAAGCGTGCGAGTGGAATAAATTTAAGTATTTCTTCTGTGTTGCTGAGTTTGTCGGTCATATCAGTAGCAATAAAACCAGGCGCCACAGCATTAACTGTAATGCCACGTGATGCTAGTTCCTTCGCGACCGTTTTTGTAAAGCCAATTACACCAGCTTTGGCAGCACTATAATTTGCTTGTCCAGGATTACCCATTTGTCCTGCTACAGAGGTAATATTTACAATTCTCCCTGAACGCTGCTTGAGCATGATTTTACTGGCTGCGCGTGTACAGTAAAACACACCTGTTAAATTAAGGTCTATCACAGCTTGCCAATCTTCAGGCTTCATTCGCAGTAGTAATGTGTCGCGCGTAATGCCCGCATTATTAACTAAAATATCAACGCGACCAAATTTTTCCATAACGGTATTAAATAGCGCATCCACTTCTGATACTGAAGAAACATCAGCTTTTATCGCAATTGCAGTTCCACCAACATTGGTAATTGTATCAACTACTGCATCAGCAGCACTGTTGGATGCGGCATAGTTCACCACTACACTTGCTCCAAACTTCGCTAACTCAATTGCACTCGCACGCCCAATACCTCTAGAAGCACCTGTAATAATTGCAACTTGTCCACGTAGAATTTGCAGGTTTTCTGGCAATTCCATCCTTTGTTCCTCCCGATTTTATTCTCATAGCGCGCTTGCATCAATCTTACAGGTTAAGGGGAATAAACAAGGAACCATAATTAAATATCTATGAAGGAAAATTATATATCGACTAAAAATCTATTTTATAAACTAACCTTATGCATCTCTTAAATTTATACAAAGTATTTAAAACACAATAAAAAAATAAATTGTATTTTGCTGATTTATTGGTATATTTATTACCAGCACCACTTCTGTATAAACGTCAACTTAACAGTTTGTAACAATGTGTTTTGTATAATAAAATACATTTATCTAGATGTTAAAAAATGTTAAGGAGGAATTATTAAGAATTGGTAATTAGTTGTTCCTATTAAAGACCCGGCTATAAATTTATGACTCCTTTGTACCAAGTTAGTGATTCTCCTGCGGTTGTCAGTAAGAAGTATTTTTCGCGCCGCGAGTTAATGCCTTCGCAAAATAGTAGCGTCTGGCAAATTCAAAGTGGTTCTGTACGAACTATGACTTATTTAGATGATGGTACAATTGTCACTTTGGGAATTTGGGGTGCAGGAGATATTGTTGGCAGTGCCTTATCGACTATAGAGCCACACATTATAGAATGTTTGAGTGCAATCGAAGCTGTAGCGCTACCTTTAGACCGTCAAAACAAGATGGTGGAAGCATTAGCAGCACACGTTGAGCAAGCAGAAGAATTGATGGTAATTCGTAGCTACCGAACAGTAGATTCGATGTTACTAAAATTATTAGGATGGCTGGCTAAAAGATTTGGGCGTACTGTTGATAATGGACAGTTAATTGATTTACGTCTTACAAATCAGGATGTAGCGGAAATACTTTGCTCTACTCGCGTTACAGTGTCGCGTGTTCTGACGCAGTTTGAAGACCAAGGTATAATACAGCGACTTCCTTTACATCGTATTGTTTTGTGTAACCAAGAAACTTTGCGTCGTGCTGGTTAATATCGTTGATTGCATGTGAAGTTCAAATGTCGGCGACGAAAGTGTTAACCAACTCAAATATCTACTTTAAAATGTGTCCTTTCGGGGGCACGTAGGTGGGCACTGCCCACCTTACTATTCGGATATAATATAAGGGTTTCCATCTCGAAACGCTAATAGTTGACCAGGTTGAATTTGTGTCCAAACTTCATTATCAGTGAGAGGTGTAGTGGCTATTACAGCTACTCGGTCATCTGGTGTAGTAAGTTCATTAAAATCTACTGTTATATCCTCGTCGATGAGATGAGCGCCAGCAAACGGCGCCTGACGTACTATATAACAAAGCTTAGTTGAACAATGAGCGAAAAAGTAATCACCGTCAGATAGTAAGTAATTAAAGATACCTTGTTTGGCTATATTTAATGTAATATCCTCAAGTACTGAATATAATTTTTCAATCGGTGGTCTGCCTTCTGGAAAAGCTTTGCGTAAAGTTTCGAGAATCAAACAAAACGCTTTTTCACTGTCAGTATTGCCAACAGCAATGTAAAAACTAGAACTATTGACCTCAAATCCTGGTAAATCACCATTGTGGGCAAATACCCAGTATCTTCCCCAAAGTTCACGTCGAAAGGGATGACAATTTTCGAGGTTAATTTCACCTTGGGTAGCTTTACGGATGTGAGCAATGACATGGGTTGAGTGGATAGGGTAACTTCTTACTAGTTCCGCAATCGGTGATGCCACAGATGATTTGGCATCAAGAAAAATTCGACACCCTTTACCTTCAAAAAACGCAATACCCCAACCATCTTTATGGTCATCTGTTTTGCCCCCCCTTGCACAAAACCCCTCAAACGAGAAGCAAATATCTGTCGGGACATTACAATTCATTCCCAGCAACTGGCACATGGTCATTAGGCCTAATTTTGAGTCATCTTCATTTGCTATAGAATACTTTACTATTTCAACGTTGTTTAGTTCTTACCTCACAGAAACCCCAGAAACCGGGTTTCTTTATCGATGACCTCTAAATATAAAGAAGATTTTACCCAGAAACCCGGTTTCTTATTGCGATTTTTGCATTTACTTGATTCAAAATAATTTTAATCAAGTTAACTCTTTTTAATATAAAGTATTCAAACTCCCGGTAAAAGTCTGAGATTTATGAGGATAATATATTGAAATGTAACAATCACTTGTTTATGATTAAGAATTGTTGCAGGTAAATGATCCCGTTGCTAGCGTATGCGAGTAAGGCAAATTTTTACTAAGTCTTTATATTTACCCTAGGAGGACGCTGAAATTGATGTAAGGTATTTCTGAAGAATGCAACTATAAGCTAATTCAGGAGAATATCGGATTATGCAACTGATGCTAATGTTTTAGATGTTTACGTGCGCGCAACTGTTTTCGGAATTTACGCTTCGTTTCCTATACTCGTTACTCGTTGAGAGATGATGTAGTTCCACTCGTAATGAGGGAATATTTGCCTGAAATTTTCACTTTTTATGTCGCCACTACAGCAACAACATGACATAGAAGACACGAATATTAAATAATTGGAGTGAAGTGAAATGAATATTCAAGGAAAAACTGTTCTAGTGACAGGCGCCTCTCGTGGTATTGGGCGTGCTATCGCGATTGAATTTGCACAACAGCAAGTCAAAAGATTGGTACTGGTGGCTCGAAATCATCAGCGATTAAGTGAGGTTGCCTGCGAAGTAAAGAAGTATGGCGTTGATGTCATACTGCTACCTTTGGATTTAACTCAATTGGTCGAAGTGGATATTGCAATTGCTCGGACTTGGAAAGATTACGGCCCCATTCATATGCTCATTAATTGTGCTGGAGTTGCACACCAAACTCCTTTCTTAGAGTCCAAACTTAAGAGTGTGCAATCTGAACTACAAACTAATTTAATCAGCATGTACGCAATTACCCGATTAATTGCTCGACGTATGGTGACACAGCGTCAAGGGGTTATTGTCAACGTCTCTAGTTTGATGGGTAAAGTTGCTGCTCCTACAATGGCAACTTATTCTGCCACCAAATTCGCAATCGTTGGATTTACTCAAGCACTACGTTGTGAACTTGCTGTACACAACATCAGAGTCTTGGCACTGTTACCATCACTCACTGATACAGATATGGTGCGTGACTTTACATTATTTCGCTGGGTGGCGCCTGTTTCACCTCAGCAGGTAGCGAAAACGCTTGTAATTGGATTAAAGCAAGAATCTACTACGGAAATACTCGTAGGATGGCAAAGTCATTTGGCAGTCTTATGTAACCGTATTGCCCCCTTTGTAATGGAAAAGATTATTTCCCTTGCTGCTCCTTTATCTCGACAATCTAAGTACTATTTGAAGTTCAAGGAGGCTAAGGCGGATATTTAGGGAGTTTTTCTAAAGTACTAGAAACTGGGTTTTCACAAAAACCCAGTTTATTTGTATACAAATAAAACAAATACCATAAATATATAGTGGTAAATTACGACTTTATGATTCAAAATTGTACAGGAAACCAAAAAAGGTAATATTGTACGAAACAGAGATGGCACAGAAGACAAAAAAAGTATTACAACAATCAGGAGTAATTCCATACCGCGTTCAGAATGGAGCTACTGAGGTCTTATTGATCACAACTCGAAATCAACAAAATTGGGTTGTTCCGAAAGGAGGTGTGGTCAATGGCATGAGCGCTCCTGACTCTGCGGCAAAAGAAGCCTGGGAAGAAGCTGGAGTTATTGGCCAAGTGAACCCAAATCAACTCGGCACTTACGAATATCAAAAAAACGGCAAAACTTATAGCGTTCAAATGTACTTATTGCCTGTTGAAGCAGAAAGCGATAAATACCCAGAAGTTGGGCAACGTGTTAGACGATGGGTCAATGTTAATGAAGCAGTAAGGCAAGTCAAGAAATCATCACTTAAGCGTATCTTGAAAAAATTTGTTCAACAGGCACCCAGTAATAAATTCTAAATGGATGTAACGGATACTTACATTTGGTATATTACTAATAGCACATCTGTTGTATCTGTTGCAAGAATAAACTTCTGTAAATTTCAAAAATTTTTCAAATTTATTTTTATATTAAGTACACCTAGCTTATTAAAAAAGCTTTTATTCGTTTAAAGTATAAAAATATATTTGTTTGGGGTAAGACAGTGGGCGTAATCAGCCATAAAAAAATCTTAGTCGTCGATGATGAAACTATTATTCTAAAGGACAAAAATTCTTATCGGTGGAATGATGCAGAAAGGCGCCAATCGTCATATGATAGTACAAGGGAACCATATAAAAAGCAGGAATGTCTGATTTAATTTTATTTTGGCATCGTCGCGATTTACGCATTGCTGACAACACCGGACTTGCAGCAGCAAGGGAACGAACACGCAAAGTAGTAGGGTTATTTTGCCTTGACCCAAACATACTAGAGCGTGATGACATTGCTGCGGTAAGAGTGAGTTATTTGATAGGCAGTTTAGCTGCACTGCAAAAACGTTATGAGTCAGTAGGTAGTCAACTGTTGATATTACACGGCAACCCAACGCAAGCTATTCCAGCACTTGCTGATACCTTAAAAGCGCATAGCGTTTTTTGGAATTGGGATGTTGAACCATATTCACATGAACGTGATACTAAAATTATCGGTGCCTTAAAGGAAAAGGGAATAGGGTTTATTGAAAAAAACTGGGATCAAATTTTGCATACCCCAGAAGAAATAAGTACTGGTTCCAAGGCGCCGTATACTGTTTATAGTCCATTTTGGAAAAATTGGAGCAGTAAACCCAAAGCTCAACCTGTGGCCACATTGAGTGATGCAGAAGGTTTGACGGAAGCAGAACTGGAAACAGCACGTATAGCAGGAGTAAAAGAGTTACCAAGTGCTAAAGACTTGGGATTTGTTTGGGATGGTGGTATGTCAATAGAACCAGGCGAAGTTGCTGCGCTCGAACGGTTAGAAGAATTTACTTACAATGCTATAAATAGTTACAAACAAGACCGTAATTTCCCTAGCATTGATGGAACTTCAAGGTTAAGCGCTGCCTTAAAATTTGGAGTTATTGGAGTGCGAACGGTATGGAAAGCGACGCTTGACGCAATGGAGAATAGTCGCAGCGAAGAAACTGAAATAAGTATTCGGACTTGGCAGCAAGAAATTGCATGGCGTGAATTTTACCAACATGCAATGTATCATTTTCCTGAACTTGCCGAAGGCGCCTTTCGTGAAACATTCAAAAATTTCCCTTGGCAAACCAACGAACAATACTACCAAGCATGGTGCGAAGGTAAAACAGGTTATCCAATAGTCGATGCAGCAATGCGTCAAATGAACAAATTAGGATGGATGCATAACCGTTGTCGAATGATAGTAGCAAGTTTCTTTACAAAAGACTTACTACTCGACCCGCGTTTGGGTGAAAAATACTTCATGCAACGACTCATAGACGGGGACTTATCGGCAAATAACGGTGGTTGGCAGTGGAGTGCTTCGAGTGGGATGGATCCTAAACCAGTGCGAATATTCAACCCCGCTTCTCAAGCACAAAAATTTGATGCAGAAGCAGAATATATACGTGAATGGGTACCCGAACTGCGTTCTATAGACACCGAGTATTTAGTAACAGGGAAAATTACACCCCTAGAACGCGATGCTTTAGGTTATCCTCAACCAATCGTAGATCATAACAAGCAACAGCGAATATTCAAAGAAATATACCAGAGGCAAAAAGGCGCCATTCCAGATTTAGGAGGAGGAGGCAACGGATTATAACGGATGTAACAGATAGGCTATTTTTTAATCCTCCAATTCCTCTTGTGGCATAGGCATCCAAAACTGTGCAAACTGGTACGAGTTTTTTCGCCTTTCCTAATACTACTGGTGCGCGTTAACCAGTAGTACTAAATTACGTCAACACAAGTGCATGATTACATCAACTCATGACAAAGTTCACTTTTTACCCGTTTGTAGTATAAACTCTTGGGCAACTCATCCGTTACATCCGTTACATCCTTGCCTAATCCTCATTACTTACATTATCACCAACCGAACTATCACGTTTTGGAATCAGCTTTTCTGCACAATCTTCAGAAACAATAACATATTCTGTTTGACGTTCAGGTTTATCCGCCCACTGGTCTAACACATCTTTAATTAACACTTCCTGCGTCCATATTTTAGTCACAACAGTCAAAGGTAATGCCAATAACAACCCTAAAAAGCCAAAAAAAGTTAAAAAGAACAACTGAGCAATCAAAGTTACCGCAGGAAGTAACGAAACTTTCTGCGACATAATCAGAGGTGTTATAAAATTCCCTTCAGTTTGCTGTATCACAAAATATACAGCAAACACAGCTACAGCTTTCCACGGTGCATCTAACAAAGCAATTGCCATAGCAGGAACAACACTAATGGTTGGACCCAAGTTAGGAATCAAATTCATAAAACCCGATAACACAGCTAAAGCTAACGCTGATGGTACTTGTAATATCAACAAACCAATCATGCTCATGCCACCAACATACAGCATAGCTATACCGGCGCCTGTCACCCACCCTTCCAATGACACCTCACACTGATTTAAAATACCATCAACTCGGCGCCGATAAAACGAAGGAAATAAACGTACAAATAATCTACGGTAAGCTTGGGGTTCGGAGAGGAACATCCCTGTTAAAACCAGCACCAGTAAAATTTTGAGCAGAACTTCCAGTGAACTAGAAAGAAACGCAAACGAACTACCCAAAACACGGTTAACAAAAGGTTGCGCTTGTTTAACTAAACTATCAACATCTGGTATATAAGGCGCCACCGATGCAGGTATACGAGTTTTAAAAACATCAAGCCAACCGCTAAAAAGCTGTATTCCTTTAGGTACACGTAAAGTCAACTCTTGAAACTGCGTAATAAAAGGAGGTACAACGACCAAGAAAAAACCAATAATAACTGCAAAGAAAATACCCACAGACAGCAGAACAGCACCACCACGCTTTACCCCTTTACGCTGAAACCACATAGCCAAGCGGTTTAAAGTGGTCGAAATTACAACTGCCGCAAATATCAGCAACAGCACATCTCGAATTTGCCACAATATATATAAAGAGATAATAATGGCGATTAAACCAATCCACTGACCTAATTTCACACCCAACTCCCAAACTAAAAGCGAACTTTTTTACTATCAACAAAGCTTAAGATTAGCCGATTTTAGCGCTTTCGCCCAGTAATTGTTACGCTTCGTTAACTATGGAGGTGCCTGTGTATGGTAAATTTGGTCATGACCGAGGCGCCAATATTCAACTTTATCATTTACGAATAAGGGAGAGTGTGGGGTCAAGCATCTGATGGCGCCGTATTTCAACAAGATATATTAAAAGTAATCGCACCCTACCCAGAAGGATTAACCTTTTCAGAAATAACACAACAATGTAACGCAACAGAAGAAGCAATAGAAACTTTAAAACGACATGATGTAATTGAATTTAAAGAAGGGCGCCTACGAATCGTTGTAGAATTATTTCGTCGTTGGGTAAACCAATTTCAGCTTCGAGTGTAAGTGCAAGCTTAAATTGACCAATCTTGAATATTTAGTCCTGGAACCTTCTCAAAGTCTTGTCTGTTTCTAGTTAACAAAACACTACCATGAGCAATGACAATGCAAGCAATTCGCAAATCTTGAGTCCCAATACGAATCCCAGCTTTTCTAAACTCTCGAAGATATTGGTCTGCTTGCAAGTTATATTCTAATATGTCAAATTCGAGTAAGACGGCAAAAGTTTGCTTTAATCTTTCATATGCCTTTATAAGTGCTTGGGCTGTAACAGCTTTACGTATTTGAGCAATTCGTCCAGCATATTGCTCTTCAACCGTTACAACAGTTGTAGACAAAATGTCTAGAGAATTTTGTCTTATATCGATAATACGCGAGCTTACTTGTGGATGAGCGCGCTCATAGAGGCTGATATGGTCTGTATCCAGTACGTAGCGTATCACTCTTGAACCTCTTCAGCATCAACTTGCTGACGGTAAGCAGCGATTTCAGCTAAGAAATCATCAAAAGTGGGGTCATCTGCGAATATTCCGATATTTTTAATTAAAGGGTCATTTTCTAGATGCTTTGGTACTTTATTTACTTCGATGGTTATTAAATCACCATTGGCTAGTTGCTTTTCAATTGCAGCACGTGCAAGTTCTATAGCTTCTTCTTTGGTACTGCCTTCAACAGAGCAGTTGGGAATGCCAACGACAGAGGCAGTAAATTTCTTATCTGGATTGTTTTGAACAAAAACCTGATATTGCATCGCAATTTAGATGAGTATATGTACTAGCTATATTTTAACTTAACTGCGTTTTGTTTGAATCATACGGGTGCCCAGCAAAACTGCCATTATGAGACTGGGGGATAATACGAGAATTAGGGCGTTTATATCTGTTGCGGGAATTAAAATATCGGGTTCTGCATATTTTATCAAAAATGACAATACCCCTGAGAGCAACATGACCTTGATAATCAATCCAATTTGGTTTTCCATAAAATCTATAAGAGTAAAAGTACGGCTATACGAATTGTGATGGACGGTTGACGCGAACGTCTAGAATGCACAACTTTCTCTAGAATAGAACTAATTCACAATCCTTTACAATACTTCTCATAATTAACTTGCATTTTAAGTTACACCTAAAAAGCGTTTGTTATGGAGGGTTTTGAGGCTGAACCATCACATACTAATAGTCTAACTAGTAGATTACACGTTTTGGCGCCACTGTGTATTATTAAACGTCTTGTCGTTATCTAGTTTATTCGCGCTTTTATTAAGTTAAAGAAAGGAGCATATTAATGCCTGTAGAAACGAATAATAACAAAAATAAAATAAAGCCACCGCGCATTAGGCAGTTTGGTGGAAGCTTATTAGTCTTATTAACGCTGCTGTTAGTACTAAATTTAGTAGTTCCTAGCTTTTCAGGGTCGAAGTTGCCAGGAGTACCTTACAGTGACTTTATTGTTCAAGTACAAGCAGGTAAGGTAAATAAGGCAATTGTAGGACAAGACCGAATTCAATATTCCATTAAAACTACAACGCCCGAAGGTCAGGAAGTTGACCAGGTTTTTCAAACTACACCTGTTGCAATAGACCTTGATTTACCTAGGATTTTACGCGATAACAAGGTAGAATTTGCGGCGCCTCCTCCAGACCAAAATGGTTGGATAGGTACTTTACTTAGTTGGGTTTTACCTCCGTTAATATTTGTGGGTATTTGGGGTTTTTTCCTTAACCGTCAAGGTGGTGGCCCTGCTGCTTTAACTGTTGGTAAAAGTAAAGCGCGTATTTACTCTGAAGGCAGCACAGGGGTAAAATTTAGTGACGTTGCAGGTATTGAAGAAGCCAAAGCTGAATTAGAAGAAGTAGTGGACTTCCTCAAAAACGCCGATAAATATACTCGTCTTGGTGCGAAAATTCCTAAAGGCGCCTTACTTGTTGGACCTCCAGGAACAGGTAAAACTCTTTTAGCAAAAGCTATTGCTGGAGAAGCTGGTGTACCTTTCTTTAGTATCTCCGGTTCTGAGTTTATCGAATTATTTGTAGGTGTTGGCGCCGCGCGTGTACGTGATTTATTCGAGCAAGCTAAACAGCAATCTCCCTGTATTGTATTTATAGATGAGTTAGACGCTTTAGGAAAATCACGGGCAGGAAGCGGTGGTTTCTATGGTGGAAATGACGAACGCGAACAAACCCTGAACCAGCTGCTTACAGAAATGGATGGGTTTGATGCTAACACAGGTGTAATTATCATCGCTGCTACCAACCGTCCTGAAGTACTTGACGCTGCATTACGTCGTCCTGGACGCTTTGACCGTCAAGTAGTTGTAGACCGTCCTGATAAAATTGGTCGAGAAGCAATTCTCAAAGTTCACGCGCGTAACGTTAAATTAGACACAGATGTTGATTTAGCGGTAATTGGTACAAGAACACCTGGTTTTGCTGGTGCTGACTTAGCGAACTTGGTCAACGAAGCTGCATTAATGGCAGCACGTAACAACCGTGATGCGGTAAAAATGGCTGACTTCAACGAAGCTATCGAACGGTTAGTAGCTGGTTTAGAAAAACGTTCACGTGTTCTTAACGAAACTGAGAAAAAGACAGTTGCTTATCACGAGGTTGGTCACGCTATTATTGGCGCCTTAATGCCTGGTGCTGGTAAAGTAGAAAAAATCTCGATAGTGCCACGTGGTGTAGGTGCTTTAGGATACACAATTCAAATGCCAGAAGAAGACCGCTTCTTAATGATAGAAGATGAAATTCGCGGTAGAATCGCAACATTGCTAGGTGGACGTTCAGCAGAAGAAACCATATTTGGCAAAGTTTCTACTGGTGCCAGTGATGACATTCAAAAAGCAACTGAACTAGCAGAGCGTTACGTTACCTTATATGGTATGAGTGACCAACTTGGTCCAGTAGCGTTTGAGAAAATGCAACAGCAATTTATCGAAGGATATCCTAACTCACGGCGCCAAATTAGCCCAGTAGTGGCCGAGCAAATCGACCGTGAAGTTAAAATGATAGTCGATAATGCTCATCATATCGCTTTAAGTATTCTAAAAGAAAACCGTGAACTACTAGAGAATACAGCCCAAGAGTTATTAGAACGCGAAGTTCTTGAAGGTAACGAACTACGTAGTAAACTCGAAACAGCAAAGGCACCTTACGATATGACAGAATGGTTACGCAGCGGTAAATTAGACGAAGATAAACCGCTGATGCAAACGTTGATGAATTAATAGTGCTGAGTAGAAAGTGCTGAGTGCTGAGTAAAGTTGAAAGTGTAGAGTTGAACTCAGCACTCAACACTCAGCACTTTTTACTTATATTGTTGGGTTAGTTCATCTAATTCTCCAACTTCATTCTCGCTTAATCGCCAACCAAGGGCACCAGCATTTTGCACGACCTGTTCAGCAGTTTTGGCACCAGCGATAGGAATAACATTACCTTGGCAAATTAACCAATTCAAAGCAACCTGTGCAGGTGTGCGACCGTATTTTTCTCCAAATTGTCGCAATAAAGATAACACTGGCTCAATTGTCTGTAAATTTTGTTCCTTAAACCTAGGGTCTACCTTTCTTGCACCCGTAGGAGTGGCGCCACCAGAAGCACTGTATTTACCAGTAAGTAAACCTTGTGCCAAAGGGCTATAAGCCAAAATAGTTACACCTAATTCACGTGCGGCATTTGTAATACCCTTACTTTCAACTTGGCGAGTAATCAATGAATAGCGCACTTGGTTTACAGCCAAAGGTACACCACGTCGAGCAAGTAACTGATGAGCTTCGCGCATTTGCTCTTCTGAGTAATTACTAACACCAACAGATGCAATTCTGCCCTGTTGTACTTCATCAGCAAGCGCATTCATTAAAGTATGCTGACTCATTAAAAAGGCAAAAGGCCAATGCACTTGGTATAAATCAACTCGTTCAAGCTGTAAACGTTTAAGACTCGCTGTTAACGCATCAGAAACAGCTTGACGATTAAGGCGCCACGGCATTGGGCCAAACTTAGTAGCAATTTGTACAGGTCTATTGGTTTCCTTAATAAATTGCCCCAAAAACTTTTCAGATAGTCCCGTTCCGTAAATTTCTGCTGTATCAAAAAACGTCACACCCGCATCTAACGAAGCTTTAAACGCATTTTGCAATTCGTCGGCGCCGTAATTAGTGCCATAATTCCAAAACAGCTTATCACCCCAAGCCCAAGTACCAATACACAGCGGTGTTACTGTTGGGCCATTTTGTCCCAGTCTAATGGTTTCCACAGTTAGCTTAAATTTATAATTTACATTTCTTTACCTTTTTAGTTTATCGCTGCTTCATAAAAAGTAACATCAACCAAATGCACAAGGACGTTACTTAATTGAGCCATTAGGAGTAGAATTAGGCTTATGGCACGGAACGTATCAAAATCAAACCCAACTTTGGTTACGTTGGTGGCATACTTCAGGCAATATGCTACTAATTGGTAGCGAAGTGCCGAAACTGAGCGCGAACGTGCTGAGATAGCAGAAAATGCACAACGAAATGCAATTCCCCGACTACTTGGGTTAGGGTTGACTATAGAACAAATAGCCGAAGCGCTTTCATTACCTGTTGAAGAAGTCAGGTCTTGAATGCAATAACTTATTGTCAGCCCTACATGAATAAATATTTGAATAATGTTACCAATATTAGGTACGATAATAAATCAGCTCTTCCTCAAGTAAGTGATATTGCATTAAATGCTGAACCCAAATCTAGATGAAGTGCAGCTAACGAAGGACGATTACGAACGTTACTCCCGCCACTTAATTTTGCCAGAAGTTGGTTTGGAAGGACAAAAGCGCCTTAAAGCTGCGAGTGTGTTATGTATTGGTACAGGGGGACTAGGTTCACCATTGTTGTTGTATTTAGCAGCAGCAGGTATTGGACGTATTGGAATAGTTGATTTTGACGTAGTTGATACATCTAACCTACAACGTCAAGTAATTCACGGGACATCTTGGGTGGGCAAACCCAAAATAGAGTCGGCAAAAAATCGGATTCATGAAATTAATCCTTATTGCCAAGTAGATTTATACGAAACTCGTATTTCTTCAGAAAATGCCCTTGATATAATTCGTCCGTATGACGTTGTAATTGATGGAACTGATAATTTCCCTACACGTTATTTGACGAATGATGCTTGTGTACTGTTAAATAAACCCAACGTTTACGGTTCCATTTTCCGATTTGAAGGACAAGCTACGGTCTTTAATTACGAAGGTGGTCCAAACTACCGTGACTTATATCCAGAACCACCACCACCAGGAATGGTACCATCTTGTGCAGAAGGTGGCGTACTTGGGATTTTGCCGGGAATTATTGGTATTATCCAAGCAACCGAAGCTGTCAAGATTATTTTAGGTAAAGGCACAACTCTGAGCGGGCGCCTGTTATTATACGATGCCTTAAACATGAAATTCCGCGAATTGAAACTGCGTCCGAACCCAGAGCGTCCAGTCATTGAAAAATTGATAGACTACGAACAGTTCTGTGGTATTCCCCAAGCAAAAGCAGAGGAGGCTAAACAGCAAATGGATATGTCTGAAATGACAGTGCAGGAGTTGAAACAGTTACTTGATAGTGGTGCCAAAGATTTTGTGCTATTAGATGTTCGCAACCCTCACGAATACGAAATTGCTCAAATTCCCGGTTCCGTATTAATACCTTTGTCTGATATTGAAGCAGGTTCTGGTGTTAATCAAGTCAAAGAATTATTAAATGGTCATCGTTTAGTAGTTCATTGTAAATCTGGCGCCCGTTCTGCAAAAGCACTTGGTATTCTTAAAGATGCTGGAATAGAAGGCACCAATGTTATAGGTGGCATTTTAGCTTGGAGCAAAGAAATAGATTCCTCAGTCCCAAGTTATTAATTCTACAAAATGTGCCATCTTCTTGTCATGCTGAACGTAGTGAAGCATCTAATATATCCAACAAAATTATAGATTATTCGCTGCGCTCAGAATGGCAATTTATACCTTTATTATTTTAGAAACAAGTAAATTAGACCATACTGTTTATTGTCGCCTTGTATACGAATCGGCAATAGTAATTTTAAATGTTTATCCTTTTTTATGATATAAAGTATGTATATACTTAGGAAATCATAGAAACCTGGTTTCTTTTTGATATATTGTAATAAAAACGACGTAATAAGAACGACGATTTGTCTGCGACAATGAATGCGTAGAAACCAGGTTTATTTAATATGGCTCATTTAAATATTTCACCTGATGATATCATTTTGGTTGCTGGCGCCACTGGTGGTGTAGGACAATTAACTGTAGCTAAGTTACTAGAGAAGAATTTAAAGGTTCGCGCTTTGACACGCAGTCCTGCTAAAGTTCAGACAATGTTCGATAACCGCGTCGAAATTGCAGAGGGTGATATTCTTAATCCTGATAGTTTACATAATGCAGTCAGCAATGTGAAATATATACTTTGCTGCACCGGAACTACCGCTTTTCCTTCTGACAAATGGCAGTTTAATTCTAACTGGAATTGGTTTGAGGCTTTATTTAATTTTCAAAAACTCAAACAGAAAGCTGCTAACACTCCCGAAAAAGTCGATTTTATCGGTGTCACTAACTTAGTAGATGTAGCACCTACCGATTTGAAACGTTTCGTTTTTGTTTCCTCTTGTGGTATTCTCCGTAAAAATAGTTTCCCATTCTCAGTACTCAACGCATTTGGTGTCCTCGACGCTAAAGAAAAAGGTGAACAAAGCATTATCAATTCAGGACTGCCCTACACCATTATCCGCCCAGTTCGATTAATTGATGGTCCCTACACTTCATATGACCTTAATACCTTACTAAAAGCTAGTACCCAAGGAAAACTAGGCGTAAAAATAGATACAGGTGATAAAGTTGTTGGCGAAACAAGTCGTATTGATGTTGCAGCAGCTTGTGTAGAATGTTTAGCTTACAGTGAAACCCAAAATAAGATATTTGAACTAGTAAACCAAGGCAGGCGCCCTGATATTATTGATTGGGCGAGTTTGTTTGCGACATTAGGGAATTAGATAATGAGATTATAAGATAATTATAAGTTGGGTTACGTAAAGCCTCCAACGCCACTTGCTTTATGCCAGGAAACCCGTCCACCGCAGTGGCTTCCCAACCTACAAGATTAAATGCGTGTTAGATCGATACATTTAGCAATAATATCCAAACGGAAGTTATCGACTAAATTAGTTAATGTCTCAGCTAAAAGATTTTGCGTTTCAGGAATATCTTTAATCAATTCAGTTATAGATTGGTCATTTAAAGATATTGCCGCATAATGTAGCTTATCTATCCATTCTGATGACATGGTAATTAACTGTTCTGGTGTAAGTTCTAGTGATGCTTCTTGAGGTTTATTTTCTTGCTTATGTTTAATACAAGATGTAGAAGTAGATATATATTTAACGTCTAAATATCTAGCCATTTGTTCGTAAAGTAGTGTTTCGCTAACTGGTTTACCAATAAAAGCATTACATCCAATTTTAATAAAATGGTCTTGTTGTTCTTCAAAAGTACTTGCTGTTAAAGCTATAATTATAGTCTGAAATGATTTGTCTTGTATGACACGAGATAAGTTATGTTTTTCTTCTAATTTCTTTTCTATTCTCTCTATTTCTCTTATTCTGCGAGTCGCTTCATATCCATCTACTATTGGCATTCTCATATCCATAAATACTAAATGTGGGCGCCAATTTTCCCAAATTTTTACTGCTTCTTCGCCATTAATAGCAATTCTTACCTCAAAACCAATTGGTTCCAGCAGTTTTACAAGCAATAAGCGACTTTCTTCCACATCTTCTGCTATTAATATTCTATAACACGGTTGGTTTTTCTCTAACCCCGTAACTTGCTGAGTCGGTGCCGCATTTTCTAATGACGTATATGTGGCATAATCGAATTTAATATCGAATTGGAATGTTGACCCTTCATTCAATATACTACTTACCATTATATCCCCACCCATTAACTTTACATACTCTCGACTAATCGCTAACCCTAAACCTGTTCCTTCCATCGACTGACGACCAAGTTGTGTTTGCACAAATGGATTAAATAATTTCTCTAAGTCTTCAGACGCTATTCCATACCCTGTATCTATCACTTCAAAAACTAAATGCTGCTTATTATCTATATCTATATCATAATCAAAATTTGACGACTCAGGCGCCTGCTTTGAAGGTTTACGCTCATATTTCCTTCTCAACATCTTATAATATCTATATCTCTGACCAAATAGATTTTGATATAAACTTTTAGGTAAAATAGTCTGCTTTGTAAAAAAATAATTCTTTATACTTTCTTGTAACAGAGTAAATGAATTTTCTTGTGATTTTTTCTTTTTGCTAATAGTATATAAGTTTGGCTGTGAAGTTATTTGTGATTTAATCAAATTTGATACTTCTGCTGTTTGTAACTTAACTCGTAAAGTTACACCTCCATAACTTGTAAATTTGATTGCGTTTCCTAATAAATTAATCAAGATTTGACGTAGTTTACTTTCGTCAGTAATTATGTACTGTGGAATATCACCAATTAATTCAAAGTTAAAATTTAAATTTTTACTGTTAGCACGCAGTTGCAACATTTTCTGTATGGCATCTAGTAATGCATACAAGTCAAACGCACGCTCTACTAACATTGTTCTACCTGCTTCTATTTTAGACATTGATAGCACATCATTTATTAATTCCAATAAATGTTTACCACTGCGGTTAATTATTTCGATATGCTGCCTTTGATCTAATGTTAATTTTTCTTCACGTGCTAAAATTTGACTAAAACCTAGAATCGCATTTAATGGAGTACGTAATTCATGACTGATATTGGCTAAAAATGTACTTTTGGCTTTGTTCGCTGACTCTGCTTCTTGTTTTGCAATTTCTAGTGCTATATTCTTTTCTACAAGCTCTTGAGTTCGTTCTTTCACTTTCAATTCTAAGTCACTAGCATAATTTGCTAAAGCTTTGTGTGATAACTGTAATGAACGCACCAGTAAATATAGCTTACTTCCAAGAGTTGCGCTAGTCAGTCCTAATAATGGTGCTACTACATTTACCCACCAACCACTAAGAAATAGTGAGTACGCACTCAATAAAAGACTGAGGATGGCGCCGGGTAATAGTATACTAATCGTAAATATTAGCGAACTGCACTGTGTAACGACTTCACTCACTCTATGCTTCTTGAAGTAAAATCTATTTAATCTAATTTTAACTCCCCAGCCAATCGTAGCACCTACACTTGACCAAAAGAATATCCATAACCATCCTAAGTGTTCAGATATTCCTCGTAACAATTGTCTTGAATCCAATGCTGCACTCAATACTTGACTTGTTAAGTCTGCGTGTAATTCGACACCTGACCAAGCTGTATTTACATCACGAGTAAAAGGAGTATAAAACCTTTCACTCAAACTTTCAGCAACCGAACCAACTAAAACAACTTTACCTGTCATTAAGTTTGAAGGTACACGATTTTCGAGTACATCTAATAAAGGTATTTTGGTGACTGAGGAATGTGAGTTGCGAAAATTTGCTAAAATTTGATATCCTCCCACATCCACACGCACAAAACCCCCTTCGCTATCCTCCATTGGTACAAATTTGGCTTTGCCCAGTTTCAGAGCTTGTTTCTTCCCGTCATAAATTTGTTTAATATTCTGTTTTTCTAAGTAAGTTAACGCTAACTTTGCTCCTAGTGTCAAATAAGTTTTAGTTTTACTCTTATCTCTTACCGCGAGTAAATAGCGTCTGACTTTACCATCGCTTTCTAATACTAAATCACAAGCTGCAATTTGGTCACGTGTGGCAAGTACAGGTGGTGGTTCAACGACTGGCCCGTTATTGTTACTTAATATTTTTTGAATTCCAATCAAATTTGGTGTTGATTCATATACCTCTAGTAGTTCTTGATGACCTGGTTCTACTGGTAAGTTGCGATATAAGTCTAACCCAATCACCGCTGGTTGCTGCTGTTTAATTTTGTTAAGTAATTGGGCAAGTGTTCTGTCGTCAATAGGCCAGCTTTTGAACCGCGAAATATCATTCTCATCAATAGTGACTATGACGATACGGGAGTCTGCTGGTTCTCCTGGACGTGCTGCAAACCACTGGTCTAAAATCGCGCATTCCATAAACTGCAAGGTGCCTGTTAGTTGTAAACTAATGATTGTCAGCGTCACAAACACCGAAGTCATTTCAATGCCAAGATACCGTAGAATCTGTATTTTCAACTTTTTCCACATAAACAAAGCAAGAGTGTTGGGGAAGTGAAAACTTAATTTGCCGTTGCCACTATATTTAAACTCAAACCAACTGAAGTTAGTAACTCCGTCCAAGTTCGTGTGAGTTGCGAGTTGTGTGGTTCTTTTTGCTGAAGTTCCATCACTGTTGCAACTGCATCATACCAGTATCCATTTCTGGCGTACAAAGATATACGTTCGAGTGAATTCGCTTTGATTAATTTATTTTGCAAATCTTGACTCAACTGTGTATACTCTATCCATCCTCCAACTACCATGTCTAACGTTCGGTCTTCTGGGTTACAAGCTAACGCAAATGACCAGTGATAAGGCTTATTTTTGACTAAAGACAGCGCCGATGGTAATTTAATCGCAATAAAGCCTTTACTGTTTTCTACTGATATATCTGTCTGATATACTCCATTCATTTTGTCATCAAATAAGCTAAACTCTGCTACTTTCGCATCAGTTTTCGGTAAATATACATACAAGACTGGGCGCCTATCATGAGATAATCCTACATGTTTACCCGGAGTCAAAGCCGTTAAAGTTTTAGTTTTAGCTTGAATTGAAGAACTACAAGAAAGCATATCACTACGTGAACCTCCACCTGCTGTTCCACTACGAGGTGCATCTTTTCGTGGTGGTGGTTCAAAACTTACTCTACCTACGTCAATAGGAGTTACTGCACTAGCTAACGATATCGATAATGGTAGGGTAACTGTTGCCATTAACCACCCTATTACTAATTTACACGTCCATGTTTTTGTCAGAAAATCCATATACCTTTAGTATCTTTTTTTATATCTATCCAATTATGTATTCTCTATAGCCAATTGCCAACTAGTATAAAACTTGCCCAGTAATAAGGATGTTTGTATTCTTCATTCCTCATTAACTCAAGTTGCGCTTTCTGCAAAGCTTCCGCTCTTGTGGCGCCTGAATATAACTGTTTGTAAAAAACATTCATAAACACTGGTGTATAATCATCGTTGATTTGCCATAGCGATGCTAAAACACTACGCGCTCCTGAATGCGCTGCAACTCCCGCTATTCCTAATGCCGCAGAATTATCTCCTGCAGCTGTTTGACAAGCGCTTAGTATTAATAACTCTATTGGACTGGCACCTTGTAAATTTCGGTCGGCAATTAATGAGTTTAACATGTTAATATCAAGCTGCTTATTCCATGTTTGAATATAAGTACCCGTAACACTAGAACTAAATTGACCATGTGTAGCTAAGTGTATTACTGAATACTGATTATATAAATTATTCCGTAAATTCTCTATTGTAAAATTTTGATTGAGTAACACTGTGGTTGGTACCAAAGCGCGAATACTTTTAATTTCTTGCTCAACTCCTGGTAACGGTGATAAATTTTGGTTTGGTAAAGTCACTCCCCCTGCCAAAACCTTGATTTTATCTTTGTGTAAAACTCCTGCTTTAAACAACTCTAAACCAGGCGCCAAGGATAGCGCATATTTTTCAATCAAATATTGTTTACCATCGTGTAATGCTGCCATCGGTATATTCCGCAATGAACCATCTAGCACAAATACCAACGTTTTTATCTCGTTTTTTGTCAAAATCTCAGCAGCAGGTTTAATTAACCAGTCATATAACTGTTGAGCAATTAATAACCGTTCGCGTTCAAACGAAGTTTTTCTTTGCGAGTGACGCATTGCTTTAATTGCAGTTTCGACTTGTGCGTTAGTCTTTAAAGTTGCATAATGACGTAACGGTTGGTTAGGAAGCGATAGAATAACTTCGAGACGGTCTTTTAAGATAATAGGGTATATTACAGCGGCATTTGTATCGATTTGTTCAATCGAAATTGGTTGACCGTTTAAACAAGCTTGGCGAAAATAATTAGCAAGTTCTGCTATTTGTAACGCTTCGATGATTTCACGTGCAAAGACTAATTTGGATTGTTGCTGTTTTAAGTCAATATCTGGAACATCCTGCAACAGTAAATCTACTAATTCTCGGTACACAGGTTCAACACTTTGACGAAATGATAACTGAACATCTTGATTAATGCCTACCAAGTCTTGACGAAGTGTCTGTAAAATATGATATGCTTCTGTATAATTAGTTATGGCTTTTTCAATATTACTTTGTGCTTTAAAAATTCGTCCTAGTTGCCATTCCCACTGATACGCAATATCATCAGCTTTTAACGAACGTGCTTTCTCTAATGCAAGAGTAGTCAGTTTTATTGCGTTTTGCCACTGTTGAGTTTGTTCATATAGACCTGCCAAACGTCCCAAAGCTATTGATTCAGCACGAGGATGTGCTAAAGTTTGAGCATCTTTATACGCGTTTGCTAATAACTGTGCTGAAATACTTAAATAATCTTCCTTGATATTCCCTTGTTGATTCGTATGTACTGACGATTCTTGTAAGCTTTTCATTTTAATTAAGTGTGAAGCTAACTCAATTTGGGCGTACACTTTAGTTTGGCTGAGTGGGTAGTTAGGTAAGAACTCAGTATAAATTTGTTTATATAACTTTTGAGCATCGCTATAACGGTCAAGATGTACGAGGGTTTTCAGTTCATAAACACTCGCTTGTAGTCTGACCTTGCTCTTTGCAACGGCGCCTTTTTGGTAAAATTGTAAAGCGTCAGTTAATCGACCTTGCTCTTCGGCGAGTCTTCCCAAATTGAGTAGTATCATAAACGCTTGTGGATGTAACTGCATCGCACTTGCAATTTTGTAGCTTTGCATATTGACTTCATTTGCACCAGCATTATCACCTATAACTCGTAACAAATTACCCAAATTCATTAGTGCAGTTACTTTCAACTCCGAGTCAGGTTGTGCTGATAGTGAAGTTTGTACTTGCTCAAGAATATTTTTCGCACGCAAAAAATATCCTAACATTTGTAAAGCACGTGCAGAATTCAACTGCGTCCCAATAACACCCATAACATCATGACTTTTTCGGTAATATTTTTCTGCTTGTTGAAAAGATAAGAGAGCAGATTCACTATTACCCAGGTTAAATAATAGCTCACCTTGGTTATTCAAAACACAGGCGCTTATTTTTAGATTCACAACCTTACCGTTATTGTAAATTAACCGCTTTGCTTGGGATATAGAAGACTCAGCCAAAAGTAACTGCCCATTTTGCTGATAAGCTAAAGCTAAGTAAGAAAGCATCAAAGCTTGAGATTGTTTATCATGATTATGCTCATAACGACGAACAGCATGACTCCAAACGCCAATTGCGTCATTATATAGTCCTTTCTCATAAAACACCTGTCCATTCATCAACGAATTTGATACAGATGCTGTTACGGCGCCACTAAAAAAGATAAATAATATAACTATAGTAATTACAACAAATAAACGTAACCATCTACGTAACTTCATAAGCATGAACCCATAGTTAGGGTGCATCATCTCTTAATTATCGCTAGCATTACAACAGCAACCTTACGTACTTACGCGATACCATCACTCGATTATGTACGTAATAACACTTATAAATTACACCCTTCCATCATAGGTTGCTGGAAAGCTTTATGACTTGCAACAAGTTTAATCACACCATTCTCAACTTCCCACGCAGTTGCTTCTATAAGTTGAGGTTGTGTAGATACCTCATTCCCTTGATTATCTCTTACCTCGTCAATATGGCGCCAGTCTATCCAACCAGAGTTGACGCTCAAAGCTTCTGTAGTATTTAATGGTAAACCACCACGTCCAACAATAACAAAGCGATTTGTGGTAGCTTGGTTTGAACAAGTTTGATTAATTTGCTTTGACACATCTATTATAGATGTAGGTAATTGAGCCACACCTCGATTTGGGTCGATATTTAAAGTTCTAATATTGATGTTACGATGACTCGAAGCAGGAGATGTCACCAAGATATCACTGCGTCCTGTTGGGAAACGACGTTTTTCTAGACCAAAGATAGCATTACTGGATATTCTAATTTTTCCGCCATCTTGCATCACGTTCGTGGTAATATCATTATCGCCATTTGGGTTGACCAAAATAAACCCCGCTTCAATATTAATATTGGCACCATTGCCTTTTCCTATGGATACAGTAGAAATAGTCGCATTTTGGCGCAACGTTAGCAAACTCGAAGCGTACACATTCACGTTTCCACCTTCTGTGATTGTTTTCGCGCTGACTGTTCCTCCCTCAATTGTCAGGTTATTCGTGACTAATTGCAAGTTACCACTGGCGCCATCTTGACTACCCACACTAACTTTAGCTTTATCTGTTATTATCAACCCATCGCTTGCTTCTACAGTAATATCACCACTACTTGTCACATTTCCTGTAATTGTGATGTTATTTGCTGTCAAATTCAAATTTTGAGCAGATAAATTGGCATCAACTTGAATATTACCAGTCGAACCCCACTGTACACCAATAGGCGCCGATATATGTAGTAAGTTCAGATTATCAACGTCTTTTACACCATGTGGAAATTTCCAAGACTCAGCAGTACTCAAATATAACGACCCTTTAATATCGAGTGCGGCATTTTTACCCAAATAAATTCCATTTGGGTTAAATAGATAAAAATTAACATTACCTGCTGTGCGTATCAAACCATCGATATTAGAGATATCACGTCCTGTCACCCGCATAATAATATTATCTACCCTAGGAGCATTGTTAAAATAAACGCTTTCCCCATTTTTTACCGAAAACTGTAAAAAACTGTGAAATAAATTGGCGCCTGTTTGAGTTCCACCTGTAATGGTAATATTTTGATGTTGCGATGTAACGGTTGAATTATTGGGAAGGGTTGCATCAGGAACAACTTGCGCTTGTACTGCTGTAATACACAGACTCATATGAATCACGTTTAACATGACTTGACATATATTATTTGCAACAGTAGTTATACTCACAGCACACTCATCAAAATACTGCAAGTCAAAAATAACACATCTTGGTTTTACCCCCCACCACCCCAATAATTAAAATAGGGAAAGTGATTTTGGAGAAAATATTTTAAGATAGAGATGGTATAACCAAATATATCGTTATATTTTTTATCTAGTTATATATACTTAATATGAAAGTTAAGCACTTAAAAATAAAGAATTTCCGTGGATTGAGTGATTTAGAGTTAGAATTTCAGGTTCAAGAACCAATGGTGTTGGTTGGTGTTAACGGTGTAGGTAAATCTAGTATTCTAGATTGCTTGACAATTTTATTATCGCAGTTTACTGGGCGCCTGCAAGATTCTTTGTCAATGCGGTTTTTTGACGATAAGGATATTATGAACGGGCGCCAGTCGTTGGAATGTGAGATTACAATAGTCGAAGGTGAGCGTGAAATTAGTTGGGCACTACAAAAAGAGCGTCTATCGTCAGTTCGCGATGTTAGAAGTACAGGGATGAAACGCTTAGAAGCAATCAAGTCTATATTATATGATGTAAATGAAGAACAACTGCAAGCGTTGAGTCAAAAGCGTAACGAGTTAAGCAAAGCATTGCAAGCTGTAACTGTTGCATTAGATTTTATCGAAGAAGAGGGTGATAATCAAAGACTGCCTTCTTTACAAGCATATGTAGATGAGTTAACGACTAGACTAAGTACAAGTAATATAAACTTGCCTGTTATAGTATCTTACCCTGTTAACCGCGCGGTTTTAGAAATGCCTCTGGATATGACGCAGGAGAATATATTTAGTCAAGTTAATGCATACGACCAAGCACTCACAGGTGGGAGAATAGACTTTAAAGGGTTTTTTGAATGGTTTAGAAACCGTGAAGATTTAGAAAACGAACAACGACGTAATAACCCAGACTATCGAGATATACAGTTAGAGACAGCACGAAATGCAATTTCTTCATTACAACCCGATTTTACCGACTTGCATGTAATTCGTGCGTCACTGCAAATGATGGTTAAAAAGCAGGGTCAAGAACTTGTAGTTAACCAACTTTCAGACGGAGAAAAATGTTTGCTTGCTTTGGTCGGTGACTTAGCAAGACGACTAGCAACAGCAAACCCATATTTAGAAAACCCACTCCTGGGTGATGGGGTAGTGCTTATCGATGAAATAGAACTACATTTACATCCCAAATGGCAACGAGAAATTATTCCTGCATTAAAAAGGACATTTCCCAACTGTCAATTTATCGTTTCTACCCACTCACCGCAAATAGTCAGTCATATCAAACCCGATAACATATATATTATTACCGCAACACCCGATGGTGTGACATTACAGCAACCAGAAAACTCGTTCGGTCGAGACAGCAATCAAATTTTAGAAGATTTAATGGGTGTATCAGAACGTCCGCAACAAATCAAAAACAGTTTAAGCGACTTATTTAAATTAATAGACCAGGGTAACTTGGAGACAGCGAAACAACTACGTCAAAATCTTGCAACACAAATAGGAGAAGACGACCCCGAATTTGTGCGTGCAGATGTATTAATTCGACGCAAGGAAATATTAAATCGATGAAATATATTCAAAAAAATCAAGAACCGCGAAGTTTGACCGATTGGAACCAAAAGCTAGGTGGTAGGATAAAAGATTGGAAGTCTTTTAATAAATCTGTTAAAAACGACGTTTACGAATCTTTGTTGAAAGAGCAGGGATTTATTTGTGCTTACTGTAGTCGTCCTATTATTCGCACGAATTGCCATATTGAACACTACCGTCCAAAAAGCGTTTACAAAGAATTAACTTTTACTTATACCAACCTAATTGCATCGTGTCAAGGAGAAGATGAGAAAAAACCTCGTACACCCGTACACTGTGGACATAAAAAAGGCGCCTGGTATGATGAGGAGTTAACGGTATCACCCTTAGACCCAGAATGTGAGACATATTTTAGATATACAGGGTCAGGGGAAATAGCACCAGCACAAGGAGTCAAGGAAGAAGCAGCGAAAACAACTATTAATAAACTTGCTCTAGATATAGATAAACTAAGAAGACTAAGGAGAACAGCGATAGATACAGCAATACAAATAAGTGACGGATTAAACGAGACAGAAATACAACAATTAATTCAAGGATATCAGAAACCAGATAGTAGTGGGCGCCTGACCCCATTTTGCCACGTAATAGTATATACACTACAACAATTTGTGCTATAAATTTGTGCTATAAAAGTGCTGAGTGCTGAGTGTTGAGTAAAAGGAGATATAACAATGATACTTGAAGCGGTAATGCTAAACGTAAAACCAGGAATGGAAAACAAATTTGAATCAGCATTCAAACAAGCATCAAAAATTATATCTCTAATAGATGGATATTTATCGCACGAACTACACCGTTGTATAGAAGTAAAAGGAAAATACTTACTACTAGTGCAATGGGAGAATTTAGAAGCACATACAACAGGGTTTCGAGAATCTCCTAAATATGAACAATGGAAAAAAATATTACATCACTTTTACGACCCATTCCCTGTAGTGGAACATTTTCAAATCGTAGAAAGTAAAAGTAAAAATCCAGAATACTATTAATTATCTAAAATTGTCATGAGTCGCGAACGTTAACGCAGTTTTCCCGCTTTCGCTCGCATATTAATTGTCATTATAAGGAGGCGCCAATCAACTATCCTCATCCTAATAGCCGTAAATTTTACATCTATCTAAAGAAATAAAAATATAAAATAGATAAATAAAAATAAGGTAAATTATAATACTAGTTATTGATAATTTTTTGGAACATGACTATTGAAAGTAAGATTATCAGCGTACTGAGCTTGTATATTATTAACTAAATAATGTATTGTATTCATGTACATTCATCAAATTTTATACCGCAAGATTCAATGTAGCTATTGTCAAAATAATTACATTTAATAGCTGTATGTTTACTTAAAAATAAGATTAGATTTGCCATCTACCGGAGTACACGTAACTATGATTTCAAATTTGATAAAGCCATTAATTTGGTTTGTTGCAGGAATTGTATTAGTTGTTGTAACTATTTTTCAACCACAACAATTAGCTGCGGCGCCTGCACCAGTGTATATAGCTCAAGGTAATGAAGTACAATCGGTAGTAAACAAAGGATTAAGTGCGAATCCTGCACAGCTAGCTCCACTACCATATGCTTACAATGCATTAGAAAAAGCTATAGATGCAGAAACGATGAAAATCCATCACGATAAGCATCATAAAGCATATGTTGATAATTTGAATAATGCCTTGAAAAAGTACCCGCAATTACAAGGTAGAACTATAGAAGCAATGTTACGCGACTTAAATAATATACCAGAAGATATTCGTACCACTGTACGTAACAATGGTGGTGGACATCTTAACCACACCATGTTCTGGGAAATTATGAGTCCTACAGGTGGAGGTCTACCCACAGGAAATATTGCTACTGAAATTAACAAAACTTTTGGAAGCTTTGAAAATTTCCAAAAACAGTTTAATACAGCAGGTGGACAACGTTTTGGTAGTGGATGGGTATGGTTAGTGCGTAACCCCAAAGGTCAACTTCAAATTACCAGCACACCAAATCAAGATAGTCCCATTATGGATGGTTTATATCCTATTATGGGCAATGACGTATGGGAACATGCTTACTACTTAAGATACCAAAATCGTCGTGCAGAGTATTTGAGTAACTGGTGGAATGTAGTTAATTGGAATGAAATAAACAAACGCGCGCAAGCTTCACGTTCGCAACCGTCAACTTAGAAACACAACAATAAATAAACGTAGAGACGCGATGAACCAGAGCGTCTCTACAAGTAATTATTTCTCTAATACTTGTCGAATGCGTCGTTCGAGTAAGTCTAAGTCTAAACTGCCTTCGTCACGACTAATTCGTCTAACTGTTGAGTTTACATTGTTTAAATCAACGAGTAAATCTTGGAGAATTTCTTGCTGTTGTCTTGCTTGGGTGACTTCACGTGGTTCTTGCACTAGGTCACGCACGATTGTATCTTCGGCTCTTGATGCAATTATAGGGTCATCGTCACCTTCTAAGTAAACAAATGTCCGGCGCCCTGGTCCTCGGTCTTCTTCGATAGGTACAACTGCTGTAACTTGGTCGGAACGCACATATTTACCAAATCCGAGATGAACTAATACTGAAGACTGTATTTTCATATGTATACAAAGTTCTTTATGTCTTATAATTCTATTTTAATGCCTTAATTAAAAGTTGTGAGGTATTGAGAGCGCGGGTTTTACGCTTTTTTATGTAGTGCTTTCCTATCGCAATTTTTGAGTGTTTTTGGTAAAAATAGATGTATTATAAATTACTTTATATAAATATTCATGTGGGTTGGGTGTTGGGTTCCAATCGGACACCCAACCTACAATCTCATCTGTTATATTCGTTTATCATCCGTTGCCAGGGTTGTTTAATGAGAGTAGGTATTCGATGAGGTTGTTTTGGTCTTGGATGGTGAAACCTGCTTGTTGGTCTACCCAGTAGTTGTGTCCGCTACCGTCTGCATTGGATAATACTAGGTCGGGGTTTGCACGGTTTGCTGCTATTACTGATGAGCGCAGGTTACGGTCGATTAATGCGCGTAAGCTTTTGCCTGCATCCGGTACTATATTATTTAATGAAGTTCCTGCTAGTCCTAGTTGGTTTGGGTTGACTATTTGATAATCGTTTTCGTTAATTTGTAGTGCGTCTTTACCTACGGCAACTCCTCCATCGTGTAAATATGGCGCCGTTACATGTAAACCTATTAAACTAGGCACTTTATAACCTCCTGAGTTACCAATTGCAAATGCTAGTTTGTAATCCTCTTCAGATACGGTATCTGTTGGGACGTTGATTATAGATAAATTAGCTGGTAGTGGGGTTCTTGTGTCTGGTGTGTAAGCTTGAGGTTTAGTGAAGACCTTGGGAAATTTGGCTAAAGCTAGCGCACGTGAAGGTTGTGATTGAATTTCGTCTTCGGCAATAACGTGATTATTGGTAAAGTAACGTCCGCTATGGCAAGTTATACAACCTGCGTCATTAAAAATTTTAGCTCCTTGTTGTATTGATTCTAGATTATTCGATTCATACGCTGGTGGCGCCAATGAGTTTTGGAATGCTGACATCCCGTTGAGTTGTGAAGCTACTGGCATTCCAGGACTATTTGCCATTAACCCATCGAGTACAAATCTGGAACCAAGAGGAAAACCTGGCATTTTGATAACTTCGTTTATTGCGGGTGTTCCGGGTGTTGGGTCTATTTTATTTAGAAATTGCGAAGGTTTGGCGCCGGACGGTAATCTAAATTTGGAGTTCGCCGAGTTTTGTAGCAGAATTCCTAAATAGGTTTCTTTGTCGATGCCTAGTAAATCTTGACTCGAATCGCCACCTGTTGTTAAATCAGAATTTGTGGCATGAACGTTACTATTGAGTGTTGTTAATCCTTTAAACCAACCAATTGCTGCGAAACCACTCCATCCATATGGATGGGCGCCTAATGTGTACGATGATGGATTTTGGGCAGGATTATTTCTATTATCCCCCGATGAATCAAAATTACCAGGCGCCCAACTGAGTAAATGTTCATCAACTGCACGCTCTAATGCTTCTACATTAGGTAAATGCTGTGTTTTTCCATTCGCATCTATATAAGTATTATCACCACTAACAATTTGTGTTGGATTTACACCAGTCTGTCGAAACCAAGCAGCCGAATTACTTGCTAGCGCTAGTATTGTACCAGTATCTAAATCATTATTTGGGGCGCCTTCGATAATTTTGCCTTCGTGATTAACTTTTGCATGACACGCAGCACAAGTAATACCAACACGTACTTTTCCATTATTGATATTAGCAACAACACCCACAGGAAACAGAGAACCAGTAGCAACATCGAGTCCAGTATTGATAATATCACCCTTCTTAAACTCGCGATTACCAACCTGCATATCTCTGTCCATTTCAACTCGCAGGTTAGTAGTATGTCCACCTCGCAAAGCTAAAATAGCTTTAGTTAAATTACCAATATTGAGAGGACCATTCAATATACCAGTAACATCGGTGACAAAAACTTCATTACCAAAAGTTTCTTTATAGAAACTATCACGTCCGAGTTTAATTAAATCTTTGTTAATTTCAACAGCACCATTACCAGGAGATAAAAATGCTTTACCTGCATCAGTTTGTAATAAAGTAGCAGCTTCATCTTTACTAACTGTTTGTCCTAACACATCGTATGAACCTATTTCTTGTGCTGTTGGTTGAATAGATGGTGTTAAAGTTTTCTGCAAACTTGGTGTATTGGGCAGTGTAATATCAATTTGGAAACCCCAAAATACAATAAAAGAGATTAAAAACACCAAAATTGCAGTTCGACGCAATGCAGCACTATTTAACCAGCTAGTACTAGATATTTCAGATTCGTTACTTTGTTGAGATTTAGGAGAAGACAACATAATTAATTCTACATTGTGTCATAGTAGCTCAACTACATTAAGAAATATTGTCTATTTACTTCACTACAATAAGATAGAATCTAAACTTATACCGCACAATTAAATATACATAACCTTAGATAGATGTAAACAAATTAAGGGTAATTATACGCAGGAATTATTAATTGTATTGGTTCTCCAGCAGGCGCCAAATTACCTTCACCTGGAGCAGATACATCAAAGGCGCCTAAGCCAAACTTTCTTACTTTTCCGCCAGTTTTCATAAAATCAGCAAGATTTGCTTGTGGACGACTTGCTCTTAATTCGTTATTTATATAAACCCTAATAGTTGGAAATATTGCGCTATCTATATTAATAACGCTTGAACCATCAAATTTAAAATCTCCATTAATTTTAATATAAATAAATGGAGCATCATAATTAGTAATATTAGCCTGCCCAACTCGTAAAGTTATTGAAAGTCTTGCTGCACGTTGCTCTTGCACAACTAACGTATCGTTTTGACTATTTGTTGTTACAGTAAAACCATTAAACGCCAAAGCAGTATAAGGTTCGGACTCCTCGTACCCAAAAATGGGTATATTAGTATAACCATAACTAAATTCAGTCGCAGGTGTTTCGTAACTAACTATTAAGCCATTAGTAAAAGTAACTTCAACAGAAGGTATATGAATAAACCCTCTATAATCCTTGCTGTTCTTAAAAGCATTCCAAGAACTATCAGTAAAAGAATCTGCGGGTTTATAATTAGCAGATGCATTTAAAGTGGCGCAAGCAATCACAGCATTGAATGGCTCTAAAATAGTTTGTGATAACTCTTGAGTACAACTCAGAACCGAAAAAGCCTCTATATATTGCACTATTTTAATATCAGGTGTTCTAAATACTCCTGATAAAGTTGAGGCTTTGACTATTTCTACCGAGTTAAAAGAAGTTGTCACTTGAAAACAGCGATTGGTAGTATTAACTTTATTTTAAGTGTATTCACTTTTACTGCATAAATATGTAATATAAATATTAAATCTTGATTAAATTATTTTTCTCCGTTCACTGACAAAGTAGCAATTGTGAATAATCTCAGTAGATATGCGGAATATATAAATCATATGTGGTATATGTAGCCATCAAAGCTGTTTAAAATTGCACGCAGGAATTAATCAAATGAAAAAAATGAGTAAGTTTGTGTTACTATTTAGCTTCGTTAGTTTAACTTTAGGTTTTGCTCAAAACTTTGAAATTCAAAGTGCAAATGCTCAAACAACGAAAGTTTGTAGAGTACCTGCTTTAAGCTCTGGATATCGCAAATTAGGCGAAGTTCCTATTATAGAAAGAAAAACAAACGGCGCCAAATATAGTAGTACAGCGTATAGTGCAGGAAATAAACGCTTTACTTATCTTGTTATAGAGTCAGAAAAACAGAATATTGTCGGACGTGTAGATTTGAACTATTCTACAGACAGAAGAGGTCGCAACGTTGCTAACATTAAAGTCTGTGGAAATGTTCAACAAACCTCAGATTTTCCAGGTCTTAAGTTTAATTTTTTAGATGGAAAATCGGTAAACGTTTCTGTACTGGGTACTCAAAGTGAAACTCATGTTATTCCAAGACCAGCACATACAACAAGTATATTAACAGTGATTGATGCTACATAGTTAACGTATGTAGAAACGTTACATGTAACGTCTTTACAAATATTCCGTTATTATGCATGACTTTAGTCACGTATTCGCACCAAAATAACATGATTATAGTCATGCTTGGTAAATATGACTTTCGATTCATGTATGGTATAAATTTAGTTTCTAAAATAAGCCTACATAACAAGTTTTAATCTAAACCTTTGTAATGAATGTAGGTTTGTAAAGCAATGAAAAGTGCAAAAATTTTATTTGCTGCTGCTGCCCTAACTTTAGGTATGTTACCTCAACTTCCGGCAATGGCAGCAAATGGTGAGATTACTTGTGATTCTCTAGTCAGAGATAACGGTTATTCTGTAGTTCGCAGACGAGGTGGTGAACCTGTTTATAACAGAAATGGACGGGTTGTTAATTATACTTATGTCTACAATGTTCGGAATAATAATAGAAGAAACAGAGTAGGCAGAGGGGATAGACGTGATGTTGTGACTTGTGTGTGGAATGCAAGACGTGACTCAGCTAGACTAATTGTGCGGTAATTAAGAATGTGCGCTTTTGTTCCAATTTAGGTGATAGAAGCGCACATTTTTATTTGAAGGTAATTAATGACAAGTCAAGTTTTCTTTCAAAAATTCACATGTATCAAAATAAAATGCTAAAATTTCTGAGTACAAAGTATATCTAAAACATTGAGAATGATTACAATTTTAGTACTAACGTAAATAAATCCGGTTTATAAAATTTATTTAATGTATAATTAGTGAGATGGAATTTAGTAGAAATTTTAAAGCATTAGTTCGTCAAAAGCTGAAAGATACAAATTCTATTCGGCGTGGTTATGCTGCAAATTATTCTAATATAAAAAATACAAATAATTTTTCTGATTATTTGTATCAATGGAGCGAAATTAGTACTGATATTAAGAAACGTTCTGGGTTGCCAGAAATAAATGAAAATCGGATTTGGAATATGCAATTAGCCGCAAAACATATTCACGGCTTAATGCTGGCGCCGGGACAAGTTTTTGATTTCTGGCACTGTATCCCCCGTCCAATTCTTGCTAATGGTTATAAAGAAGGACCGACTTTAGTTGGAAATCAATTAAAGTATGATGTTGGTGGTGGATTATGTCAAATTTCTACTAATGTTTTTCAAGCTATGCTATGGGCTAATTTGGAAATTTTAGAACGTTCTAACCATTCAATTGATGCTCATGGAGAAGGACGTTTTTTTACTTTAGGACAAGATGCGACGGTAGCTTATGGGTATAAAAACTTAATTGCCCGTAACTATAGTCAAACTTCACTACAGCTACGTTTAGAGGTATTACCTGAAGAATTAAGGGTTGTTGCTAGTGTTTGGGGAACTACTCCAAAAGCTTTAAATGTAAATATTTCTTCTACTGTTTTAGAAAAGTTGGCGCCTTCTTGCGATAATGGAAAGCCTGGTTGGCGAGTAGAAACTGTCCGGGTTGCTACAAATACTTCTCTTACCAGCGAATGGCAAGTTAATTACCGTGCAATTGATATTTACCATCCTCATGTCTGAATATATTACGGTTTCATCTGCATCTCTCCATAATTTCCTCGAACGGGTACTGTCACCCTATGAGTTATTGCCAGAAGTTTTGAGTGCTTTGACAACTCATTTGGTCGAGGCAAATCTTTGTGGTATGGACTCGCATGGTTTGCAGCAGATTTTTGGTTATGTTAAAAGTCTTGAAAATGGACGAATTAATCCTAAACCACAAATACAAATAAATTCCAAGCGTCCGGCAATGGTTCGGATTGATGGAGATGGCGCCCCTGGTCACTATGCTGGTAAGGTAGCAATGGAAACTGCTATTACCCAAGCAACTAATTTAGGTATGGCAGTAGTTGGAGTAAATAACAGCAATCATTTTGGCATGGCAGGTTACTATACCCGGATGGCAGCAACTGCTGGAATGATAGGTTTTGCAACTAGTGATACTAATGCTGTAGACTTGGCGCCTTATGGAGGACGAGTAGCTAAAATTGGTAATAATCCTATTTCTGTGGGAATTCCGACGCTTACGTCTCATCCAATAGTGTTGGATATGGCAACAGGAACGGTCAGCGGTGGTAAAATAAAACACTTTAAATACCAGGGATTACCGATACCAGAAGGTTGGGGAATTACAGCGACAGGACAACCAACTCAAAACCCTAAAGATGTAGCGGTAAATTTACCTGCTTCTTACAAAGGTGCGGGTTTAGCATTTATTACAGATTTATTGTGTGGACCCTTACTTGGTACTGCTGCTTCAATGTTCAAACAAAAATCAATTCACGACGCTGCAAATGGAACTGGGCATTTGTTCTGGGTGTTGGATATTGAAGCTTGGACAGAACGAGAAGAATTTATGCAACAAGTAGAAAAGGCAATTGCATCTTTAAAGGAAACTCCGCTTTTGGATGAGAAACAACCTATTTATTATCCAGGAGAATTAGAAGCAATTACAAGGGAAAATCGTTTGGTAGCAGGAATTCCCGTTCCTCGAAGTTTAGTTGATGAATTAAAGGATGTATTTGGCGAAGAATTAAATTAGTGGTTTATATCATTTATTTTGGGGTGTTGTAGCATATCTAGATGTGTAGTCATATATATTTTCACCACAGAGACACTGAGTACACTGAGAGAGGATGGAACAATCCTCTTACTAACTTTTTCTTTGTAACCTTCTCACCAATAAATCTACTTCTGGCAATTTTAACAAACTCGTCAACATCGCAAAAATTCCCAATCCGATACAACCAGCGATGCTAACTTCTAAAAGTTGCCATCCCAACCCCTGACTACTCAAAAACCCTTCCCAAACTTTTACAAATCCCCAAGCTGTAAACCCTGCAAGTCCGGAAGCTCCTGCCAATGCTAAAATTGACAAACCCCATTCTCTCAAAGCCAAACCATTTAAACGACGGTGTAAACACCATAGCATCATTAGCATGGCAGTGAAATTTACCCCCATTGATGCTAAAACTAGCCCAGGCGCCCCAAATCTATTTACCAAAAAGTAATCTAAAATCATATTCAATAAGATATTCACCAGCGAAATTTTTAACGGTGTTTTCCCATCTTCCAAGGCGTAAAACACACGTACCAATACACCAACCCCTACACTAGTAAATGCTCCTAAACCATATGCTACTAATATTGATGCCACTAGTTGAGATGCTTCTTCATTAAATGCTTGACGTTCGTAAACTATTCTAGTGATTGGCAAAGCTAAAGCTGATAGTAAGGTGCCCAATGGTAACATTGTCAATGCTGTAAGAATTAGGCTTTGACGGATTTTTTGTTTTAAGTCCACCCATTTCTCTTTGGCGCCTAACTGAGAAAATAGGCTCATGTAAGGAATTAATATGGCGCTGGTAATAATACCTTTAGGAGTTTGAGCAATTAATCCTCCGTAGTTTAAGCCAGCAGCAGCATGGGGAATATAAGAAGCAAAGAATAAATCTATATATATATTAATTTGAGTCATGCCTGTAGAAATAGTTGCAGGAAGCATTAGCGCAAGTGCTTCTTTGACACCCGGTAAATTCCAGTTGAAGCTTATACGCAGTGTTCCCATTCCTTGGCGCCATTGAACAATTAACTGCATCAACCATTGCCATACTGCACCAGCTAAGGTTCCGAGCGCTAATATCCAAGCTCCAAGGCGCCAATATTCGGGAGAGTTAATTTTGTTTCCCAGTTGCAGGGCAAACCACCCTAACCCTAATATTACAGCTAAACTAGAAAACATTGGACTCACAGAAGGAAGCCAATAATGTTGCGCTACATTTAGAGTTCCAAAACCAATCCCAATTAACCCTGATAATAAGGCAATAGGCGCCATAATTTGTAATTGGAGAATGGTAATTTCTCTCATTTGAGGCTGTAAACCAGGTGCTATGATATCAATCACTAACCCAGCACCCAACATCAAACCAACTGTAACGACTATTAATATAGTACCAACAATGGTGGTAATAGTTTCCACTAAAGGAGCAATATCAGCACGCTCACGTTTTGCCAAAACACTGACTAAAGCACTATGTAATGGACCGTTAATTCCACCAAGAATAACTAATAAAAATCCAGGGATTATGTAAGCATAGTTATAAGCATCCGCAACAACCCCTACACCAAATACAGCCGCAATAATCGTTGCTCTTAACAAACCAAAAAATTTGCTAATTGTAGTGGCAATTGCTACAATACCAGCAATGCTAAAAAGTGACCGCTTCATTTTTGCCACCTTTCCCAAGAAACATTAAAAATCATCTCAATCAATTCTTGATATGATAACCCAGCAGCATAAGCAACCTGAGCTAAAGAACGTTGAGGGTGTAAAGTCGCGTCAGCATTAATATCTAATAAATAAGGTTGTCCCGAGGTTGATATGCGAAAATCAAAAGTAGCATAATCTAATGGTTTTAAAAGCTGTATTAATTGCAAAACAATTTGTTTTAGTTTTGTTAAACCAGAAGATAAATCAACACCAACTTTTTGATATTTACCCTGACGTTTAGCTGCTAAATCTAAAATTTCTGAATGTAATGATTCACCTGAAGCATTTACTGTTTCTACTCCTCCCAAAAGTACAGGCAACCCATTACCAACAACACCTACGGTAATTTCTCGACCAACTATAAATTCTTCACACAATATCGGTGCCGAAAATAATTCTCTCATTTCACCAACAATTTGTTGAAGCTTCGTTAACCCCTCTTGAGTATCAAAGCATTGTAAACCTAAAGAATAACCTTCACAACTAGGCTTTAAAATCGAAAATGACCAATTTGGTAAAAATTTAATATCTTCTGGTGAGTCATAGCGATGCCAACTAGGTGTAAGAATTCCGCTCCACTGTAACAAAGGTTTAAGAAAATCTTTATTTAGAGTTAAACTTTTTACTGTTGCATCACCACCAGTATAAGGAATACCTAATTGTTCTAATATAGCAGGCGCCAACGCAGTGCGATTGCGAGAAACAACTCCTACAGAAAGATTCCAGACAAAATCAGGTAACTCTTTTTCATTACTATTGAGTTTAAGTAAAGCATCTAAAGTACCAATTTTATTAACTTGATGACCTAAAGCAGTTAAACTTTCTGCTACTGCTTCCACTTCTTCTAATTCTCGCCAATGATAATGAGTTGCTTCAGTCGCATTCGGCAGCGACATAATGTCAGCTTGGCTTTCAAATAATAATCCAATTTTAATGGGTTGTTGACGATTTTGATTCACAAAAATTAACTTAAATTTAATTATTAAGCCAGCAAGTATCTTTATCGATATTAACGAGCATTAACTCAGGTTTGTCCACACCTATTCTAACTTGCTGCCATTTTGTTATCAACTGCGTAGACGCTCCAGGTATGATACCCACCAATTCTAATTTGCCGTCAGTATGAGTTAAAATATAGCGAAAGCGTTTTACAGAACCATTACAATTTTTTCTCACAGCTTCTACTAACTCAATTCCTTCAACTATCGGAAATTGAAAATGAGTAGCGTGCTTGACAGGACGGGGATGAAATAAATATTGGGGTATTACACCATAGCGATGCAAGCGTTTAAAAAGTTCGGTTAAAGTATCTACGGAATTATTAACACCTTTCATCAAAGCAATTTGAGAAGTTAGCAAACAACCAGCTTTTTGTAATGCTTCTAAAGCTTCTATTGACGCTGGTGTAAGTTCTCGTGGATGGTCGTAATGACACTGAATTACAATTTGAAATCTTGATTGATATGCTTGTAACACCTCTAATAATTCTGGGTCGCTAGTAAACCGACTGGGCAAAAATGCAGGTAATTTACTACTAATACGAACTTGCCAAATATGAGGTATTGCAGCTAAAGATTTTAATATATTTTTCAAACGATTGGTATGACAAATCATTGGGTCTCCACCAGAAAGCAACACATTATCAATTTCTGGGTGAACCGAAATATAAGCTATTGCTTCTTGTAAATCTTCTATAGTTTCTTTTACCAAAATATCACGACTCATTAGGCGCCGACGAAAGCAATAACGGCAGTGTCCAGCACAAGCCTGAGTTACAATTAATACTGCTGTTTGGTGATATTTATGCTGCAAACCTTGAACTACCGTAGAAAATTCTTCTCCACTAGTATCAAAACTACCAGCCTCATTAAGCTCCCATTCTGAAGGAAGTAACAATCGACGCAAAGGGTCATCAGGATTTTCCCAGTCAACCAAATTAGCATAACCAATAGGAACCATCATTGGGAACTGCTGCTTTGCTTGAGATATCCTTGCACGCTCTACAGCAGACAAAGGTAATACACTCTCTGCCTGCTGAGACATTTTGATGCTTTCTATTAACTCTTCTTTCCACTTCATGTTTATTTAAAAACTTGCTTTATCGCAAACAAATGCTTTTAGCTTACCAGATAATCGCCTGCGAAAATTAACGGCAATAATTATCTACAGACTCGGAGTTGTGGAATAACGATAAACCAGTCTTCTACGGCGCCTGATGCATCATCCATTTTTATATGACGGTATATGTTTTTGACTTTTACCTCACCTGAACGGAATTCAAATTCTCCTGGAATACACCCAACAGATGCTAAATGACTATTTCCTTGCTGAGATAAGGCGCCGACTTTTTGCCCATCTACTGTAAAAATATCCCAACCGTTAAAATATGAGTTTACTTTTACTGACAGTTCGGCGCCTTCTGTTAAGTTTATAATGACTTCCTGATTTTTCTTGATGCTGTAATGCCCTGGAAAAATATCATGAGGAGTTAAGTCTAAACAGAACATTTGTTCTGGTAAAAAGTCTATTTTGACATTCAAATGCTCAAGTTCGGCGCCTGTCTCATTAATAAACTGTGATTGTTCAGTGGTACACATCACAAGTTCAGATTTAGCGCGGGTCATTGCAGTGTAAAACAATCTTCGTTCTGCTTCAATTTTATTTACATCAGTACTAAAGCCGTCTTCTAATAATATAACTTTTTCATACTCAAACCCCTTGGCGCCGTGACAAGTTGTAACTAAAACTGCATTCTCGTCTCTCACAGCTTCAAAGTTTGCGTTATATTCAAACAGTGCATCTAAAACCTCAACAATATTAATAGGTCGTGCGAAATCAGTAATACCATATCCGCGCTCGATATCGATATCACGGGCAATTCTAAGCAAAATTTGTACTGTGGGTTCATTTAATTGGCGCCCCCACATATGAAAACAATTTTCAAACCATTCTAAAATTGATTTGTCTGGTAGAAAAAGTTGATTACGGCTTAGTTGTAATTCTTCGATTAGCTTGCAAGTTATGTAATTTTTCACAAGTTCTATATTATCTTGCCTCAAATTACAAGTTGGAATATCTGCTTTTTCTAAAAGTAATCTAATTATGTCTAAATTATCCCAATTTCGAGCAAAAACAGCTATGTCTTTTAAACTGGCGCCTTGTTCAATACGAGAACAAATACGTTGCTGTATCCATATTGCTAGGTTTGTTGTACTATCAAATATATAAGCCTCTATTGGAAAACCTTTATAAGACTGGCGCATTGTATCTAACCGTACCTCTTCATTAATAGTAAAGTTTCCTCGTTTTTGATTATGACTAATTAACTTATTAGCAGCAGTGATAATCGATTCACTCGAACGATAATTCTCATGAAGTACTAATTTTTTAGCTTGATACTCTTGTTCAAATTTAGTATAAATACTACCGTGGTCATCATCACTAATCACAAAAATATTTGTTTGTAATAATTTGCTAGTATCATTTGAACCCAAAATGAATTTAATCAAACAATACTGGTTATCATCAATATCTTGATATTCATCAATAAATAAATATTCCAGATTACCAAGCAATTCAACTCTGTGTTGTAAAGAGTTAGATTTCCCTTTCTTTTCAAAAAGTAAACAAGCTTCATTTATTAACTTATTACTATCAAGTTGAGTTTTATAATTTTCGTTTAATGTTTGACCTAAAAGAGTTAAAGATAACTTTGGGAAGGTGAAAATACGAACTTGTGTGGCAAATTCCCCAATTAGTTTTTGCAATTTAACTCGCATTTCTGTTATAGAGTTGCGGTTAGGAGCTAACACTAATATGCTTTGCGGGTCAACAAGCTTTATTTTCACTAAATACGCAATGCGGTGAACAAGAGTTGTTGTTTTACCTGAACCAGGATTACCAATAACAGTTAATGCTTGGTCATCGGCTAAAACAATCTCCTTTTGAGAATCGTTAAGTAGCTCTATTATATTTTGATAATCTTCTATATTGTTATCGGGCTGAAAAATATAGTCTGGTAAACTATAGCAGAAAGTCTCCAAGTCAGAAATACAAGAAGATTCTTGTTTTAAATTAAATTGAATTGGAATGTCATTAAAACTTTCTCCAAATAGATTATCTAGCACTTTTTCAAAAGGGGGCAAATTTGCAAGCCAATTAGAATAAGCTATTTTGGATTGAGTTATATTATTTTCATAATTCCATATTAATAATGCGGCTACACATAACCGCGTATCAAAATCATAAGACTGTGAATTTAAGAGTAATTTTTGTAAATATGAACAATTTATGCCTGCTAGCATCTCTTTTGGCAGTTTTTCAATCGTTACTGGTGCCATATTCCAACCTAACGTATCACAAAACAGTTGCCGATATGCAATACTGCTAGAGTCTACCCCACTACCGAGTAACCAAGCTATCAATTCTTGACAAAATTCGGGTTGCGTAGAAAGCGTCTGGATCTGTTCGTATAGCATTAGTTTACTCGCACGTGCATCTTCCAATGGACTACTACAATAATATTTACCTGATTTACTGAAATTACTTAATTTAAATGTAGGTTCGAGAGGAAATGCTAGAACAGATAGTTCTAAAGTATCAATAATTTGACAATTAGATAATTGAGGTGCAACGTTAACTAAACGTGGATGATGCTCCCGGCGAAAATTATGCCCGCAAACTCTCAAACTACAATTTTCTGGACAAGTAAGTTTTTCAAAAGCTTGGATTAAATTTTCAATAGCGAACTCGTCTGTTATATCATCAGACACGAATTCTAGACAATATGCATTTTCTTGGGCGCCGTCCTCTAAGTCAACATAGGTATACGCCAAATCAATAAGTGGTAATGTTTTCATCTTCTATCTTACCTTTCGTACAACGAGAACCTAAAAATTTAAAATTATGAGTGTCTTCTTTAGAATGATTTATTACCCTTTAATCTCTAACCTTCAGGAACACGCAATATAATCGGTAATAATTTTAACAACACACGTACATGCAATAACCAGATACAAAGTTAAACTACAGCATTTCGGCTTTAGTTGCAATTGTTTAAAAGTTACATTTGTAAGAATATATGAACTTCCTTGCGATTTTATCAGTAATATTATTGAGAACTACGGGCGCTCAGGTGTTAATGTGAAGAAACGTATTGAACAACAAAGCCATGTTCAATCAACTCAACATCCAGCTACAACGGGTTGGCATTAACAAACCAAGAAACACAACTATATAATATGCTATCCAAAGAAGGTCAGGTTCCTAAATCTGTCACAGATAAACAATACTTTTTTGGCAATGGTATTGTTAACGCTGAAGCCGCAATTAATGCAGCTAAATAATCTATCTAGAATAGGCAAGGATGCCTGTTCCACAAGATATTCCACAATATAAAATTAATTTTGGGTGTTTGTTTGTTGGCAGAAGCTATTGGTATATTCTTTGAGTAATTGTGTATATTCTGTTGAAGGATTATTTATGTCATATAGTGATTGTAATACATCTGACCATAAGTTAGTGGGTTCACTATTTTGATGTTTAATTTGATAGTTAGAAAAATATGCGGCATGAAGTAGGGCTATTTCTTCAGACGGCGCCTGATTTATTTTTAAGTTTTGTGCTAATGCTTGTAAATCAGATTGTATTTTTTCGCGCTCAGGTTGTGGCATAATTTGAATGGTTTGCCAATCTGTAATTTTATCTAAATTATTTTCTGCGTTTACAAGACGCCATTGATAAAATTTGCCAGCTTTAAGAGGTGTATTTTTACTGTATAATAATTTTTGAGTAGAAAGAGTAACAGGTTTTTCCCATACTGTATCTTGGTTGCCTTCGTACTCGCGCAAAACTATTTTAACTTGTTTATCTGCTCCTGAATATTTCCATAAAAATAGTGGACGGTTGTGCCAAACTATGTATGTACCGTATGGTGGTGAAATAGAACAAATTGAGCCGCGCGATGTTTTAGGTTTGCGGGGTGGACGACGAGGCCATATCGAGATTAATTTTGATACTCTTGTTTGGGCAAAAGTTTGAAGTGATTTTATCTTAGTAAAACTTTCGCCTGTGATAGTATAACTTATTATAAACGGCAATATAATTAGTAATACGCGGTAATTTATATTAAACATGAGATTTTTTGGTTGCTGAAAAGACATAGGCTAAAAATATAGATGATGGTAATAACCAAGAAAATAAAATAGCAACTGATATATATATTTGCAACACCATTATACCATATAAAATAACTAAGATAATAGAAGAAGCTATTACTTTTTGTCTGTGGAATTTTGATAGCTGATATTCAATGGTTAATGCTGCAATTTTACTGAAAATAATTGCAGTCCCAAGCATGAGAATATCAGGAATAGCGAAAACCAAACGTTGTTTCATAAAATGATGAGTCGCGTATGCTAAAGATTGACCTCCTGTTAATGATGATTCTTTGACCCAATAGCTCATTGCACTAGGTATTATCACCTGGTCAGGCATCCCAGGCGCCATTCCTAAGCGTTTATCATCGCCTGCTGCAACTAAAACAACTTGTTTAGATATAGAGGTAGATTTGTTTGCATCTAAATTGTTAAGAAATTCATGGGCAGGAATTTTTGTGTAAACGCGGTCAGGAGGAATTGAATAGTCAACTAAAGGGAATATTCCTAAAATAGGACGTAGTTGACTTAATAAACTTAAATTACCTGTGTTTGGACTTTGTTCAATTCTATTCAGTAACTGAGTACGTAAATTTTGATTATTATTACGAGGTTGAGGTAATTGATTAATTTCCTGTTTTGCCGTGTATACCAGCGCCATTAAATAAGATATCGGGCAAATTTCACGACAATTACTAGAATCTGTTGGTATTTCAATAAAATTAGTGGATGCATCGGTATAAGCTTTTAACGCCGAATTAGCATTATAAATACCAGTTCTACTAATATCCAACTCGCTATCTTGATTTTGATTCAATATTGTGCCAAATATAAACCAAATATTTTGGTTGACAGCATTATTTACTGCTCTTTTTAAGTCTTTATCACCCGATGGTATATTATCTTGTGGTGCATCAATGAGAAAATCTAAACTTATTACAGGTGCTTTCAACTCGTTAGCACGTTCTATCAACTTTGCTAAGTAACTGCGGTTCATTGGGTATAGTTGAGAATTGTGAAGTTGAGCATTAAGAATAGATTGAGTATCAATTTCAACTAATGCAACAGGCGCCGCTTCATTTGGTATTTGTGATGTAATATCACGATAAGCTGCTTGAAATAATAAGCGTGTATCAAGAAGTACTTCATGAACAGGGTTCAAAATGCAAAGAGTCAAACTTACAACAACAGTTACCGCTTCAACACGAGTTGGAAGAATATCCTTTAACCGTTGTTGCCATTTCTTTTTAGATGGAATACGAAATAATTTGGCGCCGGGATGGCAAAATAGTGAAGGTATTAAAAATGAAGAGGGATATGTTCCTTCATGAAGCAAAACTTGACGTGCTTGCAGCATGGACTCGTATATATCTAAATGCTTCGCAAGTCCTCGTAAAAAGCTTACCAAAAATTCTTGTGCCACATTATTATGAATAGGTTCGCGCATTACAATAACTTGGCTAAACCCCAAATTAATCAAAGCGTCAGCAATATTCAAACCACTACACGAATTAAAAATGGCAACTTTTAACCCACGCTCACGAGCTATACTTAACTTCGATGCTATTTGATTAATAGGTATTGAGACTTGTGGAGCAACACCAATTTCACCCCCCGTAACTTCACACTCATTACTATGTCCTGCAAAAAATAATATATCCCAACCGCGTTCATCAACAATTGCACTATTAATATCTTTAATTATCTGAGTAGAACTTATTCCAGGTTGCCAACCAACGAACTCCACATCAGCAACTTTGAATAATGACTTTAAAGCATGACGTTCCTTTCTAAAATCAAGTCCAGTTTCATCACCCAAAATTGCTAAAATACGAGGGCGCCTCGACGCTTGCTCATCAATAACACTATTACCTATATTTAAAGGCGCCCGAATAATATAAACTTTTTTCTTGTTAGCTATTTCAGTTCCCAACTCCCAAGCTTCCCAAGGAAAACGATCTAATTCAGTTGAACCACAAGTCAGAAATATTTGTACAGTCTTAGCATCATGACTTGCCTTAGTAATAGCAGAACGTATTTCGTATAACTCAGCACCACGTAACCAGCGATTAAAAGCCTTGAGTAAATTCGCTTCAAAATTAGTTAGTTCCTTGTACCAGTTAGTATTCGGCGTTAAAATTCCTCCATCTAACTTGCGTCCTCGCATTTGTGCCGACTGGTAAAAATTAACATAAGCGTGGCGCCAGTTTTGGTACGACTTACCCAATGAAGCAGGAAAATTAAGCTGTGCAGTTAACCTTTGCCCTTTTCCCCAAGACAACTCAAACAAACATAGCTGTTCAACATGAAGAACCTTGAGATGAAATACACATAACTCAGGCGCCATAGATAACTCCCTAACCCTTCACCCCAATACTTTGCTCAAACAATGTAGAGTTTATAGCATCCGTATTAAAAAAGTAAATTACATTTCAGTATTTGTAACATTGTGGGCGCCTGTTACAAAAACGGGTAGGAGAGGTGCCAGAAAATGTAAAAGTAAGCATTAAAGCTCTTTCTTGCTCTCAATTAGACTCTTTAGGTGACGCAATACTTGATTTTACATCAATTGATGACTTACATAACTGGCTGCAAGCAAATCCACCACTATCCGACCTAGATGACAGATACGACTACTGATTAATTTTATATGTTGGGTTCCGTTCCTCCACTTAACCTACAGTCATCCGTTACATCCGTTTATCATCCGTTGCCAGTTTGGTATATATACGTAATTATTTTTACAGATGACGATATTATCTACTGAGGATAAAATTTGTTAGAGATGGCGCCATGCCTCTGTTATAAAAAGCTCTTTTAGTTTATCAGGTATATATGGGATTAATAATTTTTTTGGTTGTTGTAATTGCTACAACTGCTGTTATATTCATTAATTGTTATAACGATTTGGTAAAGTTTCGGAATCGCTATAAAAATGCTTATTCTCAAATTGATGTTCAGTTGCAGCGTCGTTATGATTTAATTCCAAATTTGGTGGAGACGGCGAAGGGATATATGAAGCACGAGCGCGAAACCCTTGAGGCTGTGATTAATGCTCGAAATTCGGCTATAAATGCTAGTGGTAATGCAGCACGTAACCCTGGAGAAACAAGAGCGATGCAACAGTTGGGTAGCGCTGAAGCTGCACTAAGTAGCGCCTTGGGTAGATTGATGGTAATTACTGAGTCTTATCCTGAACTCAAAGCTGACCAAACGATGGCGCATGTTATGGAGGAGCTTTCTTCGACAGAGAACCGCGTTGCTTTTGCACGTCAAGCTTTTAATGATGCGGTGACTTTGTATAACACTAAGCGCGAGGTGTTTCCTAGTAATTTAATTGCTGATTCGTTTAACTTTGCTTCTGCAAATTTGCTAGAAGAAGTTGCACCAGAAGTTAGAAATGTTCCGCGCGTATCTTTTTAAGTTGCTATGAATTTTTTTGAGAATCAGGATAAGGCACGCCAAAATACTCAGCATTTATTTGTGTTCTTTGGTGTGTCTATTTTTATTATGATTGTGGCAGTTTATATTGCCATGCTGTTTTTCTTTCGTCTGGCGCCGCGTGTTTGGTGGCATCCTCAGTTATTTCTCGCAGTAGCAGGTGTAACAACGCTTGCTATTGGACTTGGGAGTGCTTATAAAATTATTTGTTTGCGTGAAGGTGGTTGGGTTATTGCCGAAGAGTTGGGGGGACGCGAAATTATAGATGACATGGCGAATGAACGCGAGCGTCAGCTATTGAATATTGTCGAGGAAATGGCGATTGCATCGGGTATTCCCGTTCCACCTGTTTATATTTTGGATAAAGAATATAGTATTAATGCGTTTGCTGCTGGGTTTACAATTAATGATGCAGTAATTGGTGTGACTCGTGGTTGTTTGGATAGCTTTGACCGTGATGAGTTACAAGGTGTAATAGGGCATGAGTTCAGCCATATCTTAAATGGTGATATGGGCATAAATCTACGGTTGATGGGCTTGTTACACGGGATTTTATTTATTTACATCGCTGGTGAGTTGTTACTACGTACTCGTGGTGGTTCGCGCGATAAAGGTATGCCTCTATGGGCGTTAGGATTGATTCTAATGGCTATTGGTGGTATTGGTTTATTGTGTGGGCGCCTCATTAAAGCTGCTGTTTCTCGGCAAAGAGAGTTTCTTGCTGATGCTTCTTCTGTACAGTTTACTCGTAATCCAGATGCAATCGCAGGCGCCTTGGAAAAGCTGCGAAGAATGGATACACGATTAATTTCTCCTCATGCTGAAGCTGCTAGTCATATGTTCTTCGGCAAAGTCACAAATATTTACTTCTGGGAAGAAATGCTCGCTACTCATCCACCAATTCAAGAACGAATTCGTCGTGTCCGTGGAGTGAAAGTTAAACAGGCGCCTGATTCAAGAACGCCCAGAAATAATTCTACTACACAAGACTATTTAGCTATGGGGTTTGCGAGCAGTACATCAACTAGTCCATCTCAAGTTGTTGCCAAAGTCGGAACAGTGGCGCCAGAAAATTTAACTCATGCTCAAGGTTTACTCGCGCAGTTACCAGAATCTTTACGCGCAGAAGTTCGAGATACTACTAGTGCAATGGCAATTTTATTTGCGCTTGCTTTAAGTACTACAGATGCTCAACAAAAAAGTCAAATAGAGTGGCTGCGACAAGTACAACCAGAAGATATAGTAGAAAAAACCCTAACAATAAATATTAAAATCAGACTATTAAATAAAAACATTCGTTTACCCTTAGTAGATTTAACTATACCAGCATTACGACAACTGCCCACTGTTGAATGCCAAAGGGTATGTAAAACGGTTCAAGGTTTAGCCAAAGCAAGCGGTAAACTAGAATTATGGGATTTTATATTACAGTTAGTACTGTGGCATCGCTTACAATCACCCCTAAATTTCGATATGATGACAACACAAATTAATTCAATCGAAGAAGTTTGGAATGATTGTTTACAAGTACTGTCAGTAATAGCACGAATTGGTGACTCTAATATAGACGCGGCAACATATGCATTTCGTTCAGGAATTTATAGATTACCCAATAACAGCGAACTAGAAAAACCAGATACACTTGTTAAATGTAATTTTGCGGAAGTTAAAAACAGTCTCGAACGCTTGCGTCTTGCCAACGGTAAAATTAAGCAAGCTATTGTTGATGCTTGCGCGCATACAGTATTAACAGATAATAAGGTCACAAATCAAGAAGCTGACCTCCTACGTGCGGTTGCAATGACTCTAGACTGTCCTATCCCCCCATTCTTAAACAAACATAACGCATCTACCAAAAAATAATTGTCTCATGTAATTATCTTGTGAGACGGGCAAAAATGCCCGTCCCATTAAAACTATATCTATTGGACTAGGAAAAAAGTCATGTTTCAACAATTATAAGTATTATATTAAAAGTTTTAGCTAATTAAGTATACAGCTAGTAATAAAAGTTTTAAGTCAAATATCTGCCATTTTAAAGATTTATTAAGCAAATTTTTGAGTTTATATAGTAATTACTACACAGTCCTTGACCAAGAAAGCGAGGGCTTATATTTTTGTCACACAACTATTTTGGAGAATATATTTATGTTACAACGGCTTTCTGTATTATTAGTTCTTGCTTCTATGTCAGTGTTTGGAAGTTCCTTGACAGCTAAAGCAGAAACCCCAAGCGGTACTATATCAACTAGTGCAGCAGATTTAGTTGTTCAACCTTCAAATGCATTTAACACGGCACCTGTACAAGCACAAGTCGCTCAAACTCCAGTAGCACAAACAATAGACCCAGGTCGTCCAACGCGCGGTGTTTCTAGCTATATCGGGGTTGCAGGTAATATTGGTTTAGGTGGAGATTCTGCGCTAGGTGATACTAACTTTACTGTAATTAGTAAGATTGGATTAACAAATTCACTTTCTGCACGTCCTTCTGTAGTTATTGGTGACGACCCTGTAGTTTTAGTACCTTTGACATATGACCTGACGGCACGCACAGCAGACGCTTTTGAAGATACGCTTGCAATTGCACCGTTTGTTGGAGCAGGTGTGGCAATAGAAACTAGCGAAGACGCTGATGTTGGTTTGTTATTAACAGGTGGTGTTGACGTACCCTTAAGTACTAACTTCACTGCAAATGCAACTGTGAATGCTGCATTTTTAAGTGAGACCGATGTCGGTTTAGTTCTAGGTGTCGGTTACAACTTCAACGGCTTGTAAATCATTATCTATGCTACTAGTGGCAAGAGTAAGGTGGGTACTGCCCACCATACAGCTTTCCACAACTTTTGAAAAGATAACGCTCTTCTCTTCTCTTTTATTATGAAACGGGCAAGGATGCTCATTCTACAAGATGATTAGATGCTTAATCTATTTTTTGGAAGTTTTCTAAAGTACACGTTTAGGCGCCATTGCATACATATATTTAATTATAAACACGGTTATATTTGTCGTATTCAATTTTTCCATAATCTAGTTTAATAATGCGGTCTGCAACAGCAAAAAAGTGGTCGTCGTGACTAATTACGATAACTGTTTTTCCTCGTTGCTTGAGATTCATGATAATTTGTTTATAGAAGATTTCTCTAAATATAGGGTCTTGGTCTGATGCCCATTCGTCGAATAAATAGATAGGACGGTTTTCTAAATATGCTGCAAGTAATGCTAAACGTTTACGCTGTCCTTGTGAAAGCGATGTAGTTGATAGTTTATTATCTTTTATTTCAACTTTACTGTCTAGCTGTAATTCTCTTAGATATTCACTTGCTTGTGTTTTCGCTAATTTACTATCTAAGCCTGTGATGCGTTCAAATAAGTAGTAGTCAGAAAATACTACTGAAAAGTGCTGCCGATACCATTCGCGTTTATCGTCCGTAATTAATTTGTTATTTAGACGTATTTTACCAGATTCGGGAGTGTATAATCCTGTAATGAGTTTGGCTAACGATGATTTACCGCTACCGTTACCACCAACTATAAATACGACTTCGCCTTGATTAAATGTTAAGTTTATTGGGCCAAGTGTAAATTTACTGTCTTCTTTCTCGCTTCTATATGTATGGGTAACTTCTTCTAGTTCTAATTTATTCCAATTGTGGGTAATAGGGTGCAGTATAAATTGGTTGTTTTCGGTCTGCGCTGCTAGTGATAACCCCATTGTTTGAATTTTATCTAATGCTACACTTGCTCTTGCTAACTGTTGAAGTTTATCTAATATGCTTTGCATTGGTAGCATCATATACGTCAAAGTTAACACATACGCGGAAAGTACAGATGGAGCAATACTAATAAACTGTGGTACGGTAAATAAGAGTAGCCCGATTAAAATAAAAAATAGTAAGTTTCCCCATCCTGTTGAAACTGAGTAAGTGAATAGTGCTGCTGAATTTTGATTTCGTGATTTAGCTGCACTCACTTGCAAGTCTTCAGTAAAAAAATCTTGGCGCCGTGTTGCGTTTAACTTCAGTTCTTTAACACCGTCGGTTATGGCACGAAAATGCTGGAATAAATTATCTTGTTCGCTGCGCGCTAGCTTCAAAAAATAATCCGCACGACTTATCAATATCTGAACGCTTCCAACTCCCATCATTAAAAAGCCGATGGTGAAAGCAAAGACTGTGCCCGATAACCATAACATGTAAGCCAAACACCCAACAATGACGGCTATATCCACACAAATAAATGGTATGGCGTAAACTGTGCTTGATAAAGTTGATACATCCTCTGTCAACGTCGCCAGCAACTTTGAGGCGCCGAGTTCTTCAAGATGACGCAATGGTGAATACAAAATTCCATCACTCAACCCTAACCGCAGCTTATACACCGCATTTTGCGAAAGCTTAATTAATAGAACTTGCGAGACTACACTGCTAATGAGAACAACTAACGCCAAAATTGGGAACTGTGTCGCCAAATCTTGAGTATAATTACCACTTACTGCACTGTTGATTAGCGCAATTAATCGAGCAGAAGTTCCACCACTAATTAAACCCGTCAGAATCGCAATTGCAACCTGTATTCGTGACGCGCGCAATAATAACCAAATCAAATTCATTTACAAATACCTAGTAGCCTAAAGCATGGTTTTCAGATGACCAAAGGGTAGTATGAGTTATTAGTTAGTACTATTTCTATCGCAAACTTTTTTACCTTAACAAATAAAATTACTAGATTAACTATTCACGAAAAATTTCTTATTATGAACATAATTTTAGTAATCTGAGTTACATTGCTATTTACTATACATTTCTTTATTCAGCCTCAAGCCCTTGCTATCCGGTCAATTTTTCACAAATTAGCGTGCCTGTCACAATTATTTTATTAATGCTCAGTAGTATCAAAATTATCACTCATTCCCCAAATACCCTGAATTCTCTTTCATTCAATTACAGTACAAAAAATGACTGAGTAAGTACGTCTTATACGTCTAATATTGCCAGCATATTTTACGGATTTACTGGCAATATTTAATACCTCAATGATGGTGATAAATCATACACCAAAAATCACAGCTTAAATTTTAGGAACAGGTACAGCTTCGTTAAATACTACACCGAAGCATATTGATACTATTTGTTCGACTTTCTCATCAAAACTAATGTCTCCAAATGCGGAGCCATCTAATAACGTTTGAGCGAATATCACAAAAATCATACTCAATAACGCATCCGTTGCAATTGGTCGAACTGGATATTGCGCGCGTAGTTGCTGCACTATATCTAATAACATCAGCTCAGTGTTAGATAATTTTTTACCCTCTGCCTTACTCACCAGTTTCTTTTGCTCTTGCATCATATGAAATATACACTCCGTTGGATGTAATGATGCCCATTTGATTAAACCACGAATCACCACTGTAAAACGCATTAATGGTTCTGATATATCATTACCATCAATAATTACAGCCTCTATTTGACCCAATATTCCACTTGTCAACGCTTGCGCTAGTTCGTCTTTACTCTTAAAATGAGTATACAAACTCGCTTTCGATTTAAAACCTGCCCCCATTCTAATCTCATCTATTGAGGCGCCTTCGTAACCCTTCACTGTAAATAACTTCAGCGCAACCGCTAAAATCTTACTTCGACTGTCTTGCCCCTCTGCCTTTGGCGATGCTAGTAATGCACTCTCACTCATGGTTTTATGATTTTATTAATATATACATCGTATCCGAACGTTCGGATGTTGTATTAAAGTTAAAATATAACTTTGTGTTTTGTCAAGGAATTAGTAGGAATTAATAATTATGTATTTCTGGGAAGAAGATTCGATAGAGTATGAGTTATTCAAACAATACGAACGTCCACTGATAGCGTTGGGTGTAGATTTTAGTAACCAAGATGTTTGTGATGCGCTCGAAGGGTGTACATATGGTTTAGAGGATGCGTTTAGAAGGGCAATTGAGTATATATTATGGTTAAAGGAACATGATAGAGAAGTTTTTCCGAATGCAGTATTAATTAGTGCATTGCGGGGACAGTGGAAACCTTTGCATTGGCATTCTGAATATTTTGATAAACCAGATGTACAGTCTATTGGGCAAAAATGGTGGAACGGCGCCGCTAAAATGTGGGGGTGGGATATACGTAACCAGCTTGTCTCAGATGTATGTTACGAGAACGGTAAAGAGTTTATCTTATTTATGAACGGTAAGTCATTGCTTGTGGAAACAGCTTGGCGTTGGGGATGGGAACGTGTACGCGAGTTTGCTGAAACGTAATATATTATCTAGATGTAGCTTGCATTTGCATTTTGGGAGGGACTACTATTGTTAAACCTCGACGCGCTGGTTTGATAGGCCGCCGTATTAAAGATAAAATTTGGTATTGGCTTAAGATGGTTCCTAGAATGATTTTCATTTCGTACATGGCAAATGCCATTCCAATACATTGACGGTTTCCACCACCAAAGGGTAGATATTCGTAAGGTGAAAATTGTCGCTCTAAAAAACGTTCTGGAATAAATTGCTTCGGGTTGGGATATACTTCTTCACGGTGATGCGTGAGGTAAATATTAGGGATAATTAAAGTCTTAGCAGGTAACTCATACCCCATAACATTTAAAGGAGATTTTACTACTCGACTTGTGCAAGTTGTCAAAACAGGATAAATTCTTAGCGTTTCTTGACAAACTGCTGTTAAATAAGGAAGTTTGGCAAGTTGTGATGGTTCAAAACTATTTTGACAAAGTTCTGTTTGTAATTTTTCCTGTACTTTTGGTAATTGGTCAATCCAAGATAATGCCCAAACCAAAGATGAAGCAGTAGTTTCGTGTCCGATTACGAGTAATGTCACCAATTCATCACGTAATTCTTCATCTGTCATTGCTTGACCGTTATCATAACGAGCAGTCATCATCAAGCTTAAAATATCTTTACGATTTTCGTCAAAGTTCTTGCGAGTTTCTTGAATATGACTATAAATTAACTCATCTACCTTTTTAAGCAGATGCATAATTCTACCCCAAGGACTCCATACACCTAAATCTTTTTTCCAAAACTTAAATAATAAGGCACCAGAAACTACAGGATAGCCGACTAACTCTAAAAGTGATATCAAGCAGTTACGCAGCTTTTCTAAATGTATACCTTCATCCAAACCAAACACAACTCGTAAAATTATGCGTATAGTAATTTCCTGCATAGCATTACGAACATTAAAAGGTCTCGTATCTTGCCAGCGTTCAATAACGTGTTGGGTAATATCTTGAATAGTGGTGCCATATGCACGCATTCTATCGCCATGAAAAGGAGGCGCCAACAACTTGCGTTGATTACGATGAGGTATACCGTCTAATACAACAATCGAATGACTACCAAAAAGATACCTTAAAATTTCATTTTCGCTACCAGCATCTAACTTACTGGCATCAGCCGTAAAAATTTGTTCCAGTGCTTTCGGGTGACTAAAATATACAGTATGATTACCACTTTTGTTTTTAATAGTAAAATTATCACCATAAACCTTTGCAAAATCTTCCAAATATTCCAAAGGCTGAAAAACTAGTTTCATCTGGCGTAACAAAGTCGGCATACTTGGACCATCAGGCAAATTTCTATCAAACATACACCAATTGATGAAGCGTTAAGATAGTGCATTCATTATTGGTCGTAATGTTAGAAACTATTAACTAGAAAATCTGTACATTTTGAAACCAAATCTTTGTCTGTGTCTCTATGGTAAAATATAACGTTGTAATCAATGGCGGACCGTGATCGAACGTTATACCCTGCCCGAAATGGGCGCCCTTTGGACTGATGCCTACAAGTTTCAAACTTGGCTACAGGTAGAAATTGCCGTTTGTGAAGCACAAGCTCAGTTGGGTTATATCCCGCGTGAGGCAGTTGCCGAAATTAAAGCCAAAGCGAATTTTGACCCCGAACGCATCCTCGAAATTGAAGCAGAAGTCCGCCACGATGTGATTGCTTTTTTAACCAATGTTAACGAATATGTTGGTGATGCTGGACGCTACATCCACCTCGGCATGACAAGTTCCGATGTACTGGACACAGCATTAGCAGTACAAATGGTGGCGAGTTTAGATTTAATATTACGGCGCCTAGAAGATTTAATCGAAGCAATTCGTAAACGCGCGGGCGAACACCGTTATACAGTAATGATAGGACGTTCGCATGGAATCCACGCCGAACCAATGACATTTGGTTTCAAACTAGCGGGATGGTTAGCAGAAGCATTACGTAACCAAGAGCGTTTACAAAGCGTCCGCAAAAATATCGCCGTTGGTAAAATTTCTGGTGCCGTTGGTACGTATGCGAATATAGAACCGCGTGTAGAAGCATTAGCATGTGAGTCATTGGGACTTCGAGCAGATGCAGCATCAACACAAGTAGTATCGCGAGATATACATGCTGAGTACGTACAGCAACTAGCATTACTAGCAGCATCTATTGAAAGGTTTGCTGTAGAAATTCGTAACCTGCAAAAAACCGATGTCCTCGAAGTCGAAGAATATTTTTCTAAAGGGCAAAAAGGTTCTTCAGCAATGCCACATAAACGTAACCCTATTCGTTCAGAACGTTTAACAGGAATGGCACGAATGGTTCGTAGTTACGCAGTAGCAGCAGTAGAAAACGTTGCACTTTGGCATGAACGCGACATATCCCACAGTTCAGTAGAACGAGTTATGTTACCAGATGCGTGTATAATAACACATTTTATGCTTGTAGAAATGACCGAGTTAGTAAACAACTTACTCGTGTATCCCGAAAACATGGCCAGAAACATGAATTGTTACGGGGGTGTTGTATTTAGTCAAAGAGTCATGCTCACATTAGTAGAAAAAGGAGTACGACGCGAAGAAGCATATAAAATAGTGCAAGAAAATGCCCATACCGCATGGAATAAACTTGATGGTAACTTCCGTGATTTAATTACTCAAGACGCGCGGGTAAAAGAAAAACTATCATCCGAAGAAATTGAAGCTTGCTTTAACCCACAGCATCACCTTCAACATCTAGATGAGGTATATCAAAGACTAGGAATTTAAAGATGTTTGACAAATCAGATAAAGTTTAAACTGTTATTCTGAGCAAACTGTCATTCTGAGCCAATGTACACTGTCATTCTGAGCGCAGCGAAGAATCTCTTTAGCTTTCAACACTTTTAGATGCTTCACACCGATTGGCCCACATCCAAAGTCAATGTATCAAGTTGCCTTTGGATGTGAACAGTTTGCTCAAGTTGTTCCTTGGTTAATGTTAAACCGAGAAAATTTAGATATACTTGTTCATCCAAGCACAGGTGATGATGTCGCAGACCACACGAAACATGCTTTGTGGTTAGGTAATAAGTTAGAGTTAAATGTCGGGTTTCTTCGACGAATTAGTTCATAACCCATTTTGTTTAAACCATTTTTGCAGATGTTTCCAACCATCTGAAGCTTCTTTCTCACGGTATGATGGACGATAATCAGCAAAAAAGGCGTGTGGTGCATTAGGGTAGACAATTATTTTAGATTTAGTATTACTCAACTGCGCGCGCATTTGCTCGACTGTGTTTAATGGAATACCCGTATCTTTACCACCATATAATCCTAAAACTGGGACGGTTAATGTAGATGCTATATCAAGGGGATGTTGTGGTGTAATTTCTGTTTTGTCTCCTACCAGGCGCCCATACCAAGCAACTCCAGCTTTAACTTTCGGATTATGTGCAGCATATAACCATGTTATTCTACCACCCCAACAAAAACCTGTAATTCCTAATTTTGAAGCATTTCCCTTAGAAGATTTTACAGCCCAATTAACAGTAGCATCCAGGTCAGATAGTACCTGAGTATCTGGAACTTTAGCAACTATTGAACGAATTTCTTCGATACTGCTCAACTTGGATACATCACCTTGACGTATAAATAGTTCTGGAGCTATGGCAAGATATCCTAATTTTGCAAAGCGACGGGTTACATCTTGAATATGTTCGTGAACACCAAATATTTCTTGAATTACTAAAACTATAGGAAAATTTGTACCTTTATTTGGTTGCGCGCGGTAAGCTGGTATTTCTCCATCTGCAACAGGAATTTTTACGGCGCCTGCTATTAGTCCTTTTGTATTGGTTTTAATAACTTTGGCTGAAATAGGTTGCACTGCGAGCGCAAAACCTGTAGCGAGGGTAGCTGTTGCAATAAATTCCCTGCGTGTGATTTCTGGCATGATGTTTAGTATCTAAATATATAAGTTACTCAATAATATATCGATGAATAGTAAATGTGGATTAACGTTAGGTAAATATGCTCCTCTTCACAAAGGACATCAGTTCGTTATTGAGACTGCCATTTTGGAAACAGACAAGGTAGTTGTAATGATTTATGATTCTCCTGAAGTGACTAATATTCCTCTTGCTGTTCGTGCTAATTGGTTACGTTCTATTTATCCTAGTGTTGAGGTGATTGAAGCTTGGAATGGGCCAAGTCAAACTGGACTCACTCCTGAAATTAAGAAAATGCACGAAGATTATATTATCAAGCAGTTAGCAGGGCGGAAAATTACACATTTTTATAGTAGCGAATTTTACGGTGAGCATGTTAGTGAAGCGCTTGGTGCTATAAATAGACTTGTAGATTGTGAGCGTAATACTTTACCTATTTCGGCTACTCAAATCAGGGAAAATGCTTATGCTTGTCATTCTTATTTACATCCGTTAGTATACCGTGATTTGATTACTAATGTTGTTTTTCTTGGCGCCCCTTCAACTGGTAAAACAACGATTGCCTCACGGTTAGCTCAAGAATATAATACTCTATGGATGCCGGAGTATGGGCGTGAGTATTGGGAAGAGCATCAAGTTAATAGAAGACTTTCGTTGATGCAATTGATGGAGATTGCACAAGGTCATTTAGAACGAGAAGAAGCTTTATTGCGTCGAGCGAATCAATTTTTATTTACGGATACAAATGCACTAACTACTTATCATTTTTCGTTGTATTACCATAATGCAGTGGCGCCGGAGTTGGTGCAGCTTGCGATTGAATCGGCATCACGTTATGATTTGGTGTTTGTTTGTTCGGATGATATTCCGTATGATGATACCTATGACCGTTCGGGAGAGGTAAACCGCAGAATATTTCAAAAACAAATTGAGGGTGAGTTGATTGTTAGGAAGATTCCATTTTTTCGTTTATGTGGAAATCTTGATGAGCGCGTTCAGTTTGTTAAAAATGTGTTGGGTCAATATCGGAAGTATAGTAATATAGTTGATTATATATAAATGTTAGATTAAATGCTAGATTTTTGGAGTATTAATAATATTGCCTTTGAGGTGATTGGGTATCCAATGAGCTATATTGAGTTTATTGGAACAATTTTATATTTGTGGGCAACTTGGCTTGTTGCTAAACAAAAGATGCTGAATTGGTCTGTTGGTATTGTCAGTTCGGTGTTGTATATGGTGCTTTTTTTTCAAATCCGCTTGTATTCGGATATGTTGGAGCAGTTGTATTTTATTATTGTTAGTTTGTATGGGTGGTGGCGTTGGAGTACGCCTTTGAAGGATACTGGTAAAGTTTTGAGGATTAAATATAGTGAGCGACGTAGAATTATTTTGGTTGCTGCGATAACTGTGGGGGTTGCGTTTGCTTTGGGTGGTTTGATGAGTCGAGTGCATTTGTTGGTTCCTGTTTTGTTTCCGGAGAAAGCTTCTTTTCCTTTTTTGGATGCGCTTACTACTATTATGAGTTTTACGGCTATGTGGTTAATGGCGCTTAAAAGGTTGGAAAGCTGGTTTTATTGGATTGTTGTGGATGGTGTTGGGGTTTGGCTTTATTATGTTAAGGGGGTTAAGTTTGTTGCGTTGTTATATGTGATTTTGTTGTTTTTGGCTGTGTATGGTTTTAGGTGTTGGTTGAGGGGGGGAGGGTATGAGGGGAAGCACTGAAGTGCTTATTACGAGGGTGTTTGGGGTTCATCCTAGTTTCATGGGGACTACTGGCGCCCCTGGTGTTGTTCCTAGTACTAGTTGTAAGCCTTCGGGTAGTGCGTCTGGGTGGATGACTATGAAACCAAAGCGAGTGTAAAAGGGTATTAATTCTTTGAAACAAGATAAATAAATGGGTTCTCTTGCTTCTTCTATTAAATGCTCAATCATACATGATGCTAGTTTTTGGCGCCGATATTCTTTTTTCACGCAAAGATTAAATATTAATGAATATTTTTTAAAGACACGTAATTCGGCACAACCAACTACGGCACCATTATAATCGATAACCCAAAAATCGGAATAATCTTTTAATCTAACTTCATATAACAAATATATAAAGATAAGAAGTGCAAATATAATCGCGTTGAACCATAAGAATACACAACACAATAAAATTAGTGCCAGCGAGTAAAAATTGATGGGCAAAATGTTATTAGCTTCATTCCACGTCAGCAATAGTTTCTTAATTTTCCATTTGTCCCTCGAACGGGCATGTCTAATAAAAAAAGCAGGAGGCAGATAATAACGATTTTGCATCTTCACGCAAAAATATAACAGTTATACAAATATAGCCCTTACAAGCAAGATTTGTTTGTATGGCGCCATATTGTTCTATAAATACCACCCAAAAGGGTACCAGCAATACCTTGTTAGTTGCAGGATACTACGAATATGTAAAAACCAAACATCAATTACAAGGTATAAATTATGGCAAGAGGACACGGATTTAGCGCTCGTAATGGAGAAAATCAACCTCTAGGAGAGTTCACTCAAACAGGTAAATTTGGCAGATTGTTCCCTCGACTTCCTGCTTTTACTCCTAGCGTGCAAAAGTTAACTGAATTGGGTGAAGCAATGATTGACCCAAATCCAGAATTACCAGAAGGCGATAATAATCAAGTTCCAGCAGGATATACTTACCTTGGTCAGTTTATAGACCATGACATCACTTTAGATACAAGCAGTTTACAAGAAATTTTAGTTGACCCATTGGCTGTGAGAAACTTTCGCACTCCAATGCTAGACCTTGATAGTATATATGGCTCAGGACCTTTAGCACAGCCTTATCTTTATCGTTTAGATGACCCTAGCTTATTTTTAATTGGCGAAACTTCACAAGCAGGAGGAGACCCTAGCATTCCACCTGGGTTCCCTAATGATTTACCGCGCGTAAAAAGCGGTTTAGCAATTCTTGGTGATTCGCGTAATGATGAGAATTTAATCGTTGCACAGCTTCACTTGGCTTTTTTGAAGTTCCATAATAAAGTTGTTGCAGGTTTGAGAGATGGTAGTATCAAAGCACTTCATTCTATAGATAAACCAATTTTTGAGCAAGCAAGAGAGTTGGTTATTTGGCATTACCAGTGGATAGTACTCTTTGACTTCCTCGCGCACGTTATTGACAAAGACCAATTAGAGTCTGTGTTGAAAAACGGTAGAAGATTCTTTAAATTTAAAGAGCAACCTTTTATTCCTGTAGAATTTTCTGTGGCTGCTTTCCGTCTCGGACACAGTATGATACGCGCGGTATATGATTACAACCGAGTTTTTAGACCTGGTGGAGTAGTACCTGCAACACTAGATTTATTATTTACTTTTACCGCTAAGTCTAACCGAGACGGCGGCATAAATGTTCCAGTTCCTAGTGACTGGATTATTGACTGGCGAAGATTCTTTGATATTGACTCGAATGTAGCAACTAATCCTAGTCGCAAATTAGACACATCTTTAGTTGACCCTCTCAAAGATATACCTAATATTCCAGTGCCTACTTCATTAAGTGTTAGAAATTTGTTACGCGGTCGTAGCATGGGTTTACCATCGGGTCAAAGTGTCGCTCGGTTCATGAGATTCAAACCTTTATCTCCTGCCGAAATCGCTCAAGGTAAAGATGGCGCCGTTGCAGCGAAGCACAATTTGCACCTAGAATCACCTTTATGGTATTACATTCTCAAAGAAGCACAAGTTCAAGGTAAAGGGTTACGTTTAGGTCAAGTTGGAAGTCGTATTTTGGCTGAGGTGTTTGTTGGATTGTTGGAAGCTGATAGTAGTTCGTTCATAGCACGTAACCCTGAATGGAAGCCAACATTACCTGCTAAGGTGAATGGTACGTTTACAATGGCTGATATGCTTAATTTTATTGATGATGTAAATCCTATTGGGTAATTTTATCCCCTAGAAAAAATTAAAAATGTAGGGTGCGTAACGCCATAACAATATTTGAACGAAGCAATAATTTTGTAGCGTTACGCACCATAAATATTCTAAAGTAATTGCCACAGCATTAGATAAAAGTCTGCAGTTACAAAACTCAAAATAAAATATTCGTTAAGAGTAACTGTTCAGGAGACACCAGTTAATATCATTTGTAAAATTTTGTAAGTATAAAACCACCAATTAAATATTGAATGTAAAAATTTTTATGTTCGAGAGTAACAGAAAACTCTACGAGCCCAAAGCACGTGTGTAATTTTATTCCAATAGAACATTATGACTACACAAGGAAAACTGGAAGTCACTCTCAAAATTAATGAATTTCCAGCCACAGTTAAAACAGTGGAGAATAACTGGAAATCCTTTGATATCGACTGTGATGGTCGAGTTGTCACCGTTACTGTAAAGCCAAAAGTTTTTAAAAAGTTAGAAGATGCTCAAGCAAACTATCCAATGTGGGTAGCTGCAATTGCTGGTAAAATGGGTGATAATACTGAATCTGGATTCATATTAAGTGAGCCTAATATACAAGTATTTGAAAAATTATCTCGTCCAAAACAACCAGAAGCTACAGAGGATAAGGTTTCTACGTCGTAGATGCTTTCTACAGCGTTTTCTATTACCGGGTGCGCTGCCTTTAGCTAAAGTTAACAGCGCAGCCAAGAAGGCGCCGTTTTCTCTCTATCAACACTGCGGAAGTTACCATTTTCGGGGCTAAACCAAACTTCGCAAACACCGACACGACCGTTTCGGTTTTTGGCGACGTTGATTTCCATCAAGCCTTTGCTCAACGAATCTGGGTTGTAATACTCATCCCTGTAAATTAATAGTCCAATATCCATATCCTGTTCAATATCTCCTGAATCTTTAATATCGGCTATACATGGGCGTTTATTAGCTTGAGTTTCCACCCCCCGATTAATTTGTGCCAAAGCAATTAATGGAACGTTAAATTCTTTAGCAATATCTTTACATGCTCCCGCAATGGCGCCGACAGTTTGTGCCCTATTTGAGGCTGCTCTGTCTCCAAGTTTTTGAATGTAATCAAGAATAATTAATCCAAGTTGACCTCGTTCCTTTTGAGTTCGGCGCAGTACGGAACGCATTCTGGTAGGATTTTGAGAACTAGCGGGTGAGTCGTCAATAATAATAGGTAGCTCGCTCAAAGCTCCAATAGCTGATGATAAAGCATCCCATTCACTTTTATAGACTTTGTTTTGAATCAGTCGTTGCGAATCAATTCCTGAATGCATTGCCAAGAATCGTTTAACCAGTTGCTCCTTAGACATTTCGGCACTAAAAAACACAACTGGTGACCCTTGAAGTGCCACTTGATTAGCAAGATAGCATCCTACCCAGGTCTTACCCATTGATGCCCTACCAGCTACGACTATTAAGTCTTTACGCTGGAGTCCTCCCATCAAGGAGTCGAGGTCAATTAATCCGGTAGTAAGACCAGGCGTTACTCCTTGCTTTAAATTTATAAATGCAGCAGGTAAGTACTCACCTATAGATTGTGGTTGAAATTTGTCACCTTTACTTTGAGTAAGGCTAAAAATTCTTGCTTCTACTTCTCCCAAAATCTGAGGTAATCCCGTGGCTGTTTCTTCCCCCAGTTGAGCGATTTCGTCAGCAATGGCGAGCAGTTGCCGACGCTGGTACTTTTCTATTATTAGTTCTGCCATTACATCAATATTAACCGCTGAAACAGTACTTTCTAGTAATTGGGCAAGTTTGTTTTTTCCACCCACGCGCTCTAGCTGCTTGTGGTTTTTTAGCCAAGTGGTTAGGGTTATTAAGTCAGTCCCAAGACCTTGTTGGTTGAGTGTTAATGCCGCGCGGTAGATGATTTGATGAGCGCTGATGTAAAAAGCTTCTGGTATTAAGATATCAACGACTTTATCAATAGCATACGGGTCTAATAAAATTCCTCCTAAAATTGCCTCTTCTGCTTCTATATTTTCATGTATTCGCGTCATTATTTAACTCCTTCCAAAGCTCTTGAATTTGTTCTGTAGAAATTAACTCTTCTTCAAATTGCTCCGATGCTTTATAAACCGGAGGGTTATATAATATTTGTTGCAGTTGTGGTTCATTTTTTGTCCAACCGTTTTCAATGGCACGGGCAAGCCATGCACCGGGACTTTTTACCAAGCCTTCTTTCATTGCTTGCTTAAGGGCTTCTATAGCAGCTAAAACCACGTCTGATGATGCTGTTACAATCTTTTTACTCAAAGTAGAATTGAGTTTAATTCCTAGCTCGAAAAGTGCCTGTTTAATTGTATCATTTATCTGAGACTGCTCCGTTTTTTTATTATTTAGCAACGTTACCTTTTTTACATCATAAGATTGCTCTTTACTGCGACTGAGACATTCATCTAGTTGTTGTTTCAGGTCATTGTTCTCTACCCTAAACCTTTCTAGCTGTTCTTCAATTAAGAGAAGTTGATACAGCTTACCAGATATAGCCTCAATCTGGTCACGAAATTTTCTATTTTCTGTCTCTAACTTCCTAATCCGCTCTTTAAGATGGGTGATTATAACTGTTCTAGATTTATCGGAAGCAGTCTGAGGTATAGAAGGAGAAGAAACTCCTTTTTGCTGCTCTTGTAAGTACTTAATTCGGTTTTTTATCTGTTCATATTTGTAAAGGTATTGAACTGATACACCAGCTTCCTTAGCAACCATAGGAAATGAAATACGCTTATTTTCCTTTACTAATTGGGTAATTGCTTTGTTAGTTTTATCCAGTGCCTCTTGGCGCTTCCTTTGAGTGGCTTCTTTCAAAACTTCTATTTTCCGTTCAGTTCCCATTGCCAGTCTCCAGTGAGTTAATTATGTTTTGCAAGTTCGACGCTATCCTCTCATTCATTTCAATCTGACGAGTCCATCCGTTAGCCCTAGCCTTCTCAATAATCTTTTCAGTCTGCTCTAACTGCTGCTTATGTTGTTCAATAAACTCAGTAGTGGTACGAAAGTGAGTGCAGGTTAGACAGGCATTAGCATGAGGGCATTCCTTCATAGGGACTGGTAAAGCACAAGAGCCATTAGGCAGTGCCTGAGCTTGGATATTTCTTTTAAACCATTGCAAATCAACAGTATTAAGCTCTGGGTTAATAGGCTCAATTACTTGACCAGCAATATTAACTATTTTGCTCTGATACTTAATAATTTCCTTTTTTAAGGTTCGATCATGAATATGGGCATAGTGCATTGTCATCTCAGGAGATAGGTGTCCTAGATACTTCTGAATAATATGTAAAGGCACACCACTATTTACCATTGAAGTACCTACAGTATGACGAAACTGATGTGACTGAAAATTATAGTAATTACCATTAGAGTCCGTAATACCTTTCTCATAAGCAAGTTTTTTCAATGACATAGTGAATGCATAAGGTGTTATTGGTTTACGTCCGTTTCCACGAGGTTTTGGAGCTACAAACAAAAACGGATTTTCTTGGTTTCCCCAGTCAACTTTAACGGAAGCTTGCTGTTCTTGAATAACACGAGCTAACTCTCTACTAATAGGGATAGTATGTTCTTTTTTCATTTTTGATTGATAGTGTTTTAAAAACCAATCACCTGTGGCATCTTGTAACAAACAGTCAAAGTCAAGTTGACAAAGCTCACTAATCCTACGTCCGGTTTCTATCAAAACCAATAACATTCTTTTAAAATGAGGTAGCAATGAATCCATATGTTGTTTTAACTGCTCCATTACTTCGTCAGGGATGTACCTGGGTTGATAATCAGAACGTTTAGGAGCATCTTCTTTATAAATTAAGGGTAAGGAAGGCAAGTTTGCCCATTTTTCTCTAGCTGCCATTGTTAAAAATTCGTTTAGATGCCAAATGCTCTGCTGTCTTAGTGCCTCTGTTACTCCAGAACTGGTCATATAAGCATAGTAGTCAAGTATCAAATTGCGGTTATATTTCTCTGGAGGTATGTTATATGCATGTTCATTTATAAATCTAGAGAACCGCTTTAAATTAAATAGCTTATGACAACAAGTAGTACTTGCCTGGTTCGTAGAACAATATTTCATCCACGATTTAGCAGCTTGTCTCATCCAAGGCTGCAAAATGTCTAGAAAGTTCAAACGATAAAAAGTTGTTATAGGATTATGTTGTCCACAAACTTTTTTGAGATTCCAAACGTCCTTTTCAAACTCAGGACGGTTATCGTAAGCTGACTTTAAGTCTCGATATAAAGCTCGAAGAAAACAAATTCTTTTGTCTAGTTGCTTGCTTGAACATAGTTCCCCTTTTGCGTTTACTCGATGTTTTACTGTTTCATAAATCTTAGCTTTTTTAGATATATATGAGCGAATGGATATCTCCCAATGCTCTAAGCTTTTGTCCATTAAGGAAACAGTTTTTGGAGCAGTTTCGTTAATCCAGTTGCAAACCCAATCAACCAACGAAGGCGTTACAGTCCAAAGCGTCGATGCCCGCTTCTCTCCAGATTGAACTCTTGACCAAAGAACAAACTTTAATTCAGTATTTATTGAATCAGATAAACAAGTAAAAGTTAAATAACGTCCAACTTTCTTCCAGTCTGTGCGGTCTAAGATAACAGGGCATTTTTCCCTATCCCATACATTGTTCGCCCAATAAGATGGCAATTGATTAAATAAATCAACTTGCGTGAAATTAATTTGAGAATTCTTGCTTAGAGCCATTCTGTTTTTGTCTCTCCTTCCATTCGTTAAAAGCAGCTTTCATGTCCTCATCATTTAGATGAGTGTACGTATTAATAGTGGTTTGGACATTAGCATGACCCAAGCGTTTCTGGACATACGCCATGTCCCAACCAGCTCTAATTAATTCAGTTGCATGGGTGTGTCTTAGTAGATGCGGGTAAGCATCTAACCTTGTCTTTTTACGCAGTCGCCTAAATAAACTGTCTACCGCCGCATAAGTCATGGGACTGCCGAGGCTACCCTCCCAAATATTTACAAACACATAATCAGAGTCAATTACTGTAGGATATTCTTCTATCAAGTAGTCTGAATAAAGCCTCATCAAGTCTTTACTAACATGAACTACCCGCTCTGATGCCGACTTTGCCCTGGCGCCATTAAAGTTATCTAACCTGGGAACAACATGAATTTCATTCTCTCCGGTTGAGCGAATATCCTCATGCCGCAAACCTAACGCTTCCCCTATCCGCAGACCACTTTCATACAGAAGACAAACCAAAAATTTGTCTCTAATACGATTACAAGCATCTACTAACTGCTTGACTTGTTCAGTAGTAAGGCAACCAGGGAATTTTTTAGGTTCTTTGATTTTGAGCAGTCGCGTTCTAATTTCCTTACTTTTACTAATGTGATGCAGAAAAGGTTTGTACTTACGCCCTGGTTGAAATTGGTAACGATAGGCATTTACATCCTCGATTGCTCCTAGACGCTCCTGAAAGTCGTAAAATCCGCAGACTGCAGACAGAATCGTGTTTATAGTTTTCTCTGTTCTTTTAGCTTTGAAGGATTGTAATGAGACAATTTTTGGGTCTGGACTACGGAGCCAATGAATGAAGTCAGCCAAATTTTCTAACGTTATTTCCTTCCAATCCAAGTGAGAATCTTGTAGAAACTCCCAAAAAAGCTTTAAATGCCCTGCATAAGACTCAATCGTATTGGGCGATCTCTCGAGGCTTTCCAAATAACGGAGATAAGTTTGTATTGGTTGAATGGGTAAGTAATCATTGCCAATAACTATCCAAGTTATGCGCCCAGAGTCTGGCAGTCGGACTCGTTGAACTTGTATCACTATTTACGTTAACTACCAAGGTTTATAACTATAACATAATTATAAATAACGTGCAACTAAGCAGTAAACGAGCATTGTTGTTGTTGTTGTTTAATAAAAATACATTGAACGATATAAGAAAAAAAACCCAAACCAGAACCTGAAGCTGTTGCTTCATAATTGTGATTAGTCGAGCAAATTGTCATTTTGAGCGCTTCACTATGGGCGGGCAGGGATGCCCGCCCCACAAGATGAGATGCCCGCCCCACAAGATGTAAACATTAAAATTAAGATAAAGAACCTCCACCGTCAATCCAAACTTCGGTACCTGTAATATATCTAGATGCGTCTGATGCTAAAAATAATACAAGTTCTGCTACATCTTCGCTACCGAGGGCAGTATTTTTTGTCAAGGGAATATTATCTTTGATAAATTCGCCTAAATTTGGTATCCAATCTAGGTGACGTTTGGTAACGCTTTCTTCAATACCTGTTAGTACTCCACCTGGACAGATTACATTTACTCTAATTTGATTGGCTGCTAGTTCGAGTGCTAACATTTTTGCTAAAGTTACTTGAGCCGATTTGGTACATGCATATGCCGTGGCGCCTACTTTTCTGAAGCTGCGAGTACCATTAATGGATGATGTAATTATAATTGAACCACCTTGTTTTTTAAGATGAGGTACTGCGTACTTTAAAGTTAAAAATGTGCCGTTCAAATTAATATCGATTGTTTGTTGCCACTCGTAGATTTCAATATCTTCTATTGGCGCCCATACTCCGTTAATACCCGCATTTACAAATAATATATCAATTCTTTCAAACTCATCAATAATTTTTTGGAATGCTTGCTGCATTTGATTAGCATCGGCAATATTAGCAGCAATCGCCATTACTACACCTTCAGCATGTTGAATCTTGCTAACAGTTTCGTCTGCCCCTTCAATATTACGGTCAATAATGGCAATTTTGGCGCCTTCGGAAGCTAACAAAACTGCTGTAGCACGCCCAATTCCAGAACCACCGCCAGTTATAACTGCAACTTTATTTAAGAGCTTCATATTATTCAATTATATTCTTTATCATTAACAATTTTGAATTAAATAATTAGGCGCCAGCATATATCCTTCGACATAAAAAAGAGACGTAGTTTACCACGTCTCAAGAATTGGCTTAAATTTAAACTTGATAATTCTACGCTTCTTGAGGAACCCATACCGAAACTGAACCAGCAGGACAACGGAATTCTGCCCAACCTTCTTCGTTAGTTGTAACAGGTTCGCTGATATGTTCGGTAATGTCTATATAAGTACGGTTAGGTTGCCCAACTTCCATGTACTTAGTACCTTCACTACCATTACTGACTACAACTGCCATTCCACCTGGATGCTCATCGTCACCTAGTCTAGTCCAACCAATTGTGTTAGCATGGTCAAAATAATCATACTGGTCGCCGTATGCGTAAGTTTGACGTGCGAATAAATATTTATCAATTAACCACTTGTGACTATCTATCCAAATTTCGTACTCATTACCATCATTCGCATAGTCTTTGTAATGGGCGCCGTAGTAATCAGGATAAAATATGCATGGATATCCATCGCGACGCAGTAAGATTAACGCATATGCTAATGGTTTAAACCAACTTTCAACGACTGACTCTAAAGACTGTAAAGGCTGAGAATCATGATTATCTACTAGCGTTACAGCTAAAGTAGGTTGTTGCTGTACTAATGTATTATCAAAAATGGTTCGTAAATCGTAGTCATTACCAGACTTACTAGCAACGTGAAAGTTGTAGTGAAGAGGCGCGTCAAATAATGTTACTTTACCATTGGTGACACTAATAAAGTTATGTAAAGCCTCTACATCATATGACCAATACTCACCAACTGCAAAAACTTCACGTTGTACATAATTACGAACATGCTCTAACCATTCTAAAAAGAAATGTGATGATACATGTTTTACAGCATCAAAGCGAAAACCATCAACATTAGTAGTATCTAAATACCACTCACCCCAATACTTTAACTCTCCTTTGACTTCTGGGTTGTCCATATCTAAATCGCAACCCATTAAATAGTCAAAATTGCCTTTTTCTAAATCAACGTTGTGGTCAAATTGTTTATCTCTAAGTAAATAAATTGCGTTTGCTTCCCCATTGTAAGCATTGTAATCGATTGCATCGAAGTGCCACCAATGCCATTCCATAGTGGAATATTTACCATTGCGACCTGGGAAAGTAAAATGTGTCCAAGCTTTTATTTTTTGATATTCCCCTACTACATCATCACGGTTGTCGGGGTTGAAGGGTGTTGCTTCTGCTTCTTCTTCATGGTCGGCGCCCATTTTATGATTGAATACAGCATCAGCATATATCCTAATGCCTGCTTTTTGTGCAGTTTTAATCGCGTGCAAATACTCTTCTTTAGTTCCGTATTTTGTCCGCACAGAACCTTTTTGGTCAAACTCACCTAAGTCAAACAAATCATAAACACCATAACCAACGTCCATTCCACCACCTGTACCTTTATAAGCAGGGGGTAGCCAAAGCGATGTTACACCAATTTTCGCTAATTCTTCGGCATTCTCTGCCACTTGTTTCCATAAACTACCATCCTCTGGGTTATACCAGTGGAAGTATTGCATCATTACACCATTTACTGCGGTCATATTTTTTAAGTATGTGTTTAATAAAGAAGTGGTAAAGCAGGATACGCGAAAAATGCCGCCTCAGCACTGCTATTGAGCTAGATTATGTATTTTTATTAATGATTATGTAATCAGTCTTTAGTTAATTTGATTTACTATCTTTAGGAGAGGTAAGTAACTATGCTTAGTATCTTAAGATAGATATGCTGGCAACGGATGATGAACGGATGTAACGGATAAGTTATCTGTCACAAACAAGGATTTGCCTTCTAAAATAACCCATCCGTTACATCCGTTCTATCCGTTGCTAATCTTCATTTAGCATAGTTTCGATGGTAGCGAGCATTTTTTCTAGTTGCTTACGCTTTTTGGGATTGTCCCACAATTTAGCTTTGAGAAATTGACTTGATAGAGTTTTATAGCGTTCTTTAAGAGTTGCTGTTTCATTATTACTTGTTGCAGGCGCCGAGAGTTCGCGAATCAGATTTTTTATTGCTGACAATGATAAATCTTCGGCAACTGCTTTTTCTAATAATAATGCTCGCTGTTCTGGGTCTTTGATTCTAGATATTGCTAACGCTTTGGTATATTCTAATTTACCATTACTGAGTATTTTTAATACGTCGTCTGGTAAGTTTAGTAGTGGTAAGCGAACTTTAATAAATGATTCCCAGGTCAGGCGCCCTATGGTTTTGAAGAGTTCTTGAATTGCGATACTCTCTGGTTGGGAGAAAACGTTTTCCTTCTGTGAATCGTCACCTCTGTCACATGCGTTACGCATTTTATAGAAGTGGCTTGTAATTTCACTTTCTTGTTTGTGAAGTTGTATTGCTAGCAGTGAAATTATCGCACTCGCTTCTTCGACTGGGTTGAGGTCTTCGCGTTGAAGGTTTTCGACGAGACGGACTTGAGCGGTGGTGTAGTCATCGAGGTCGAGAATGTTGACGGGTACTTCTGTAAGTTCGGCAATTTTAGAGGCTCGCAGGCGCCTTTCTCCAGAAATTAATTCGTATCTGTTATTCGCTAATGGTCTAACTAATAATGGTTCGAGGACACCAAATTTTTCGATCGAGCGAGCTAGTTCATATAACTTTTGCTCGTCAAAGTAATGTCGAGGTTGTGAAGGTGGTAAGTTAATGAGAGAAATGGGGATGCTGTTGGTTTTGATTTCACTCACTTCATCATCATAGGCGCCGCTTTGGTTACTTAGTAAAGCGGCTACTCCTTTGAGTTGACTTGTATAAGGTAGTTCTTTTTTGGTTTTCACTTGAGTTTCTCTAATTTGGATGCTGTTTTTTTGAGAACTTCAACGGCTGGATTTTTAGGACTAGATAAAGCAATAGGTAGTCGTGCTTCGCTAGCATCGGCAAATGCAATTGTTTTTGGTATCGGGTCAAAGACCGTAGCAAGGGGTGATAACTGTTCTAAAATTGCTTTACTAGTTCTGCTTTCTTGAGCAGTACGGGAATCATACATTGTTGGAATGAATCCGGCAATAGCTAATTGTCGATTGGCACCTTTTTTTAATGCTGCGACTGTTTTAAGTAATAAATCAGTTCCCTGAAATGATTTAAATTGACATTGAATTGGCACTAATACATGAGTTGCAGCTACTAAACTCACTACACTCAAAATACCTAAAGATGGTGGACAATCGATAAGAACGTAATCGTAATTATCTAATATTGGCGCCAATGCATTTTTTAAACGCATTTCTCGCATTAAAGCCGAAACCAACTCAAGTTCCGCTGCACTCAAGTTGATATTAGCAGGCGCTAGTGCCATATTGTGAATCAGTTCGGGATATATAGGTAAATCCTCTTCTCCAACAATTGCTTCATATACAGTTTTGTCTAAAGAATCAGGGTCTAAACCCATAAAAGTAGTTAGACTTGCTTGGGGGTCCATGTCTACCAGTAAGACACGGTTTTTTTTCCTTTGTGCAAGGTGATAACCCAAGTTCATGGTTAAACTTGTTTTACCAACGCCTCCACTTTGGTTAAATAAAGCCAGAATGCGAGTTGTGGACACTGTTTTAAGTTAGAACATTTGCATTAGACAAATGGAGATTGTACCGCTCGGTGGAATATATTACAACTGATTTTAGTAATAATTTTTAATTTAACCCAAAAATAAATGTGGAGAATATGTTGGGACGGGCAAGGATGCCCGTTCCACAAGAGAAGTTCCACAAGAGAAGTTTATCTGTATCCAGATGCCTGTAATGTAAATAATTCGGCATATCTGGCGCCTTTTTTGAGGAGCTGTTCGTGGGTTCCTTCTTCAATAAGTTCTCCACCTTCGATGACGATAATTTTGTTTGCCATGCGGACGGTGGAAAAACGGTGTGATATTAAAAAAACCATTTGGTGTTTGGTCAAGGTTCGTATTCGTTCAAAAATTTCAAACTCTGCTTGGGCATCTATGGCAGAAGTTGGTTCGTCTAATACTAGAATATCTGCATCGGTTCGCATAAAGGCGCGCGCAAGGGCTATTTTTTGCCATTGTCCACCCGATAGTTCTTGTCCGTCTTTAAACCATTTACCCAACTGGGTAGAAAAATTATCGGGCAATTTTTCAATAAAAGGTTTCGCCATACCCTTTGATGCTGCCATTTCCCATTGCTTTTTATCATCAATGCGCTGCACATCTCCAACACCGATGTTCTCACCGACTGTAAACTGGTAGCGAACAAAGTTCTGGAAAATAACTCCAATACGTTGACGTAATATATCCACATCCCACTCTTGTAAATCCAAACCATCGAGTAGAATTTTTCCAGAGTCAGGATTATATAGTCGAGTTAGAAGTTTGATTAATGTTGTTTTACCGGAACCATTTTCACCAACAATTGCCAGCTTTTCTCCTGGTTTAAGGTGAAAGGATATATTGTTAAGCGCTGGCTGATTATTTCCTGGATAAGTAAAGCTAACATTTTCAAATCTAATTCCGTCGTTTAGCTCCACTCCCTTAGTCGCTTTTCCCACTCGCGTTGGAACTTCCGCTTCCAAAAATTCGTATAAGTTGGATAGATATAAATTATCTTCGTACATTCCACCTATCGATGTTAAGGCGCCGGAAAAAGTTGCTTGTCCTTGGCGAAACACGGTAATATACATCGTCATATCTCCCAAAGATATTCGCCCCGCTACTGTTTCAATAACTATCCAGGCATAAGTAATATAGAAAGTAATGTTACTAAGCAACCCTAATAAGTACCCCCATAACCCTCGTCGCAACGTTAAATCTTTGTCTTCATGAAAAAGTTGATGGAAGTTATTCCTATAACGTCGCAGTAACATGTCTCCCAATTGGTACAATTTTACTTCTTTCGCAAAGTCTTCGCGTGCTACCAGTGTTTCTAAATAAGATTGTTGTCGAGTTTCCGGCGCCCTCCAGCTAAAAAGGCGAAAAGCTTGCGAAGCGAATTTAGTTTCACCAATAAATGAAGGAATAGCAGCAACGACTAATATTATTACAGCCCATATCGAAAACTTGACTAATAAGGCGCCGAACGTTAGTAGAGAAAGAGCATTCTGAACCAACCCAAAAGTCCGAGTCACTAAAGATAACGGACGCGATGAAGCTTCACGACGTGCGTTAGTCATCTTGTCATAAAACTCTGAATCTTCAAACTGGGGTAACTCTAAAGTTAGAGCCTTACTTAATATAAGCTCATTAACTCGTTGTCCAAGCAATGCCCGTAACAAAGACTGGCAAATACTTTGTCCACGTTGACTTGCTGCCAGCAATATAACAGCTATAGCTTCCAACCCAACAAACATCAACGGACGATAAATATCATTCTTTGACTGTGCTGCTGCAACAACGGCATCTACAATGAACTTACCAATATAAGCCATTGCAGCAGGCAATATACCCCCAGCTAGTGTCAACACTCCAAAAATAATAGTAAGATTTCTGCTCGTCGTCCATACCAAATTTATAGCACGCCCACTATAGCGAAAGACACCCAGAGATTGGCGCAGCAAATTCCCAATGTTACTAGTTCTCATATTTCTAATTGTAGTATAAAACTTCAAATAAACCCGGTTTCTACCCAAAATTCTCGTTTTTATTACAATTTCTCAACAGAAACCTGGTTTCTTTTACCAATTGTTACAAAAAAGTTACAAATTTGTAAATATTGGCTCATTTTTTGTTTTATACTATTAATATGTAAGCCTTACTTTTCTACACAAAACTTTAAGTTTTCAAAAATTAGTATCAATTATATAATAAAATTATTAAGTAATACTTAAACAATCATTATATTTAAAATTTCTAATTTACAGCACAAAGCCTAATAATTAAAACCTTTATAACTAAAAATGATGAAGAATAGGTAATTCTAACATTTGCGGTAATTATCGATGCTATTTTTGTAAGGCAAATATAAAACAGAGATATAGTCAAATTAGGGTAAATCGAAATGATTAACAAAATATTTAAATATTCGAGTTGTGATATAGTTGTAAAGTATGTACTCGATGATTTAAAAGCAACTTTAAATCACACTAATATGACTTCTCGCACTAGTGATATGCTAGCTAAAGAGTTTGAGTTATTTGAAAAAATGAAACCGCAAGAGCAATGTACTTGTTATCACATTATTTTTTCAATAGATTCTCGTGACTCAGAAAATCCTTTAGGACAATGTAATCAACACCTCAGTGAATATGACTACTATCAACTTGCACGCAGATATTTAGAACAGATGGGTTTTTTGAGCGGAGATGGAATGCACAAAAGTCAATATGTAATGGCACTAACACAAAACGTAGATGAACAAGATGTACATATTGTTGTTTCCCGTGTTCGCATGGATGGCACAGTTGTCTCAAATTATTTAGAAGAGCAGCGCAATGAATTTGTTGTAAACCGACTCAATAACGAGTTTGACATGCAAGATTTAACACACACATATTAAAAACTTTCAAAACTCTTGTGGCTTTTGTGGAACGGGCATCCCTGCCCGCTTCTAGTTCCCAATTTATAATAATATATTTTTTTACCACAGAGACACAGAGGCACAGAGGTAAGAGTTTAAGTGTATTAAGAACGGGCAAGATGCTCATTCCACAATAAGTTTATCAATCTGATATATAATTACAAACGATAATAAAAATTAAAGTTATTTAAAGTATAAAATCTTAGTTTCATCCAGTTAAATAGAGCTACCAACATCTTGCGTAATTTTGTGTAAATTTTAATTAATCTAGAATCTGGATATTCTAATTGTTGTTGCTTTTCAAAATAGTCTGACATTTCTTTCATATTAGACTCACCTTTTTTGACTCGCACCATTTCGGTTCTGTCTTTAAAAAATGAAATTCCCTTCATTTCACTCCAGCGTATAGTTAAACCAGCTTTTGCTGCTGCCAACCCAATAGCGTTACCTTCACCGTCTAACACTCCATTCAGTTCAAAGTAAGGCGCCAGTTTTCCCCAGTATTCTATAAACTTATCTTCTTTACCGTTGTCTTTTGTAACTGCGAATAAATATTCGTAAACAAACTTAATGTTTTCCCAATCTTTGTCTAAATCTAGTTTCTTCGCAGCTTGACGTGTAATTTTATATTCTTTTTGTAATTTTGTGTCAGCTGTTTTTTCTGCAATTTTGATATATTTTTTGGGCATACTATCACATGCGCGCGCTGCTATTCCCGGTTCTTTAATCCATTCTATCGGCGCCATTGGTGCTAAAATTCTCATATCCGCATCGATATATATACACGAATCGCAGTGCAATAAAGCTTTACTAATTGCAAATCGTTTATCGTGATAACATTTTATACCTTGCTGTTGATGTTTATAACTAATAACGTTGGATTGATGGCTAAAATCTTGGGGTCTGTCTGTTAATATAATAAACTTTGTGCTTGGAGAATGTTTTTCTATATCCTGTGCAAGTAACAATGCCAGCGTGCGGTATTGCTGGCCTATTGCCAAGCTACAAAAACAAAATTCGGAGTTATTTTGAATCATGTTTTTAAATCCTAAAAATAGAGGTACTCAAAACAAGCACCTCTATTTAGGATATATCGTAATTTTAAATCTAGCTCATTGAATCTAAATCTAAAGAACTCATTCCGCGTGTTTCAACGAAGGTCATCATGCTGCCAAGCTGTACCCACATAAGTAAACATGTCAACAGCGCAATAGGTAAACCTATAGCAAACGCAAGACTTGGAGGAAACCCAAATATTTCTAAACCTGACACTAAAAACGACACGAGACCAATAGTTACACCCAAAAATGGGAATGATAAAGCTTTTTTAGATAAAGTAGTCCCAGACTTCTCGGCGCCATCGCTTTGCCATTTAGTCACAACTGTTTTTAAAGTTCCAGCGAGTGCTGCACCCGATGTCACAGCCGCAAATAATCCAAATACAAGTATAAAATATGGCGGGTAGGTTGGGTAATAGTACACGCAGGACTCCTGTTTTAATTTTGAACGTTAAATAAATTATGCCTTTGTAACAATAGTTTACTGTACAAGCGACAACTTAACAAAAACCTTCCTACTCTTGTTACATCTTTATATTGCTTGGGCATACTAACAGCAGAATTTGCTATATAACTATGCTGCGTACTAAATTGGTGGCGCCACACCTTACTAAGCTATATAACAACTGGGTTGTGATAACCGTAATGCTTACAGCAACCCACTATGTTTTAGCTAATCTTTCTCAGTTTGTTTCGTTCAAGGATGGAGCATCTGCTATTTGGCCTTCATCAGGTCTGTACCTAGCAATGGTTTTATTCCTCGGTAGACGAGTTGGACTACCTATTTTGTTGAGCGAGCTTACCGTCAACTCCCTCTTGTTCTATAAAGATATTCCAACGATTCTTGGCATATCTTTTATTAGTACTATAGAACCATTAATTACAGGATGGTTGTTGAATCGTTTTTTGAATAGTAACCGCTCAGAAAGGCGCCTGTTTGACAGTTCGCGAAATGTGTTCAAGTTTCTGATTCTAATTCTGCCAAGTCCGATAATAACAACTAGCTTTGCTGTCGCTGTGTTGTGTCTCACTGGAAAAGCTTCTTGGGAATTTTATGGAGTAATTTGGCAAACTTGGTCTATTAGTGTAATTACTGGTAGGTTAATTATTACACCCTTTGTATTGGTTTGGGTAAGTCAATTTTGGCGGCATATACAATTCAAATTTTCAACAGTAGCAGAATTTGCAGCGTTACTGATTTTACTAGTAATTATCAGTAGATTTGCTTTTTGGGTTGGTAATCCTGTGGAATATATGATGATTCCACTATTATTATGGTCGGCTTTTCGGTTTGGAGCAGCACAGTCAACGCTACTGGTAGTCGTAATTTCTGCTGTCGCTATTTTTGGAACTGCTCGTGGTTTAGGAGCATTCGTCCAATCTTCAGTCACAGAATCTTTAATGCTATTACAATCTTTTATTTGTGTAATTGCATTGACAAGTTATTTTCTTTTAGCTGTTATTCATGAAAACCGCACGGCACAATTTAAATTAAAGAAAGCAAATGAAGAATTAGAGCAGCGAGTTACAGAGCGTACAGCAGAACTACAACAAGCGAAAGAAGTTGCTGATAGTGCAAACTATGCTAAAAGCGAGTTTTTGGCTAATATGAGTCATGAGTTAAGAACCCCGCTCAATGGTATTTTGGGATATGCTCAAATTTTGACACGTTCTAAAGCGTTACCTCAAAAAGAAAAACATGGTGTTGATATTATCTACCAATGCGGCGCCCATTTGCTGACGTTGATTAATGATATTCTCGATTTATCTAAAATTGAAGCTCGTAAATTAGAACTGTATCCTCAATCTTTTTACTTTCCAGCATTTTTACAAGGTGTCGTAGAAATTTGTCGTATTCGTGCTGACCAAAAAAATATTGAGTTTATTTATCAACCTGATACTAATTTACCAGAAGGAATTCAAGCCGACGAAAAACGCTTACGGCAAGTATTAATTAATTTGTTAGGTAATGCTATTAAGTTTACAGATAATGGCGCCGTTACTTTTAAAGTAGATGTTATTGAGTCGAGAGGAAAACACAGTAAATACATTAAATTCCAAATAATAGATACTGGTGTAGGTATTGCCGCAAACCAAGTTGATGCCATATTTCAAGCATTTGAACAAGTAGGTGACCAAAAGCGTCAGTCTGAAGGTACAGGTTTAGGACTAGCTATTAGTCAAAAAATCGTTCAGTTAATGGATGGAACTATTCAAGTTACAAGTCAGTTGGGTGTGGGAAGTAACTTTTACTTTGAAGTCGAACTACCTATTGATTATAACTGGGTACAACAAACTAACAGGCGCCAGCAAAAAATTATTGGCTATACAGGGCAAAAACACTCCATTCTAATTATAGATGACCGTTGGGAAAATTGTTCGGTAATTCGCCACTTATTGGAACCTATTGGTTTTGACGTTATAGAGGCGCCTAACGGTCAAGAAGGATTAAATAAAATTCGCTCCCAACAGCCTAACTTAGTCATTACTGATTTAGCAATGCCTGTTATGGATGGCTTTGAAATGTTAAAACAAGTGCGTCATTCAAAAGATTTAAACAACTATATAGTAATAGTATCTTCTGCCTCGGTTGCAAATATTGATAGACAAATGAGTTTAGATGCAGGAGGAGATGATTTTCTTCCTAAACCTGTACAAGCAGATGAATTATTCGCCATCTTAGAAAAACATCTAGATATAGCTTGGCAATATGAATCTGAAGACAAGGAAATTTCCAATTCTCTAGAATCAAATGATACAACAATAATTACACCACCCAACGAAGCATTACAGGCATTACTCAAGTTAGCTCAACAAGGTCGCTTGAAAAAAATTACCGAAATGGTCGAAGACTGGGAACAACGCGATATTACGTATCAACCGTTTGCAAATTTAATTAAACCACTTGCAAAGCAATTTCAAACCAAGAAAATAGAACAATTAATTGAATCTTATTTAAATCAAGGGGATGTATGATAGATAATGGATTAATCTTGATTGTAGATGATACACCAACAAATTTAGAAGTATTATCAGAAACTTTGTATGATGCTGGATTTGAAGTTGCAATCGCTCTAGATGGAGAAAGTGCATTAGCACAGGTGCAGGTCGGTGACTTTGATTTAATTTTACTCGATGTTATGATGCCCGGTATCGATGGTTTTGAAACTTGTCGGCGCCTAAAAGTTAACTCAGTAAGTAACCATATTCCTGTAATATTTATGACTGCTCTTTCCGATAATGAAAGTAAAATTAAAGCATTGGAAATAGGCGCCGTAGATTATATTACCAAACCCTTTCACGAAAAAGAAGTACTCGCGCGGGTAAAAACACATCTGAAATTACACAAACTTACCCAAAGCTTAGAACAAAAAGTTGCAGAACGCACTGCTCAACTAACCGAAGCATTAGAAAACTTGAAAACCTCTCAAATTCAACTAGTAAATAATGAAAAAATGTCAGCACTCGGTAACTTAGTAGCAGGAGTTGCACACGAAATTAATAACCCAGTCGGCTGTATTAGCGGCAATATAAACCATACCGAAGCATATAGTAAAGACTTATTCAAAATAATTAACATTTATCAACAAGCTTGTCCCCAACTTCCTCAACATCTCCAACCAGAACTAGAAGCATTAGACTTAGAATTTTTACACGAAGACCTACCAAAAACAATTCATTCTATTCAACTCAGCATCCAACGCATCAAAGAAATAAGCAACAGTCTCAGAACCTTTTCCCGTGCAGATAGTGACTATCCTATTCTATGCAACATCCATGAAAGTATAGACAGCACAATTTTAATTCTCAAACATCGACTCAAAGCCACAGAAAACAGACCAGAAATTCAAATCATCAAAAACTATGGCAATATTCCCCATATCGAATGCTACGCTGGACAACTAAATCAAGTATTCATGAACTTGCTAGCCAATGCCATCGACGCACTAGAAGATTCAAACACTGGACGTAGTTTTACCCAAATTGCAGCTAACCCCAATTATATAACCATCACCACCAAAATTAGCGACAATAAATTAATAATTACCATTAAAGACAACGGTAAAGGAATCACAGAAAACATCAAAACACGTATATTTGACCAACTATTTACTACCAAAGAAGTTGGTAAAGGTACAGGGTTAGGATTAGCTATCGCACGACAAGTCATTGTAGAAAAACATCGTGGAACCATCAACGTACATTCTACCCCTAAAGGAGGCGCCGAATTTATAATTACAATTCCACTATCTTAAAAACCGGGTTTCTTCCGAAATTTGATAAGCGCCACTGTATATAAATATATGACAGGGCTGCATAAACACGACAAGCCAAACATATAGAGAAGTGAATCCAAATAAGTACGTACAGTATCTAAAAATACAAGGTATTTAATATATGATTAAACAATTTGCAATAGGAATGGTTGTACTCCTGGGAAGCGCTACCGTAAGTTTTGCTGGTGAAGTTGCAAAAAAAGTCAATGTTGGCACTTATGTAAATGTTCCCATATCTACAGGCGCCAAGCTAGGTGGTGTAATATCAGATACAGCAAGACCAAAACCAACTGGCCCAGGTGGAAGTGATGCATTAGCACAACCAAGAATAGATTCAAATATTAATACACGAGTACGTCCAAAACCAAAAGGTCCTGGTGGTACTGAAGCATTAATTCAAATTAATCCTATTAATCAGGTACAACATTGATCCCCATAATGTAATGTAGAGACGTTACATGTAACGTCTCTACAACAATCACAACGTTTATCTATATTTAGAACAAAGTTTTTTATCATTTAACATAACTTTAGAATTATTGCTTAAATAATCTTTGACCCACTGACACCCATTATTAATTAACTGATTAACTTCTAAAGTCTTTATTTGATTATTATCGAAACGCCAAATTCTTACAGTATTATCTATACTACCTGATACTATTGTTTTATTATCAGGACTAAAACTCACGCTCATAACTCCGGCGCCTAATTCTGGTAATGTAGCTATTAGGTGCCCATCGATATGCCAAAGTTTGATTGTTTTATCTTCAGATGCTGAGGCTAGAGTTTTACCATCAACAGAAAAGTCTACTTTATATACCTCTGCTGTATGTCCTCTAAGAGTACGAAGCAATTTTCCATCGGCACGGCGCCATAGTTTTATCGTTTTATCTGCACTCGTTGAAGCTATAATTTTACTGTCTTGACTAAAGGTTACGCTGTATACCCAGTCTTGATGACCTAAAAACGTATTTAATAATTTACCATCACTACGGCGCCAAAGTTTTATCGTTTTATCTACACTGGCAGATGCTATATTTTCTTCATCTGGACTAAAGCTAACTCCATATACTTCTGCTGTGTGTTCTAATGTAAAAAGTAATTTACCTGTACTAAATTCCCAGATTTTGACGGTGTTATCTTTACTTGCAGAGGCAATTAATTTGTTGTCTGGACTAAAAGTTATATTGTTAATTTCTGCATTGTGAGCGTTTATAGTTTGAATTAATTTATTATCTTGCCATATCTTGATGGCGCCATCACTACCTGCGGTGGCAAATTTATCTTTACCAACAGCTATACTATATATTTCTTTACTATGTGCAGCAAAACTTTTTAATAATATTCCATTACGGTTCCATACTTTGACGTATCCATCACCACTGGCTGATACTATTTTACTACCATCAACACTATAAGCAACTGTATAAACTCCGTTCTTGTGTCCACTCAAAACATCTAATAGTGAAATGTCTCGGCGCCGCCATAGTTTTACTGTACCATCTAAGCTAGCGGATGCGATATTTTTGCCGTCTGAACTAAAGACTGCGTTATAAACACCGTTATTGTGTCCTTTAAATTCTTCTAATATACTGCCGTTACGGTTCCAAAGTTGAATCGTTCTATCTCGACTTGCTGAAATTATCATTTTATCATCAGGACTAAAGCGAACACCCCAAACTGATGCTGTATGTCCGGGTATTATTTTAATTAATTTGCCTTCAGCGACGTTCCACAGGATAATATTTTTATCGGCACTTCCAGAAACAAGACTTTTACCGTCTTCACTATAACTAAGACTGTTTACCCATCCCTGGTGTCCTAATAACGTTTTTATCAGGCGCCCGTTGTTAATATCCCAGATTTTTATCGTTTTGTCTTCACCACCCGCAACTATATTTTGACTATCTGGACTAAATGCTACGCTGATAATGGGGAAATTATATCCTGTAATCGTTTTGAGTAGGCGCCCGTCTTGACGACTCCATATTTTTATCGTTTTATCAGAACTTGCTGAAGCAATAGTTTCTCCCGAAGGACTAAATTTTACGTTATTAACGGTTTGAGTATGTCCCTTCAGGGTCTTTATCAAACTTCCATCTTCGACATTCCATAATTTTATCGTTTTATCTACGCTACCCGAAGCGAGAATTTTTCCATCAGGCGCCAAGCTGACGCTGTATACTGGTTCGGTATGCCCAGTTAAAGTTCTGAGAAGTTTACCGTTAATATTCCACAGCTTTATCGTTTTATCTAAACTGCCACTGGCAATCATTTGACCATCATTATTAAAAGCAACGCTGATAACTCCGTCTTCGTGTCCCTCAAAACGGTTTCGTTCTTGTATTTGCGAAATCGATTGTTCAAGTGTGGCAATTGTCGCTACGATTTGATTAGATGGTAATGCGAAAGTATTTTTTAACTGTTTTCCTGCTTTGATACTGGCAACTAACGCTTCTAACTGTTGATTCAATAATAGATTTGCTTTCGATGATTGATTTAATGCTTGAATTTCACTTATCCGTGCTTCACGACGTTGCCAGTAAGCTAAACCACCAAAACTACATGCCGCAATACCTAATATACTGAGGGCAATTACTGCTCTTTGTGCTTGTCGAAGTCTTCGTTTTTCTCGTAATTCCAGTCTTTTACGTTCAACTAAACAAGCTTCGATAAATCTTTGAATATCAAACGAAAGTTCCGATGTATACTTAATATAAATATCTTCAGCTTCTGCTAAACGTACACCTTGCAGTAAAAAGTCACTATTTTCGTGATTCTGTAACCATAATTTTGCAGCTTGTTCGATTTGACGATGAATTCTAATTCTGCTGCGATTCTCTTCTAACCACCATCGTAAAGTTGACCAGTGACGTATTAATATTTCGTGGATAACTTCAACGCTTGGTTGTAAAGACATTATATCTGGTTCGGCGCCTGATGATTCCTCAACATTCACAACCACTAATTTTGCCGTCGTTAAAGTTTGTAAAGTACTCTCTACCAAAGCTTGTGAAAACTTTTTCACTACTAATTCAGATTTTAATACACGTCGTCGCGTATCTTCGGTACCTTCACCCAATTGCGTTAAAGCAAGAAAAATCCATTTAGCGCATTCTTTACTTTCATCATCTAAACCAGCATATACGGAATTGGCTTTTCTTTCTAAGGCGCCTGCAATTCCTCCCAAGTGTTGCTGATATGCTGATAAAGTTAATTTACCTTCACAACGATGATGCCATAATTCTTCCAAGACAAATTCTAATAAAGGTAAATCTCCTGCGGAATGTTGAAGCTCTTGTAATAAAACTTCAACTAAGCTGGGTTCAACTTGTAGTCCCACTTTTTCTGCTGGGTTAATAATAACGCTACGATATTCGTCGTCGTTAAGATGTGGTGGAACAAATACACTCGACTTTTGGAGTAATATAGCAAGAGTGGGAATTTCTAAGCAAGACCCGATAAAGTCAGCACGAAGTGTAATTACGAGTTTAAACTTATCGCTGGCATATTCCAATGCTCCCAAGATTAATTCTATAAAATGCTGTCTATATTGATTTGATGCCAGTGTAAAAAGTTCTTCAAACTGGTCTATCACTAAGACTACCATTGCTTCTTGACTTCGCAACCAGTAAACGAAACCTTCGACACCTTGATAAAGTAGTGCTTCGACGATATTATTTTCGTCTTCTAACTTTTTGACTAAAGTATCGAGAGGATTGGCGCCGGGACGTATACAATATATAAGCCAGTCACTAGAAGGAAAATGTTTACCTTGTCGTAGTTGTGCAATTAACCCAGCTTGAACGACAGAAGATTTTCCACTACCAGAGGCGCCGACAACAGCGAGAAATGATTGCGACGCGATATGATTAAGTAGCTGCTGCGTCAAAGCTTCACGACCATAAAAGTATTGACTATCGTTTTCACTAAAAGCGTGTAAACCTAAATAAGGACAAATACCCAAGTCTGTATTTTGTGTATTTTGAATTAAAGTATGTTCTTGTACAGGGATAACTTCGATAACTCCTTGCACACCAGATAACCATATATATAGTGGAGCAAGACTTTTAACTTGTAACTGTGTCAACCATCCTGCTGCGGTTAACCCAGTGTAAGAGTCAACTGAAGAGAGAGTTTCGATTAAAGAATTGGCAAAATCGTTGTTGGCAGAGGCACCTGCTATAATACATAAACCTTTCTCTGTATCTATCTGTAAATCATCGACCCAATCAGAAATATACGTTTTACTATCAGGACAATCTAAGATAATAATAAGATGTAAGCACGAAGAATGACGTAACTGTTGCCGTAACCAGTCACGACTCAAACAAATATTTTCCCCAACCGTTAATATTGCATCCTCTAACTTACCCCGTAAATATAATAGTACTGTAGTATTAAGATTATTTTGTAAACAAGCTTGGATAGAACTGGTTATATTTGTAGGTGCCGAAGAGTGTGTAGTATCATGTGGAGATAGATATTCAATCTCAAAACTACCTTGAGTTCGTAACAGTTTACTCAAAGTCAACGTTGTATTATTGGTCAAACCTTCGATAACTAAAGCAACTCGACGAGAGTTTTCGATAATTGATTTATTTCCTAAAATAATTTCTCCCACACCTTCGACTATACGTTTTGGTGTTTGCAAAGGATATTCACTATATAGATGTGTGTCTCCCTTACTGCGTCGTTGTTGGTTAATTAAACGTAACTGTTGATTAGTTTTATCTATATATCTTAGAGTTTGATGATAAACGTAGCGATAAAGTCCATCTGCTGTCACAACACCACGACTGTCTGCGGCTTCACCTTGTAACCCCCGCATGAGGTAGTATGTAAACACGCCATGTCCTAATTCTGGAAACTCCCAAGATTGCTGATTATTATCGCACGAAAGCATGGCATAGAAACCATTACTAGCTGCGGCAGCGTTTTGTAAAACTTGTAATAATTGAGGTGTAGGGTTTAAAGTACTTCCCCGTAATGTCATACCACCACTATGACAAGCATCTAACCAAACAAGTTGATGACGTGCAGACGAAGTATTTAAAAGCTGTAATAATTCTTGAAGTGCAAAAGCGGTATTTTCTAAATTATCCTTATGAGTATCGCCTAAACACAAATAAGTCTGTTGCGTAGCAGCATCTATTATACCATGTCCAGAGAAATAAAATAAAATAGTGTCAGATGGTTTGGCGCCTTTGTTTATCGTAATTAAAGACTGTCGGACATTTTCTAAAACAGGTAACTGACCAAAGTCGTGATAAGTAGCAATAAAAATATCAGAAAATTGTCGTGTTGCAGTTTCTAGAGCTTCAGCTAAACCTTGACAGTCAAGTGCAGGATACCGCAAACTAGGTAATTCATTCATGTATTGATTAACCCCCACAAGCAATAGCCATATTTTGGGAGTTGTGTTTTGGTTACGCTTAGTACTGGCGCCTACACTTAGAGGAGACATATTCAGGTATTTATTTAGTTTTACATCTAATATATCTCTCTGCGAACTCTGTGTCTCTGTGGTAAAAATAAATTTTTATAGTTTTTTAGTACTATTAGCAAAATTTATGCTTTTAAAAGCTCAATTCTAACAAATGAATGTTTACAAGTATCAGGTAGGTGGTAGTTTAACAAGTGATGCACTTACCTATGTAGAACGACAAGCTGATAGCGAACTGTATCAAGCATTAAAACAGGGAGATTTTTGCTATGTTCTGAACAGTCGTCAGATGGGAAAATCTTCTTTATTGGTGCGTACTAAAAAGATTTTAGAAGCTGAAGGTTTTTACTGTACAGCTTTAGATATTACAGGAATAGGGAGTGAAAATATTACTCCACAGCAGTGGTACAAAGGAATTATTTCGCAGCTATATTTAGGGTTGAAGCTGAGAAAAAAATTTAATTTTCAACAGTGGTGGCAAGAACAAGAAGATGTTCCAATGGTGCAAAGGCTACATTTGTTTATACTTGATGTTCTTTTAACATATTTTCCGACAGATAAAATATTTATTTTTATTGATGAGATTGATAGTATCATTGGTTTACCTTTCGATGTGGATGATTTTTTCAAATTTATTCGTTTTTGCTATAATCAAAGAGCAATAGATACTAATTTCCAAAGAATTACATTCGCTGTGTTTGGAGTAACGACACCATCTAATTTAATTCGAGATAAGCAATGTACACCTTTTAATATTGGTAAATCAATTGAACTACATGGTTTTACTTTAGAACAAGTTCAGCCATTATCCTTTGGCTTAAATAAACAGCTTACAAATTCTCAAGAGCTTCTTAAACAAATTCTTTATTGGACAAATGGACAGCCTTTTTTAACACACAAGTTGTGTTATTTAGTTTCTAAAGAATTTCAAAGTAATCCCGATAAATATAATATTTTAGAATATTCTGACGATGCTATTGTAAGAATAGCAAAGTCATACATCATTGACAATTGGGAATTTCAAGACGACCCAGAACATTTACGAACAATTAAGCATCGAATTTGTAGTCGTGAAGAAATGACAGGACGTTTGTTAGGAATTTATCAGCGAGTTTTACAATCTCAAGATATTGCTGTTGATGGTAGTTCGGAAATTATCGAGTTGTTATTATCTGGTTTAGTCATTAATCATCAAGGCAAATTGCAAGTAAAGTGCCCTATTTATGAGCAAGTTTTTAATCAAGTATGGGTAGCTGAACAGTTAGATAAGTTGCGTCCTTATGCTCAATATTTCAATAATTGGATAGCTTCTCAGCAGCAAGATAAATTACAACTTCTGAATGGATTGGAGCTAGAATCAACATTAATTTGGGCAGCAAATAAGCAACTATCTAATATGGATTACCGTTTTTTAGCTGCAAGTCAAGAAGAAGCAAAGAGACAAGTTGAGAAGAATCTGGTTGTAGAAAAAATTGAGCGAGAAAAAGCTGAATTTGCTTTCAATGTTTCTCAAAAAGCGCTTGATATCCTAACTAACGCGCGCAAAGCTAGTATAAAAACAACAAAAAATCAGCGTTTAAGAAAACGTTGGATTTTCGGTATAGCTGGATTAGTTACAAGCCCAATTATTTTACTCCGCACTCTAGGTTTATTACAAGATATAGAGTTAAATGTATTAGACCGATTTTTTCAGTTACGTCCTTCCGCAAGTATTGACTCTCAAATTGTAATTATTACAATCAACGATACAGATATTAGTAAAGTAAAAAAATATCCTTTTTCAGATCAACTGTTAACTACAGCTTTAAGAAATTTACAGCGTTCCCAACCAAGGATGATTGGGCTAGATATTTATCGAGATTTACCCGTAGAACCCGGTCATCAAGAATTAGTAGAATTAATGAAAACGATTCCTAATTTAATTGGAATTGAGAAAATAGTCGGCAGTCAAGTTGCACCCCCAGCAACTTTAGCAAAGTTAGGTAAAATTGGTTTTAACGACCAGGTTTTAGATAACGATGGAAAAGTGCGACGTGCTTTACTATCGTATCCAACTGCTAACAATCAATTCAAACTCAGTTTTGCTGCCAAATTGGCTCTAGGTTATTTGGAACAAGAAGGAATTAAGCAGCGGTCGCTTCCTCACAAACCCTATTATATCCAATTAGGGAAGACGATCTTCACCCCTTTACAACCCAATGATGGCGCCTATATCAACGCTAAAACGCGCGGTTATCAGATTTTACTTAACTATCGTGGCGATAAAGAAAAATTTCTAACTTATTCAATTACTGATTTAATCGAAAATCGTATACCTCCTCAAGCATTGCGCTCAAAAATTGTACTAATTGGTTCTGTTGCAGAAAGTATAAATGATTTATTTCAAACCCCTTACAACAGTCAACCAGTAAATGGCGTTCCAAAGCAAATGGGGGGAGTTACTCTTCATGCGAACATTACTAGCCAAATTTTGAGTGCAGCGAAGAATGGAAAAGGTTTTATCAAAGTTTGGATTGAACCCGTAGAATTACTGTGGATATTGTCATGGTCAGTAATTGGTGCTGGATTAGCTTGGCTTTTCCCTAGATTACAATTACGAATTTTAT
>ERZ1066124.62-NODE-62-length-106065-cov-27.198368_pt1 | contig 106065 bp, 94 predicted proteins | sample MGYA00382771_ERZ1066124 | MGnify/ENA primary metagenome ERZ1066124 (study PRJEB33369, sample SAMEA5778354) | biofilm metagenome | biome: Industrial cooling water; feature: Water cooling tower basin; material: Biofilm | place: United Arab Emirates | collected... | reverse complement strand
GTCTAAGAGCATGGATGGCTCCTCAAGACCAACCCCACGAGAAATTTGTATTCCCAGAGGAGGTACTTCCACGTGGTAACGCTCTCTAATATGTCCGTTGCAGGTGGACGCGACCAAGATTCTACCGGTTTTGCTTGGTGGGCTGGTAATGCCCGTTTAATCAACCTTTCTGGTAAATTACTTGGCGCACACGTTGCTCACTCAGGTTTAATCGTTTTCTGGGCTGGTGCGATGACTCTATTTGAGACAGCACATTTTATTCCAGAAAAACCGATGTATGAGCAAGGTTTAATCTTACTTCCTCACATTGCTACCCTTGGATGGGGTGTTGGCCCTAGTGGTGAAGTAATTGATACCTTCCCCTTCTTCGTCGTTGGTGTTTTACACCTCATTTCCTCGGCTGTTCTCGGTTTTGGTGGCATCTATCACGCGCTACGTGGCCCCGAAATCTTAGAAGAGTATTCCAACTTCTTTGGCTACGACTGGAAAGACAAAAACCAAATGACCAATATTATCGGTTATCACCTCATTCTTTTAGGATGTGGTGCGCTGTTGTTGGTCTTTAAGGCGATGTTCTTTGGTGGTGTTTATGATACTTGGGCTCCAGGTGGTGGCGATGTCAGAGTTATCACCAATCCCACTTTAAACCCTGCGACTATCTTCGGTTATCTGCTAAAAGCTCCCTTCGGTGGCGAAGGCTGGATTATTAGCGTTAACAACATGGAAGATATTATCGGTGGTCATATTTGGGTTGGTTTAATCCTAATCGCTGGCGGTATCTGGCACATCTTAACTAAGCCTTTTGCTTGGGCGCGTCGTGCTTTAATCTGGTCGGGTGAAGCTTATCTCTCCTACAGTTTAGGTGCGTTGTCGATGATGGGCTTTATTGCTTCCGTCTTCGTTTGGTTCAACAACACCGCTTACCCCAGTGAGTTTTACGGCCCCACTGGTATGGAAGCCTCTCAATCACAAGCTTTTACCTTCCTCGTTCGTGACCAACGGATGGGTGCTAACGTTGCTTCTGCACAAGGCCCCACAGGTTTAGGTAAATATTTAATGCGTTCTCCCACAGGTGAAATCATCTTTGGTGGTGAAACAATGCGTTTCTGGGATTTCCGTGGCCCTTGGTTAGAGCCGCTACGTGGCCCTAATGGTTTAGACCTCGACAAAATCAGAAATGACGTTCAACCCTGGCAAGTTCGCCGCGCTGCTGAATACATGACCCACGCTCCTTTAGGTTCTCTAAACTCTGTGGGTGGAGTTATCACTGATGTTAACTCGTTCAACTATGTATCTCCTCGCGCTTGGTTAGCAACTTCTCACTTTACGCTTGCTTTCTTCTTCCTTATCGGACACCTCTGGCACGCTGGACGTGCGCGGGCTGCTTCGGCTGGTTTTGAGAAAGGTATTGACCGTGAATCTGAGCCAGTATTGTCTATGCCTGACCTTGACTAAGGTTATTTTCTAAATTTTTTGGAAACTCTCGTCTAAATGGCGGGAGTTTTTATTTAACCCAAAATCATTATCTTTTCTACTGCAACCAATAGGGATGTTATTTTCGCTCAAAAATTGCTAGGCTAAAATTTTAAGAACAGCATTATTAGGTTTATGCAGAAAGTATCGTTGTTAGTTTTGAGCAGTGTTTTAGGCGTATGGATTGGAAATTCATCAATGTACGCACAAACAATATACGCCCAGAATTCAGCTTCTAGGGTTTCTTTTGATGATTATCGTAAAGAATGTTTACAACAAGCCACTCAACAAGGATTAGCGGCAGCTTCAGCTAATGATTTATGTAATTGTACGATGAGCAAAATTCGATCGCAGTATACGATTCAACAATTTCAAACCTTAGTACAAAAATCTAAAAACGATAGAGCAACTGCACAAAGATTAAGTTCTATTGGTGAATCTTGTTTAGATTCAGTTCTTTATGAATAAATAAAATGTCAGCAACATAATTGTATTATGGGGGTTTGGTCTTCAAACCCTTTTCAGTTTTATTAAAAAATTGATATGAAAAATACTTTTAGAAAACAGTTTAATATTTCCCGAATCGCCATTCGTCATCCTCGTTTAACTATCGCTTTTTGGCTAGGTATTGCTATCGCAGGTCTTTTAGCCCTTAGTTCTCTTAAATACGGACTATTTCCTGAAGTTAGCTTCCCCGTCGTTGTTGTCAACGCACAAAACCCGATAGAAACTGCTTTGGACACTGAAACAAAGCTAACTCAGCCTTTAGAAACAATACTGAATAACATCGAAACGGTTAGAGATGTTTCATCAATAACCTACCCAGGGCGGGCTGTTGTTAATGTTTTGTTTGATATTGGCGATAATTTAGAAACATCGACAGAAATCGTTAAACAAAAATTATCACAAATTTCTTTACCACCCAATACAACTTATGACGTGATACCTGTGAATCTTAATGAATCACCTGTCATTAGTTACGCCCTAAAAAGTGAAACAAACAGTTTAGATGAACTAAGTCAAATCGCTAAAACGACGATTATTCCCAAACTTCAGAGTGTATCAGGTGTTTTAAAGGTTAATCTTTTGGGTGATGCTTCGATTACTTCCGAACAATCTTCCACGATTAAAACACAATTTCCCACTTTAGTTCGTTTCAATCAGCAAAATGCCCTCGCGTTACAGGTGATTAAAACCAGTCAAGCAAATACTTTAGAAGTCGTTAGTCAAGTTGAAAAAGTCATCCAAACTCTGCAACCGCAATTAAAAGAAATTCAATTATCTTTAGCCGAAACTCAAGCAGGTTTTATCCGAGAAGCAACCCAAGCAACCATTGAAGATTTAATCTTAGCAATTATACTTTCTATCTTAATTGTTTTTCCGTTTTTACGCAGTTTTCGCGCCACCTTAATTACTGCTTTAGCCATTCCTCTATCCTTACTGGGAACTTGTATTGTCATGGCGATTTTTGGCTTTAATTTAGAAACCATTACCCTACTTGCTTTAACCCTAGTTATTGGTATTGTAATTGATGATGCGATTGTTGATGTTGAAAATATATCGCGTCATATCGAAGAAGGATATAGCCCAAAAGAAGCGGCAATTTTAGGAACGGATGAAATTGGTTTATCAGTGACTGCTTCTACTATTACGATAGCTGCGGTATTTATTCCCGTTGCTTTTATGGGAGGTGCCATTGGAAAATTCTTTAAACCCTTTGGTTTAACCGTTTCTGCTGCTGTTTTAATTTCTCTCCTTGTTGCGCGTACTCTTTCACCTGTTTTAGCTGTTTATTGGTTAAAACGACGGAACAATACAAATCAGAATCATGATCATTATTTAGCGATCGGGCAATCTTATCGTAATCTATTAAGATGGTCACTTAATCATCGAAAAATCGTCATTGGATTAGCCATTCTTAGTTTTGTCGTCGGTGTTGGTTTAATTCCTCTAATACCTAAAGGATTTATGCCACAGTTAGATAGAGGAGAATTTAATGTTGTTTATACTGTACCTTTACCTAATCTTTCAGTTATTTCAAAACCTGAAAATACTCCTACCCAAACTCCGAATAGTGGTGCATTTAACTGGATTTCTGAAATCGCTCAATCACCTGAAAGAATACTTTTAAGACGTACTCAACGCATCGGAGAAAGAATAGAGGAAGCTGTTTTAAAATCTCCAGATGTCGAATCTGTTTTTACTGTTTCAGGAATTCAAGGCACACCAAATAAAGGTAAGCTTTATGTCACATTAAAACATGAACGTCAGCTAACAACCGCCCAAGTACAAGAACAAGTCCGCGAAAACTTACCTCAATTAAAAGGAGTTACAGTTAGTGTAGAAGATATCCCATTTGTGCAAACTGAAGCCGAAAAACCTCTACAAATCGCCTTAAAAGGACAAGATTTAAAAGAATTATATCAAAGTGCAGAAACCTTAAAAAACAAGATTGCTCAGTTACCAGGGTTTGAAGATGTTGAGTTATCGAGTCAACTAAGTGATACAGGTGAAATTGTTCAAATTGAAAGACTCAGTGGACAAAATACTGTTTATTTAGAAGCAAATTTGAGTCAAGGGCAAGGGTTAGAAGATGCGACACAAATTGTCGAGAATAGTGCTAAATCTATTTTACCTGCTGATATTACTTTAAAACGTTGGGGAAGCTCATCACAAAGTTATGATGTTCTCTCCAGTTTTGGAAGAACTATAAGCTTATCTATTTTGCTTATGCTTCTGGTACTTTTTGCATTATTTGGTAGACTTCTAGAACCGATTGTTATTGGTTTATCACTGCCTTTATCCATTGTTGGAGCAATGCTCGGATTATTAATAACGCGGAGTGCTTTTGGAATTATTTCTCTGATTGGTTTAATTTTTTTAGTCGGTTTACTCGATAAAAATGCGGTCTTACTACTTGATTATATTAATCAACTTAGACGCAAAGGAATGAATCGAGAAGAGGCAATTTTAGAAACAGGTTTTGTGCGTCTACGTCCTATTATTATGACAACTGTATCAACTATTTTAGGAATGTTACCCATTGCTTTAGGATTAGGTGCAGGAGCAGAATTAAGACAACCGATGGCGGTAGCAATTGGTGGAGGTTTGATAACTTCTTCGTTATTAAGTTTAATTGTTGTCCCCGTTCTTTATACAATTTTAGAAGATGTATGGCTAAAAATAGGAGGGCGTAAAACAGTATGAAAATGATATCAAAAAAATTAGATAGTGTTGTATTACATAATATCTCTTGGGAACAGTTTGAAAATATTTTAGAAAATCTTGGTCAAACTCGTGGTTCAAGAGTTGCTTATTATGAAGGAACATTAGAAATTATGACCCCTTTACCTGAACATGAGTATTATAAAGAATTAATTAGTATGGCTATTGAAGATATAGCAGAGGTTTTAGAGCGAGATTATGAATGTTATGGTTCAACTACTTGGAAAAAAAAGATTAAAGAAGCAGGATTAGAACCCGATAACTGTTTTTATTTCCAAAATGCTGCTAAAATTAGAGGTAAATTGAAATTTAATTTAAGTCAAGACCCACCACCCGATTTAGCCTTAGAAATAGATATTACCAGTAAATCTTTAAATCGTTTTCTTATTTATGCACGTTTAGGAGTTCCAGAGATTTGGAGTTATGAGGAAGGTGAACTAAAAATATATTTATTACAAGACAATCAATATGTAGAAGTTGAAAATAGTTTAGTATTTCCAGAACTTCCTATCAAAGAAATATTATTTGTTATCGAAGAATATAGAACAGTTAGCCGTTTAGCAATGAGAAAAGCAATTCGACAATGGGCAAAAGAAAAATTGAGGAAAGATTTTATTTAGAAAGTTTGGAAACCAAACCCCTACAATAATTTATTTTATATTCAATTAATACATGGTTAAATTATTACTCTATTTATAAATTATACTATTTTTTATTAGATTTTTTTCAAGGGTTGGGCGACAAAACTCCTACATTTTATCAAAAATGAAAGAAATCAAAACCTTACATTTAATTAAAGGATGAAAACAAGTCTAATTCTAGGAACACTTTTATTATCTTTAACTCCACCGTCAACAGATGCTGATTATTCTCGCTTACAAGCTGTTTTAGAACAATATAGATTTAAAGTAAAGATTGAAACACCACCAGTTAGAGAAGCTTACGGGTTATTCCAAACTAAAACAAAAACAATTTGGATTAATCCGATTGTATTTGATTTAGGAATTGCTAAACCGACTTTAGTTCATGAAGCGGTACACGCAGCACAATTTTGTTATGGAAAGACACAAGTACAAGCATTAGGTTTAGATATCGAACCCCCACCGATGACGCGACTTTATTTCATGCGCTATCATTCTTATACACGGCAAATTGAAGTAGAAGCCTATACTATACAAGTGCAACCCGATGGCGTAGATTTAGTAATTTCTTTGTTAAATAAACACTGTCGTAAAAAATAATTTTTTTAGCTTAAAAGATTGGCTAATGGTTCATGTAAATTTAGCAATAAAGTATAATAAAAATCTTGGTTTATCGTTTAGTTATTGATCTCAATCAAAATCAAGACGGTCATATTATTTTGACGGTCGAACAACAACATTATTTAAAACGAGTTCTGAGACTGAGAACAGGCGATCGCTTTGTCGTGATGGATGGACAGGGGAGCGCGTGGAATGCTGAACTAGCAGAAAATACAGCAAAATTACTCGAATCGTTACAAGAATTTACCGAATTACCCATTAGTATTACTTTAATGGTGGCAATTCCAAAAGGAAATGGGTTTGATGAAATTGTACGCTGTTGTACCGAAATTGGTGTCACTGAAATTATGCCAATTATTAGTAAACGTACCCTAGTTCAACCGAGTCCGCACAAGATAGAACGTTGGCGAAAAATTGCCATAGAAGCAAGTGAACAATCAGAACGTCAAAACATACCGATTATCAGTGATGTAACTTCCTTTACAAATGCTGTTACAAAAATGGTTGATCCATCCAAAAGCGGTTATATTTGTGTTACTCGTACTGAATCAGTCCATTTAATACAAGCTCTTAGAAAAAACACTGCTCAATCTATTGTGCTACTAACAGGGCCTGAAGGAGGATGGACATCTGAGGAAGTAGAACACGCAATCAATCAAGGATTTCAAAGCGTTTCGTTGGGTTCAAGAATTCTTCGCGCTGTTACTGCACCTGTCGTTGCTTTATCGATCGCAGCCGCCATCATTGAAAATCCAACGATAGAATAAAAAGTATGCTGAAAGAAGTTGCAGAAGCGATTGAGCGTCACGATTACAAAACGGCTGAATATTTATTACAAACGTGGCAACAACAAGAAATAGATAATCCCTGGGTTGTTTTCTATACGGCTCGTTTAGCAGAAGTTAAGGGACATTTAAAGAGCGCAAGTCAACAATATCGAGAATTATTGCAACAAACCACTAACCTTAAACTGATTGGGCAAATTCGTCAAAGGATGGAGTGTTTAGATGAGATTGATGCACAGAATCAGCAAAAAGTCAAGGAAGAACGTTTAAAAGCCATTGCACAAGCAAACCGAGATCCCGTAAACCAAGAACCAGGAATTTTCATCTTAGAACCCATTCCTAACGAAGCTAAAAAACAAGCAGCGCAACAGTTTGCTCAAATCATGCAACTCGATCCTTATACAGCACGTCTACAGCTACCGAGTCGAGCATGGCGGTTCTATCGAACGGGTACAATTGGAGAATTGCAGATTTTAAAAGAAACGCTAAAATCGGTCACAATTCCTTGTTTTTGCGCCACATTAAAAGATATTCAGAATATTAAGGTTTATCAAATTAATTATTTTCTGGAAATTTACCCCATTGTCACAGTTGTTTGTCATACAAATCATGGCAAACCAACACTTATTAAATTTGAACCCTCAGAATTAGTGCAACGAGTAGAGGGAATACTACCCGTTTTTGAAGAATGTCTAGAAGTCGGAATTAGACGAAAAATGGAACGTAGAACCAGAACGCTAGACTATATACAATTTTGTGATTTGCATTTAAAAGAACGTAATATCATCTTACGTCTGTGCGCTCAAACCTACAAATATCATCAAGGATTTGCTTTTTTAGGTAAAAACACTATTGATGAAGCAACCTCTAGAGATCATTGGAATCATTTAATCACTTATTTTAAAGAACGCTTTCCCCAACAGTCTGTCTATTCAGAGTTTACTCCCTTTGCCGAAACAGCCTTTAATTTTCCTGAAACGCTAAAATTAATTGAGCCTAATCTTGAGCTACTGCGACGAGAAGATACACTCTGGGATCAGGCTTTTCACTTATATAGTAGTTTAGCCTTCTTGAAAAAATCTTAGGAGACTTGTTCATGACGATTAATCAAACTCCTCTCACTTTATATGAGCAAGATTTTCAAAAATGGATTGAGCAAACAATTCAGCAATTAGAAACGAGAGATTATGAATCACTTGATATCAAGCATTTGGTTGAGGAATTAATTGACTTGGTGAAATCAGAAAAAAATGCTTTAGAGAGTAATCTAATGATTTTACTTGCTCATTTACTTAAACTATTCGTTCAATCCGATGTACTCCTTACCATGAAAAATAGCTGGTATCGCTCTATTATTGAACACCGAGAAAGAGTAATCAAAGCATTAGACGATACACCATCACTTCACAATTACTTACCGACTATTGTCGAGACAGCTTACAGTAGAGGACGAAAAATAGCCATCAAAGAAGGAAAAATCGCCTCATTTGGAGTACGCATCCCACAAGAGCATGAATATCCAAATTTTTGTCCCTTTTCAGTTGAACAAATTTTAGATGAAGACTTTTTCGGGCGTTTAAAGTTGGATTGACTACAATGGATCTAGGGAGCGATCTTAAATCAGAAAATTCTAACTTTAGGATGGACTGCCACCAGAGACAGACACCGCAATGAACGAACAAGAATTATAAAATTCTATGAGCAACTCTACAACGTATGGCACAGGTTGGGAATCAGATTGGTTTAAACCCAGTTCTGACCAAGATAGCGCACTTCTCAAGCAAATTGGCTTTCTTCCTGGACTTAAAGAAATCTTAATGCTGCGTCAAGTTCATGCACTAGAACACGCGACGGTTTGGGTTTTGAGTGAAATGCAAGACAAAAACCGTTTAGACTGGGATAGAGAAGCACAACCCGATAATGAGAATTTAGGGGGTTTATCGACTGATCAAGGATTTTACCTCTATGGTCAGGTTAACCCAATTGATTTAAAAAAAGCAGTTCGTCAGGCACTCCATCGCTTTAAAGAGGGTGAATGGAATTTAGCAGTACATCCGCGCTGTGGGACTAATTTATCGGTTGCGATGTTGGTTACAGGGGGTTTAGCTTTCGGGATTCATCTATTATTACCCAAAGGCCCTATAGAACAATTATTAGGTTTAGGAGTTGCTGCTGCTTGTGCTTTTCAAGTTTCACCCGATTTAGGTAGAGACGCGCAAAAATACTTAACAACCTCAATTCCTTTTAATCTAGAATTGGTGGATGTCACACCAACTAAGGATTTTTGGGGACGTTCAGCCTATTTTGTTCGGGTACAATGGCATGAATCGCAATAAAAATTAAAGTTATTACTGTAGATAGATGCCCAATCCAGTAGTAATCTGTTATCTGAACGGTTTTTTTTAACAAAACGCCTATGTCTGCTATTGAACGTGGAGCTAAGGTTAAAATACTGCGGAAAGAGTCTAACTGGTTTGGCGATGTGGGAACCGTCGCTAGTGTAGACAAAAGCGGTATTATTTACCCTGTAATTGTTCGTTTTGATACAGTCAACTACAATGGATATAGTGGTAGTGCGACTGGAGTTAATACTAATAACTTTGCTGAAAGCGAACTACAAGTCGTTGAAGCTGCACCCAAAAAAGCAAAAGCCTAAAGTTAAATAACTGCTCTTTTTAAGGAACTGTACTTACTGTGCCGGAATTACCGGAAGTAGAAACGGTTTGCAAGGGTTTAAATCAATTAACCCAAGCAAAAATCATTCAGGGTGGGGAAGTGTTACTAAACAGTACACTAGCCTACCCTCTTTCTGTGGATGAATTTTTATCTATAATCACAGGGAAGGTAATCGTACATTGGCACCGACGCGGTAAATATCTACTCGCTCAATTAGTCAATGCTGATGGTGAACCTCAAGGGATGTTAGGGGTACATCTACGAATGACAGGGCAACTGCTATGGTTAGAACAAAGTGAACCTGTCTCGAAACATACTCGGATACGGCTCTTTTTCGGTGACAACCAAGAATTACGCTTTATTGATACGCGAAAATTTGGCAAAGTCTGGGGTATTCCATCCCACACCCCCCCAGAAAAGATCATCACTGGTTTGCAGAAAATGGGGCCAGAACCCTTTAGTAATGATTTTACCGTAGAATATTTGAAAAAACGTCTTAAAACACGTCACAGAGCCATTAAAACGCTACTTTTAGAACAAGAATTGGTGGCAGGAATTGGCAACATTTACGCCGATGAAGCACTATTTAAAAGTGGCATTCCACCAACAACGATCGCAAGCAATTTAACTCCAACTCAAATCAAACGCTTACACCAAGCCATTATAGAGGTTTTACAAAAAGGAATCGACGAAGGAGGGACAACCTTTAGTCATTTTCGTGATGTCATGGGAATTAATGGAAATTATAGCGGTGTTGCTTGGGTTTATGGTCGTTTTGGTCAATCTTGTCGGGTTTGTGGTACATCAATAGAACGGATGAAATTAGCAGGGCGATCATCTCATTTTTGTCCCCAGTGTCAGAATAGTGAATAATTGTCTGAGGTTAACCCAAATGGTACAAACACCTTCTAAAAACATAACACTAGAAGAATTTCTGAAGCTACCAGAAACTAAACCCGCTAGTGAATATATTGATGGTCAAATTATCCAGAAACCGATGCCAAAAGGAAAACATAGTGCTATTCAAACCGAATTTTCTCCCGCTATTAATGCTATTCTAAAACCTCAAAAAATTGCACGAGCATTTTCAGAATTACGTTGTACTTTTGGAGGGCGTTCAATTGTACCTGATATTGCGGTCTTTGTTTGGGATAGAATTCCACGTGAGCAAAATGGTGAGATAGCTAATAATTTTTTGGTAGCACCTGATTGGACTATCGAAATCTTATCACCCGATCAAAGTCAAACCAAAGTTACTAAAAAAATTTTACATTGTTTACAATATGGAACTCAAATCGGTTGGTTAATCGATCCAGATGAACAAACGGTATTTGTCTATTATCCTAATAAACAAGCTGAAGTTTTTGATGAACCTGAGCAATTACTGTCTGTGCCATCTTTTGCGAGTGAGCTAAAATTAACCGTACAAGATCTATTTGCATGGTTATTAGATTAAGCGGGGATTAAGCAAAAAAGAATAAAACGAGTTTTCTATAGTATTTTTATAGAATCGCATTTTTTACAACAAGGATGGCAGAATTGAGATAGCGTTCTTGTACTGTGATGTTTCTTTTTGTCATCTGCTGCAACCTTCTATTAACTTTATTCAATCTCTATCTAGTCTTTCGTCTAATGCAACTCCGAAAGATCCTAGCACGAGTGACAAAAACTTTAATATATGTAGAACGTCGTATCCATCGTATTTTATATCCTGCGCCAGAGTATATCATCATTGAACAGCAAGGAATAAAACGACTTAGGGCATACTATCAGATTTTAGGGCTACAAATTGAAAGCGTTCAACCGTTTTTTATTTTATTCTCTTTAGGGGTTCGTTTTTGGCGAAAACAGTCTAAGCATCAAAAAAGATTATCGTCTCAAAGTTTCCCGTTATCTTTGCTGCGATCGCGTTTTTAGGCTAATAATAGAATTATCTTTTATCTAATGAAAAACTATGAACGATCTATGCGACCTCAAATGTGTCCCTTGTCACGGTTCTTCTCCTGCTGCTACAAATGACGAAATTGCCGAATTAAAATTACAGGTTCCTAGCTGGAATGTGATTGAATATGAGGGAGAATTACGATTAGAAAAAGTCTATAAATTCCCTGATTTTACAAGTGCGATCGCATTTACTAACGCAGTGGGAGAGGAAGCGGAAAAAGAAGGACATCACCCCGCTTTACTCACTGAATGGGGTAAGGTAACAGTAAGTTGGTGGACTCATGCGATCAATGGTCTACACAAGAATGATTTTATTATGGCAGCCAAAACAGATACTATTAAAGAAGCTTTTAATTAATTGTATCTAACCAACGATTAGCGATCGGCATTCTCCAACCTGTTCCAAAAGCCCTATCCGTGATTTTAAGTCCTGGGGGGGCTTGTTTTCGTTTAAATTCGGCACGTGTAATTAATTTAATCACTTGTTGTACCACCATTGGATCATGTCCTGCTTGTATAATTTCTGTTAAGGATTGATGTTCATTAACAAAGCGTTCAATAATATCGTCTAATATTTCATAAGGCGGTAAAGAATCTTGATCCAATTGATTCGGTTTTAATTCTGCGCTTGGGGGTTTAATTAAGACATTTTGGGGAATAATTTCTCTATCTTTGTTTAACCAATGGCAAAGAGAATAAACTCTTGTTTTTGGCACATCGGCAATAACGGCTAAACCTCCATTCATATCGCCATATAATGTACAATAACCTACGGCCATTTCTGATTTATTACCCGTTGAAAGTAACAAGTAACCGAATTTATTAGCGATAGCCATTAAAAGCGTGCCTCTAATGCGTGATTGTAGATTTTCTTCAGCAATACCAAAACTTGTTCCTGTAAAGATTGGTTCTAATAAATGATCATAGCTATCCATCACTTCACTAATAGCAATTGTTTCGCTCTTAATTCCTAAATTATTAACTAATTTTTCAGCATCACTAATAGAATGATCTGAACTATAAGGAGAAGGCATCAAGACACCTAAGACATTTTCTTTTCCTACTGCTTCTGTGGCGATAGCTGCGACTAAAGATGAATCAATCCCCCCACTTAATCCTAAAATTACTTTAGTAAAACCACATTTTTTAGTATAGTCTCTAACACCCAAAACCAAAGCCGACCAAATTTCTGCTTCTTCGGTTTCAAGAAGTTCTACAATAGAAGTAGGTAATAAATCTTGTTTTGCTAAATCAAATTCGACAATCACTAAATCTGATTCAAATGATTTAGCACGACAAACTATTTTACCCTCTCGATTAATAGCAACACTATTACCATCAAAAATTAAATCATCATTGCCACCAATTTGATTAGCATAAATAATCGGTATATTATAATGTTTTGCACTATGAGATAACATGGCTTCTCTCAGCTTTTGTTTATTATATCTGTAAGGGGAAGCCGATAAATTAACAATAAAATCAACACCTAAATGAGTTAAATCCTTCATGGGATTCACTAAATATTGACGTTTACCCCAAAAAAGATCATCATTCCATAAATCCTCACAAATCGTAACACCTACTGACAAATAATCATCTTGGTTTGAGGAAAGTTCAATTTTAAAAAAGTCGCTTTCATCGGCGGCTTCAAAATAGCGATCTTCATCAAAAACATCATATGTTGGTAATAAACGTTTAGAAAAAATTTGTTTAATCTCGCCATTTTCTAGTAAAGCAGCACTATTAAAAAGAGGTTTTTCGCCCGACAAGTTAGCTTGATAATTAATTGTTGCTAGTCCGACTAAAACAGTTAAATTACTAGGAATTTTGGCTGCTAAATCTTCTAGTTGTATCTTCATGTTTTGAAGAAAACTATGATTTAATAACAAATCTTTTGGAGGATAGCCACACAATGATAATTCTGGTGTTAATAATAATCTAACCCCTTGACTTGCTGCTTCTTGTGCGACTTGTAAAATTTGTTGAGCATTGTTTTTTAAATCACCGATTGTTGGATTAAGTTGAGCGATCGCAATTTTCATAATCGTTAAATAAATAATAAAGATTTATCTTTTAAAGGAGCAAAAGAAGGTGCATCAAAGCGATATAAACTAGCGGGACGACCTGCACCTTTAGATACTTTGATACCTGTATCACACAAAAAACCTAATTTTAATAACTTGTTTCTAAAATTAGAATAATCTGAAAAATTTTCACCCAAAATAGTAATATAAAATTGATATAAATCATTTAAAGTAAATAACTCTGGGAGAACATCAAAAGCAATTGGACTATATTTAAGTTTACTTTTTAAACGTTGATGTCCATATTCTAAAATTTGATTGTGATCGAAGGCTAATTGAGGAATTTTTTCAATCATATACCAACTGGGTGAACTTGATTTTTGAATTAATTCTGCTTCTTCATATCGAACTAAAGCAAAATAACTAACTGAAAGATAGCGGACTCCAAAAGATTCGGGTGATTCTCTGGGATCTCGATTTGGCCCACCAAATGTATATAATTGTTCTAAATAAAGATTATTAGCCCGTATCAATTCTGATAAAGTTCTATACGCTGCATTTTCTAATGATTCTCCTTCTTGTACTAAAGTCCCTGGTAAACTCCAATAATTGAGAAACGGTGTTTTTAATCTTTTGCTTAATAAAACCAAAAGACGATTTTGTTGGGTATCGACTGAAAAGATAACATTATCCACACCCACTTTAAAATTAGCTAAATCTTTTGATATAACTGAATTCATGCGTACAATTTTTCTTGATAGATATATTCTCTAATCGGTGGTGTAACAACCGTATAATCATGTTGTTCTCGATAGGCTGTAGAAGAAGCTTTAGGGGCAGTCAAATCAGCTATTTGACAGATTCCACCTAACTTTTCTAATTCTGTAATATCTTCTGGATAAATGGGATATCCTTGTCTTGGAACAATAATAAGTTTAGCTTTTTGTAAAAGTTCTTTGATTTGATACCAACATCGAATCTGTTTAATTAAATCTGAACCAATCACTAAATAATATTCGGCATCATTGCCCCAAATTTCTCTAGCTTTGTCTACACTAATTATACTTCTGCGATAGCTCAAATCTCTTCGTAGTTCAAGATTATTTTTCTCTGATTTAACCTCTTGAATTAATAAATCGAGCATCTTCATTCGATGTTCTAAAGAAGTTTGATGCTCTTTAAATGGGTTATCTGATGCCCAAACAGCTACCCAATCAAAATGATAGGATAACCACTGTAAAATCGCTTGATGTCCTGCGGTTGGTGGATCAGCACTGGTACCAAAAAGAGCAATTTTAAGCATGATGAATCAGGTTCTCTAAAGCGTTAGTTATTGTAACAGGAATCGAATCAGGTTGAGTGATTTGACGAGTTTTTACAGGAAGTTTAGTAACATTCATTCGGGTACGTTGTTGAATGGTTATTAATGGTTCAGATGGCTGTAAGATTGCTCCTTGTTTCATTACTAATTCTAATAGAGGAACTTCTTCTAAATTAAGTGATTCGGTGATTAATCCTAAGCGATCGCTATAAATTTTCAAATCATCCTGACGACGGAAAATCTGTTTACGCCCTGGATAGGTTACTTTTTCGGCTGATTTCTTCATCGTAGGAATACCATTAATTTCGACTAATTTATATACTCCATTAACGGGTGTTCCTGTGACTAATCTGGTTCCAATACCATAGCCATCAAAACACGCCCCTAACTCTTTTAAACGTGTGATTTCCCATTCATCTAAATCACCACTGGCAAATAACACACTGTCGGGTAAAAAACCTTTTACTTTCTGCGATAGGGTAACTAAATCACCTGAATCAATTCTGACACCAGAAACCTGCATTTTTCCCGCTTGAATTTGTTCAGATAACCGTTTGGCTGCATCTATTGTGTCATAAGTATCAATTAATAAAGGTGCATTGGGGAAATAGCGATGAAAAATTCTAAACGCTTCATCTTCTCCCCCTTCTAACGCCCCAACTGCCATGATAAAAGAATGTGCCATTGTACCACTTGGTTTAAGGCCTAATTTAAGGGCTGTTGCTACATTAGAGGTACTGTCTAAACCTGCGGCGATGGCAGCCCGCGCCCCCCAGATTGCCGCCTGTGGACTAAAAGCTCGTCTTGTGCCAAACTCTAATAAGATGGCATCATCTCCCGCTACATCGCGCATTCTGGCTGATTTTGTAGCAATTAGGGTTTGATAATTAATCGTATTCAATAAATAGGTTTCTACTAATTGGGCTTGCCAAAAAGGGGCTTCAATCCGCAAAATGGGTTCATTGGCAAAAATTGGCGTTCCTTCTGCAACGGCCCAAACATCCCCCGTAAATTTTCCCGATGCGAGAGTTGTCCAAAATCGCTCAGGAACATGAGTAAAAATATTTGTTTTTTCTAAGGCTTCTAAATGGCTGGCGGTAAAATGAAAAGACTGTAGATACTCTAGTGCTTGCGTTAACCCCATTGCGATCAAATAACCATAATTGGGGGGTAAACGACGGGTAAACAGTTCAAAACTGGCGGGATCATTTTCGATACCCTCACCACAATAACAAGCAATCATCGTCAATTGATACAAGTCTGTCAGAAGACTGTAATCATCAGGGGTAGGGTTTAGTGTTGATACATCTGGTGTCATCGATGTTATTGCTTAAAAGTGAGGTTAGTCTAATTATAGTAAAAATTACCAAAATTAGTAGGGGTTTGGTCACCAAACCCTTACAATATTATAAAAACTCAATCCTGCGTGACTCCTTCAACCTATTTTGTTTACCAAACCCGTACAATAGGCTTCTATGAATTGAAAACTGCTGTAAATTTAACGTGCGGAAAACGTGACAAAAATTTCCTTACTAACTTCCACTTCAAGCGGATCATTAGCATCATAGGGTACGTTTGAACTGCCAAATAAAGTATCTTCACCTGTGGCGCATTCTTCAGGGAGAAAAATGCCATAAAAAGGTTCAGCTACGGAGGGAATGGGGTTTAATTCGGCATTCACGGCATCGGCAAGGGCAATAGCTCGATTTTGGGCATCTTTCATCGCATTTTTATAGGTTTCGCGCTGTAAAGCCTGACAATCATTAACACTATAGCGTACTTCAACTTGATCGAACTTGAAGGGCTGATCTTTGCGAATGGCACTACCCGCCGTTGTGATAATCTGTTGTAGACGTGGATGAGTCGGGTTAGCTACAGTCACAAAAATTTTCGTGTTCGTATTATTCGTCGGAGTCGGTAGCGGAAAAGGAAAAGAAAAGCCTCCAGAACTATTTTGTGGATATTGAATTTCTATATCAGTCTTAGAGATGCCGATCGCCACCAGAGCATCTACAATATCCTTAACCTGCGTTTCTAATGGGGTCTTTTTTTGCGCCTTGACAAAGTAAGCTACTGTATTATCATCTGTCGGAGAAATTGCATTTAAAGAAAATTTGAGTACCGCAGTATCAGCCTTTTGTTTAGCTTTACCCTTACCGAGTACCATAAAAGCCTGCGGATTATTAGCAGGTGGGTAAAAAAACTGTGCGATAGGATTGAGAGGATTCGCTTTGACTGGCATTGAACTTATCAGCAACAATAAACCAGACATGAGAGGAAGAATAGCAGTTTTTGCCATACTTTTTAAACGAGTGAAGCTTGAGAACTTATTGCGGAAGGCAGTCATCGCAGGCACTGTCTTTTCAAGGCAGTGTACCGATGACTGATCTTCAATACGATACCACTATTTAACTAAACTAACTACAATTCAAGGGAAACATAAGTATTTTTACTATGTTTAAAACTAAGTCATCGCAGTCGAAAGTATAAAGTATTATGTCGAACCTTCAATATTTATGTCTGAATAACAAGAGGATAATTTTTTTTTAGATAATGAAGTTAGAAGAGAACAATTAAACGAGAAGATGGAGGTCAAAATTATGAACGTATCGCCCAGTCTTTTTCTGAAATTAACAGCAATCTTAGTTACATTTTTTGCTCTTGTTCAATATCTAACCGAAGGTTTTGCCAGAATATTTAGCCCTACCGATGATCATTATCCCGAAACAGGAGTGCAGCCATTTGATAGCGAACCCTATGCAGCCCCTAAGAGTTAGATAGCTAGTTTTTGTGTTTGCCTCGATATCATGATCATAAAGGTGGTTCATCCCCACCTGATTTTTTTGAGAATAAATATGGAACATCCCCTCTTTTTCGATAATCTAGAAAGCAAAAAGAAAGATCTAACCTTGCTTTTATGAAACTACGCGAACTGTTAGCTAATATTTCTTCTGACTCCGTTATAAGCGATCATCCTGCTTTAGACCACGAAATTACGGGTATTTGTACCAATTCCCACGCTTGCTGTCAAGGAGATTTATTTATTGGAATGCCTGGTACTCGTGTCGATGGCGGAGACTTTTGGCAAAGTGCGATCAGTAGTGGTGCGATCGCTGCTATGATTTCACCAGAAGCAGCCACAAAATACCCCCCAACCGCGAATGATTGTGTGATTCAATGTGCTGATATGGTGACAGCTTGCGCGAATATTGCCGCCACTTTTTATCAACATCCCACACAAACTTTAAAACTCATTGGTATCACTGGAACCAACGGCAAAACCACCACCACCCATTTAATTGAATACTTTTTAGAACAAACCAACCATCCCACCGCTTTACTTGGAACTTTATACACTCGCTGGAAAGGATATCAAGAGACAGCAACGCACACCACACCTTTTGCCGCAGACTTACAAAAACAATTTTTCAATGCAGTCAAAGCGGGAAATGAATATGCAGTCATCGAAGTTAGTTCACACGCACTAGCCCAGGGACGAGTCAAAGCTTGTACTTTTGATGTAGCCGTTTTTACGAACCTAACACAAGATCACCTCGACTTCCATAAAGATATGGAGGACTATTTTAGTGCAAAAGCAAAATTATTCGATCTTGATTATCTTACGGGAAAAGCAATCATTAATTTAGATGATTCCTACGGACAACGTTTAATCAATACTTTACCTAAAAATCAAGTCTGGAGTTATAGCGTAAATAACAGTGACGCAGACTTTTATACCAATGCTTTAACCTATAGTTCTACGGGTATCAGTGGTGTTTTACATACCCCCATTGGTGCATTTAATTTTCGTTCTCCCCTAGTCGGACAGTATAACTTATCGAACCTACTCGCCGCGATCGCATCTACTACACATTTTGGCTTAGATATTCCCACCTTGTTACAAAAGTTACCCGACTTTCCTGGTGTTCCAGGTAGAATGGAACGGGTTCAGATTAGTGATACTCAAGATATTAGCGTTATTGTCGATTATGCACATACCCCCGACAGTTTAGAAAATCTTCTCAAAGCATCTCGCCCTTTTATTTCAGGTAAAATGATTTGTGTGTTTGGTTGTGGAGGGGATCGCGATCGTACCAAACGTCCGAAAATGGGAAAAATTGCCGCAGAATTAGCCGATGTCGCCGTCGTAACCTCAGATAATCCTCGAACCGAAAATCCAGATCAGATCCTACGTGATATTTTAGATGGTATTCCTGCATCTGTTGAGCCACTGGTAGAAAAAGATCGATCTACTGCGATTCATACAGCGATTTTACAAGCCTCATCAGGTGATGGTGTGATTATTGCAGGAAAAGGACACGAAGATTACCAGATTTTAGGAACCGAAAAAATACATTTTGACGATCGTGAACAAGCTAGAGACGCTTTAATGAAGAGGTTAAAATAATTCTATATTGTGGAGGGTTTGGCAACCAAACCCCTACAAGCAAAAGAAGGATAATTTAAAAAAATGAAAGCTATAGTTATAAAAACCGCAGGAGATCCAGACGTTTTACAATTGCAGGAGATGCCGACACCTAAAATTAAAAATAGCACTGAGATTTTAATTCGTCTAAAAGCGGCAGGAATTAACCCAATTGATACGAAATTACGTCAGCGAGGGACATTTTATCCTGAACAAATGCCAGCCATTTTAGGGTGTGATGGTTCAGGTATTGTCGAAGCAGTAGGATCACAGGTACAACGTTTTAAAGTCGGGGATGAAGTGTATTTTTGTGCAGGGGGTTTGGGTAAACAAGGAACGGGAAATTATGCAGAATATACCGTTGTAGAAGAATATTTAGTTGCCCGTAAACCCGCATCTTTATCTTTTGCCGAAGCAGCAACCGCCCCTCTGGTTTTACTAACCGCATGGGAAGCCTTGTACGATCGCGCTAGACTAGAATCAGGTCAAAAAGTCCTTATTCATGCGGGCGCGGGTGGTGTCGGTCATGTGGCGATTCAACTTGCTAAACTAAAAGCGGCTAAAGTTTGTACCACTGTAGGATCACCCGATAAAGAACGATTAGCACGTCAATTTGGTGCAGATTATCCGATTTTCTACAAACAAACTGATTTTATCCAAGCGGTGTTAGATTGGACAGAGGGTAACGGGGTTGATGTGGCGTTTGATACAGTAGGTGGAAAGGTCTTTTTTGAGACTTGTCAAGCGGTGAAAGTATACGGAGATCTCGTAACGATTTTGGAACCAGATTCTAAAATTGGTAATTTAAAAGAAGCTCGTAATCGTAACTTACGCATTAGTCTAGAATTAATGTTAACGCCTGCTGTTAAGGGTTTAGTTGATGCCCAAAAACATCAAACCAAGATTTTAGAACAATGCGCTAGATGGTTGGATGAAGGAAAGCTAAAAATTCATTTAAGTCAATCTTTTTCGCTAAAAGACGCAGTAAAAGCTCACAAAATCATCGAAACGGGTTCAAATACAGGAAAAATTGCTTTAATTATCGAGTAAAACTAAAACTGATTTTACAGGGCGTTTAATGGTTTTTCCTTCTTGATCTACTTTGCCATGAAATGTTTTACCTTGATAATAAAGGCTAGAAGAACTACCGCCATCTAAATTTAGGGCTTCTTTTGCTCCTAAACTTTTCATAAAATTAGCTAATTCAGGTAAAGACATTCCAGAATCTTTCGGATGTTCGGGTTTTTGGGCAATCATCACCCATATTAAATGATGTTCAGTAATCCCGATCGCTGTTCTGGCATTGCGTCGATTATAGCCTAAAGCATCTCGAATCATCTGTCCATTTTGTTTTGTGATAAATGCTTCAGTTTCAGCCGTTAGAGAGGGTAATAAACGGGGCCCACCTCCGATAGAATTGATTAACTGACAGTCTGCTGGAATGGGATCTTGATGAAAAGCGATTGAGTATCTTACTGTATTTTTGCATTGATACTGTCGCCATTCGCTTCGATTTAAAATTGCTCTTAGATAGGCTTGTAAATCAGGATTATTCATTAAACGTTCATTTTGTTTAGGATCTCCTGTGATTTGGCCATTTTGGATGATATAAGAGGTAGTTTTCTGATTTTTTGGATCAAAAAACCCTGCATTGAGAACAGCAATCGTACTCGTATTGGTGGCAAATTGTTCGACAAACTCAACTTGGGGCAAAACTTTGAGATTAATAGAATAAGAATTGTTAATAGGGATTGACAAAATGTGTGCAATACTATTCGGTAAATCTTTTTTTTGATAAAGAATCTGATCCTGAACGAGTTGATTAGAATTTGAGCAGGTTAGTAAAGTGATGCTTAATCCTAGAGATAAAGAAGCGATACGGAAAAAATGGCTCAGTTTCATATTAGCTTGAATGATAGATATTTTTGAATCGAATACCCAAGAAACACTTTAAAACTTTGTGTACAGACTTATTAGACGCAATACAGTATATTTTTAAAATAATTAATCCTAAAAATTATCAAGTTAAGAGCCATTACCATTAATCCTATGCCAGAAGAAACTACTCCAACTCCCGACTCTGAAATATCGTCAGAGGTTGCGGAAGTCGTAGAAGCAAAACCAGAACCAAAAGCTAAACCAGCAGAAGCAGCAGGAGAAAAACCAGCCGCCGCGAAGAAACCCAAAGCACCAGCAATAGAAGATAAACCGTTTACTGAGTTTATCGAACAACATTTTATACCTGGGTTAAAAGAAGCGATCGCTAAAAAGGGCATTTCTGATGTAGAATTGTCTTTTAAAAAAGAACCGCTTCCCATTGCAGGATTGTCTACCAATGAGCAATACTGGCAAGTGAAGGGAAACTTACAAGCAGGAACACGTCAATTTATTCTTTATTTCTTTGATGAAGATATTAACGGTAAAAAAGCCTTTTCTTATGCAGTGAATGGCTTAAAACCGAGTACCTTGGAGTCTTTCATGATTGATGAAAAGAAAGCTCCATTAGATCTATTGTTGCTATATACCTTGCAACGATTGAACGCTCAAAAATGGTTTTCAGGTAACTAAACGGTGTAAGGTGGGGTTTTTCCCGCCTTACTGTTTAAGCTTGAGTCACTAATGATTCTGAACTAACATCTGACTCTTCTTCTGAATCACTGACCGAATTAAGGTTTTCTTCTAAAATATTGAGAACGACTTGAGGATCAGTTGCTTGCTGCATAATCTCAGCTTCCCAGTCGTGACGATTTTTTAAATTCGGTAAATCGGTTCGCATTTCTTCAAGCAATGCAATAATTTTAGCGGTTTTCTGCTCGGTGAGAAGATTAATTTGAAGCATTAAATGCGATCGTTGTTCGGCTAAATTTTCTTGATGTGACTGACGAACTAGAACCCCCGTTGAAATTAACAAAGCCGCCATATCAAGCGTTTGGTCTTGAAAGTTATATTTAGGAAAATTGAAGGGTAGGGCAGCATCACCAACAACATAACTTAAAGCGATCCAAATAGCAAAGAAAATTAATTGAGCGTATAAAAATCTAGATTTACCAAAAATAGCGGACACTTGATGTAATAATTTCTCATGCCAAGGTGCTTTTTGTTCTTGTTTGGCTTGAAATCCAATAATCGTTTCTATATTATCAATGACTTGCTGTGGTAGAGGATATTTTTCCCCTTTAATGTATACTGAACCAGAAGGCTTTTGAGAATCTTTGACGGTTTGAAAGCGAGTAGTCATCGTTGTTAAACATTTCTGATAGTCTTAGTAATAGTCATAAGATACAAAACTAAACAACCGACTCCAACTACACACAGATAGATATTAGATAAAATTTTACAGCATTTTTGATCCGTCTTTAGACTACCCTATAAACTCATCTTATTTTAAAGTTTAGAATTATTTATTGTGCATTTGTTCACACGCCCCAATACTCACCCAATTACTAGAACCATCTGACCAAAATTCTTTTTTCCAAATGGGTACATTATGTTTAAGAGTATCAATTGCATAACGACACGCTTCAAATGCTTCACCACGATGGGGACAACCAACAGCGACTAAAACACTAATTTCACCAATTTTCAGTTTACCAATGCGATGATGAATCACTACTTGATTCGCATCTTTCCATTGTTGACGAATCTTAGCCGCAATCATCCGAAAAACTTCTATCGCCATCGGTTCATAGGCTTGATATTCTAAATATACGACTGGCTTACCATCCGTTTGATTGCGAACTGTACCACTCATCACAACGATCGCACCATTGGCGGGATCATCGGCTAAACTATAGACTTCCTCTAACGATAGCGGCGCAAAACTGATTTTAAAGTGATCTTGAGTAACATTTGTTTGGGCAGCAGAAACAGAAGATAAGCTCATGGTTCTTGATCAAAAGAGTAATTTTGTTGATTGTATCAATCTTTGCAGATTTAACTGAAGTTCTCCTATATCAACAGATAGCGTTTCTACAGAAGAAATTAAAAAATCAAGAATCAGTGACTTTTTTGATGCAAACATTCTAATTTTAGCGACATAATTGAATTAGTCTACATTGTGTTTGTCGGCTCGATAAAATGCGACGGGACAAAGAAAAATTGTTAAAGCTTATGACGGTCATCTGACACGAGTCCGTCTAATCTATGTCTTTGGGCGTACTACCAACAGACAGTTAAGGTATAATGGATGACCAATTAACAATCATCTCAAACGATCTTCACGCTCTCAAAGCTAGGGTGTGTTATCTACAACAAAAGCTTGATCAGTTTGGCTTTTTGGACTTCCTGGCTCAAGACGGGAAAAATAAGTCTAATCAGATCTGTTGCTTCTTTCGTCGGGTCAACCGCTTAATACAAATACTAGATAGGTATTTATTCTTACTATGATTTTTTTTCCGCCTTCATTAATTTGGGATAAAAATAAGATAAAGCGATTTTTTCTGTCGTAAAGGTGCAAAATTCTTCTTTGGGAATGGATGAATTCCACTCATCTACTGTTTTTTCTCTATCACTTAATCTATCAAATCAGTTTCTATAACCAGAATGGAGCCTCGAATTAGAATGAATAAAGACGATCGCCAATCCACTCACTCAATTGATCCTTTTTGGGGGCCCAGATGGCTCGTAGAAGAACGAGATGCGTGCGGAGTCGGGTTTATTGCCGATGTTAAAGGGAAAGGAAGCCACAAACTGATCGAACAAGCCCTGTTAGCATTAGGCTGTATGGAACATCGCGGCGGATGTAGTGCCGACTATGATTCAGGTGATGGTTCTGGTGTGATGACAGCCATACCCAGCGAGGTTTTAGCGTCTTGGTTTACCGAACATCAGATCGAAATGCCACCACAAGATCAACTTGGTGTCGGAATGGTTTTTTTACCCCAAGATCTCAATCGACGCACTCAAGGTAAAGCATATATTGAAGAAGTTGTCAAGGATGTTAATCTTAAGATTCTAGGATGGCGTGAAGTTCCAGTACGTCCAGAAGTTTTGGGTAAACAGGCTAAAGAAAATCAGCCTCATATTGAACAGATCTTAGTCACCTCAGAAGAACTAAAGGGAAAAGATTTAGATCGAGTTCTCTACATCGCTCGTTCAAAAGTGGGCAAACGATTAGCCGATGATTTTTATATCTGTACTTTTTCTTGTAGCACGATCGTCTATAAAGGGATGGTTAGATCAGTTGTTTTAGGTGAATTCTATTCTGACCTGAAAAACCCCCTCTACTCAAGTCCTTTCGCTATCTATCACCGTCGTTTTAGTACGAACACAATGCCAAAATGGCCCCTCGCTCACCCGATGCGTCTCCTTGGTCATAACGGTGAAATTAATACCCTTTTGGGTAATATTAACTGGATGTCAGCTAGAGAACTCAATTTAGAAGTCCCAGGCTGGACAAAAGAAGAATTAGAGGCTCTAACCCCCATTGTTAATCCGAATAATAGCGATTCCTATAATCTTGATAGTACAATGGAACTCCTGGTTAGAGCAGGACGCAGCCCTTCAGAAGCGGCGATGATCCTTGTTCCAGAAGCCTATAAAGATCAGCCCGACCTAAAAAACAACCCAGAAATTACGGATTTCTATGAATATTACAGTGGCTTACAAGAACCTTGGGACGGCCCCGCATTAATTGTATTTAGTGATGGAAAAATGGTCGGAGCAACCTTAGACCGTAATGGTTTACGTCCTGCTCGTTATAGCATTACCAAAGATGATTATATTGTCGTTTCTTCTGAAGCGGGAACCGTCGAAATCGATGAATCAGAAATCATCGAAAAAGGACGACTGGGCCCTGGACAAATGATCGTCGTCGATCTAGAAAGTCATAAAATCCTGAAAAACTGGGCAATTAAACAACAAATCGCTCAACAACATCCCTATGGGGAATGGGTAAAATCTCAGCGTGTCGTCCTTAATGCTCACTCCTTTGCAGTTGAACCCAAAATTGCTACAGGAGATTTATTAGGGCTACAAACCGCTTTTGGCTATACCGCCGAAGATGTTGAGATGATCGTCATTCCGATGGCTTCTCAAGGCAAAGAACCAACTTTTTGTATGGGGGATGATACACCTTTAGCGGTTCTCTCTGATAAACCCCGTCTGTTGTACGACTACTTCAAACAACGTTTTGCTCAAGTCACTAACCCTCCGATCGATCCGCTACGTGAAAGCCTCGTGATGTCCTTAAATGCCTATTTAGGGGAACGGGGTAACTTGATGATCGAAAGTGCTGAAGCGGCTCAAGTTCTGCAACTCAATACACCCGTACTAAATGAAGCAGAACTAGACACCATTAAAGCCTCTTCATTTAAAACTGTAGAATTATCCACTCTGTACGATCTCACCAGTGGGCCAAAAGGTTTAGAAACAGCAATCTCTAACTTATGCGAACAAGCCAGTAAAGCCGTTAAAGCAGGAGCCAAGATCTTAATCTTAAGCGATCGTGCTGCGGGTCAAACCATCGGCGAACACACCAGTTACATTCCGCCTCTCTTAGCGGTTGGTGCCGTTCAACATCATTTAATCCGTACGGGTTTACGTCTTTCGACCTCTTTAGTCGTTGATACCGCCCAATGTTGGAGTACCCATCATTTCGCCTGTTTAATAGGCTATGGCGCATCCGCCGTTTGTCCCTATCTGGCGTGGGAAACGATTAAAGCGTGGTGGTATGATTCCAAAACTCAAAAATTAATGGAAAATGGCAAACTCTCTACCATCACTCTAGAAAAAGCTTTAGCAAACTATCGCGTTTCAGTCGAAGCGGGATTACTGAAAATTCTCTCAAAAATGGGAATTTCTTTACTCTCATCCTATCAAGGCGCACAGATCTTTGAAGCGATTGGACTGTCGGCTGAGGTCATTCGTTTAGCCTTCAATGGTACAACTAGCCGCGTTGGAGGTTTAAGCTTAGTTGAAGTCGCTCAAGAAGTGATTAACTTTCACAGTCGCGCTTTTCCCAACCTCACCGCGAAAAAACTCGAAAACTTTGGCTTTGTTAACTATCGTCCAGGTGGTGAGTATCACATGAACTCGCCAGAGATGGCCAAATCTTTACACAAAGCCGTCGCTACTTATAAAATTGGAGCCAATGGAGCCAACGCCGAAGCCTACGATCACTATGATCTCTATCACAAGTATCTAGAAGATCGTCCTGTCACCGCTTTAAGAGACTTACTCGATCTCAATAGCGATCGCTCTCCCATTCCCGTTGATGAAGTAGAACCCATTGAAAAAATCGTTGCTCGCTTCTGTACGGGTGGGATGTCATTAGGAGCCTTATCCAGAGAAGCCCATGAAACATTAGCGATCGCCATGAACCGTTTAGGCGGAAAATCCAACTCAGGAGAAGGCGGCGAAGATCCTACTCGTTACATCACCCTTTCAGATGTCGATGAAAACGGTCGTTCTCAAATCTTCCCCCATCTCAAAGGATTAAGAAACGGAGATATCGCCAGTTCTGCCATTAAACAAATTGCCTCTGGACGGTTTGGTGTAACTCCAGAATATTTGATGAGTGCCAAACAACTCGAAATCAAAATGGCTCAAGGGGCAAAACCGGGTGAAGGTGGACAACTACCTGGGCCAAAAGTTAGCCCATACATCGCCATGTTACGCCGTTCTAAACCAGGTGTTTCCCTGATTTCCCCCCCACCTCATCACGATATCTATTCCATTGAAGATCTTGCTCAGTTGATCTTTGATCTTCATCAAATTAACCCCAAAGCACAAGTATCGGTTAAACTCGTCGCCGAAATTGGTATCGGAACCGTAGCCGCAGGTGTCGCCAAAGCTAACGCCGATATTATCCAGATTTCGGGGCATGATGGCGGAACTGGAGCATCACCGTTATCGAGTATCAAACACGCAGGCGGCCCCTGGGAACTTGGTGTTACAGAAGTACACAGCCTCTTGATGGCAAATCAACTGCGTGAACGGGTCATCTTACGGGCTGACGGTGGTCTGAAAACAGGATGGGATGTACTGATGGCCGCCTTAATGGGGGCTGAAGAATATGGCTTTGGTTCCATCTCCATGATTGCCGAAGGTTGTATTATGGCGCGAATTTGCCATACCAATAACTGTCCAGTCGGTGTCGCTACCCAACAAGAACGCCTACGCCAACGTTTTAGCGGAACCCCCGAACACGTCGTTAATTTCTTCTACTTCATCGCCCAAGAAACACGCTCTTTACTAGCAAGAATGGGCTATCGTTCTCTAGATGAAATCATCGGACGTAGCGACCTCTTAAAAGCCAGAGAAAATGTTAAATTAACCAAAACTGAAGCATTAGTCCTCGATTGTCTCCTAAAAGGGCCAGATGTTAAAGAAAATCGCCACTGGTTAAGACACGAAGCAGTTCACAGTAACGGCCCAGTTCTTGATGATGAAATTCTCGCCGACCCAGATATTCAGAACGCCATTGAGTCTAATGGTACCGTAAAGAAAGAATATAAAATAGTGAATACCGATCGCACTGTAGGAGCCAGAATTGCAGGTGTTATTGCCTCGAAGTATGGTAATGACGGCATGACAGGCGAAATTAACCTGAAATTCAAAGGCGCGGCGGGTCAAAGTTTTGGGGCGTTTAATCTCCCAGTGATGTCAATGTACCTCGAAGGAGAAGCCAATGATTATGTCGGTAAAGGAATGTATGGCGGAGAAATCGTCATTGTTCCACCTCAAGAGGCGACTTATGATCCTTCTTTGAATGTGATTATCGGCAACACTTGTTTATATGGTGCAACGGGTGGTGTTCTGTATGCCAATGGACGAGCAGGAGAACGTTTTGGAGTCCGCAACTCTAAAGGTCAAGCGGTCATCGAAGGCGCAGGCGACCACTGTTGTGAGTATATGACAGGTGGTGTGATGGTGGTTCTCGGTACGGTGGGACGTAATGTTGGTGCAGGGATGACGGGCGGTATCGGCTATTTCCTTGATGAAGATGATTCCTTTACTGACAAAATTAACCCCGAAATTATTAAGATTCAACGGGTTAAAACCGCAGCAGGTGAGGAACAATTAAAAGGACTCATTGAAGCTCATGTGGCTCGTACTAATAGTCAAAAAGGAAAAATGATCCTCGAAAATTGGTCAACCTATCTGCCTAAATTCTGGCAAGCAGTACCCCCAAGTGAGGCGAATAGCCCAGAAACAAATCCCGATTTTAAATTAGAAGAGGAAAAAACCTTAACTTCTGTTTAATTGGATCTATCTGCGTTCTGGGTTTGGTGACCAAACCCCTACAAAAACTGGATTTGAGATAATAGGGTGGGAATTAATCTCACCCTTTAAATTATCGACAATTTAAGTTTTTTGATTGAACTATCCTGTTCTAGTTCAGAACCAATTGAAAAATCTTTGTTTTCTGTTAACGGTTTAGGTCGAATTCTCAATAAATAATAGCCATTATTTTCGATAGGTTGAGTCAGACAAGTTTCATCTTTAATCTGGCACCAATCTAACGGAAGGCTAGAGCGATCGTATACCGTAAAATAAACATCATAGTCATTAATCAGCCGTGAAGGACTAATGATGTTTAAAGATTCGCCTTTTTCTAAATATCCATAAACAAATTCTGTATCAGGTGCGCCAACGGGTAAAAATTCTTGTCTAACAAAAGATTCGCCTAACCATTTTCGGTATTTTAGAATCGTAAAAATATAATAATGTAATGCGAGATAAAATCCATTTTTGTTTTGTATTAAGTTTTTATAAAAATTATTGACATTTGGCGAAACATTTAATTTATTGACCAATAACTGCTCATCGACTTTAACCGTAGGTAATTCCAAAGAATCTGACCAATGATAATAGCGTAAACCAATACTATATAAACCTGATTTAACAGGAATTGAGATCCAATCTTCTGAATAATCAATTTTATTGGAATCTAAATTAGTAATTGTTGCATATTCAGGAAAATTATAAATAACGACAATCCAAGATTGAGCCGATTTTTTAAGAATATTCAAATCTAAAGAAATTGATTCTTGTACTCTAAACGGGCCAAGGGTTCCGATAATTGCGTGAGTATTCCAGCGCGGGCCTTTAGTCATCAAAACAGGTAAACTCAGGAATGTTTCTAGAGTTTCGCTTGACAACACGCGCCATTGTGAGGCTTTATCTTTTTTAATAAAGAGAAAAATAGTATAAAGAATACCAATAATAAATTTAATGATTTTATAGAAAATAAAGGAAAGAATAGCTAAAGGAATTTCAATAATCTTAGTCATTTCAAATTGATCAATCTTTGAATATCTTTAGATCCTACCATTTCTATTCTTTTTCACCAGATTTAGGGTGTAGGACAAATAGCAGATTTTTCTTGTATGTGTTGGGTTTCAGTCACAGTAGGATTATAAGCCGTCAGAATCACCTCACCTTTTTCATTAAAAATCCATCCTTGAGCAGGTTCAACTACTGTAGAAGTCGTAGGCGTAGAAATAGTAGGCTTTTCAGTTTGTCTAGTTTGCGGAGGTACAGGTTCAACTAAATCGACTCTCGAAGCATCACTGTTAAGATCTTCATTAATACTAGGAGGCAACCCACCCCGTCCAGTAATCGTTAATCCGCTTTTTCTCCTTTGTTGACAAGGATCTTGTGCCACTAAAGTAGTTGGGTTAATTATCGTTTCGGGTAATTTGATTAATCCTTGACTGGGATCAATTTCTGGTGTATTTAGTTCAATAGTACCACTTAGATCAGCACCTTGATCGGAAAAGGCAGTTATATCATTACCTAAAGTCAACCGCTTATCTTGAACAAAGAAACCAAGAGTCCCTACTGCATTAATTTTAATTGCTCCACCTCGACCACCCAAGGAATTAGCCGTAATATCGCTATTTTCAGCACCAATTAGAAAACGGGTATTAATTGTAATATTGCCACTATCACTCATACCATCAGAGCTTGTGGTGATTACACTATTGTTGCGTAATTGTAAAATATCTTGTACGTTTAGATTAATATTCCCACCGTTTCCTATACCAATAGTAGCAGCAGCAATGGCTGAACCTCTAAGAATTTGTAGCTCATTAGTTGTGATGCTGATATTTCCTGCTCTCCCTATACCAAAAGTCCTAGCAGATATTTGACTGTGATCACTTAGTTGCATCATCTGAGCTATATCAATTGTAATGTTGCCACCTGAAACAGTAGATTCAGGAAAGGTATCTGTTACAATTATCGCCCCCTCAAAAAGCCGCAAGTTTTTCGCTATGATTTCAACATCTCCTGTGCGTTCGGCATTAGAGAATAAGTTGGTAGTCCCTATAGCACTTCCTATCGAATCTTTGTTAAGAAGTGTACGTCCTCCTAATTCTATAGATTCGGAAGCATGGATCACAATTTTAGCGGGTTGGCTTTCGCCACTAAAAGCCAGAACCTGACTAGCATTAAAAATTATATTTTTCCCTTGCAAGTAAATGCTAGAACTTTCTGAAGGTATTTCTTGCTGAAGAATATTAGCTCCTACAAAAGCATTAGGTTGCAAAAAAATATCTGCATAAGATTGTACAGTTTTGTATCCCAATGCCCAACCCTGTAAAACAGGATGTAAACTTACTTGCTCTTGCGCTCCAACTCCCCCTACTTCTACTCGTCCTGTCCCTGTCCCTAAACCAGTAGTTGTAAAAGAGTTTTCATCTAATATTATTTCTCCTCCAACTAACGCAAGAGTACGATTAATGTCTACACTTAATTGTCTTGATTGATTGCGGATAGAACCGACCTGAGTTCCAAATCTTAAACCCACTGGTAGAAGATTAATAGTTAGTAAAGGTGGAGATGGATTGAGAGTACTAAATTCTGTGCCATCAGCAAAAATAATACTACTAGCAGTGGAAGAAATAAAAGAACCTCCCAAATTTAAACGAGCATTAGGGCCAAATAATATACCATTAGGATTGATTAGAAATAAATCTGCACTACCAATTTGTTTTTTTAGAGTATCCCAAACGCCTAATGTTCCAAGTATGTTAGAAGGGCGATTACCTGTAATTCGACTAAAAATCCGAGCAACACCATCGGGATTATTAAAATAAATATTTTGTCCATTATTGACATTAAAGTCTTCAAAGCTATGAAACAAATTATTTCCGCGACGCGCTCCACCCGTGATTAGATCTTTATTCCCATGAGGAAGAATTATTGATTGTTCGCTGCCTAAAGTCGTATCAGGTTGAATTTGCGTTATGGCAGTCTCACAAAAGCTTATATTTATTACTAATGTGAGAATACCTACAACGCTATTTGTCTTTAACCATTTATCATGTTGAAAAAATTGCACAAGCTATAATCCTAACAAAAGTCCGATTAACAAGGATTTTTAATGTACCATTTTCCTGTCACTGGATCTCGCTTCCAGCAAGCAGCTTGTACTGCTGCACTTGGAGCTACATCTACCTCAAAATCTTTAGTAAAAGAAATTTGAATTTCACCTTTTATTCCTTCATCATCCATAAAGTTTTTAAGGTTTTCAGCAATTTTCTTTTGATCTTCTTCACTAATATTGTAAACAGCCATAATGATAGCTCCGTAAATTCTTGGATAAATTTGCGTTTTGCTAGAATATTCAACTAAGTTTTATATACAGTCGGGTTAGGAAACTAAAATTTTATTAAACGTGTTAACTCAAAACCTATAATTTCGAGTCAGGATAAATACATACAACTAAGTTGATTAGCTACAATTATTTATGGCACATTTTTAGCGTTTTGTGAAGTCTTTTGTAACATTTTTTAGGTAACTTGTTAGATTGTAGTCCAGCATTAAAATAAGTCGTGGCAGTCTCTAAATTTGATAGATCAGGTGGTTGAGTGATTCTTTTTTGTCCAGCAAGTTCATTTAAGCCTAAAATTAGGTTAGCATGAGCCGCAGTGGGATGATCCCGAAACTGTTCTACGACATTCAAAAAAGCCTTTTTAGCAGATTGAAGATGATTGCCACCACCCATGTATAAGAATAAGCCTGCATCTCGATTAAAAATAAGCTCGGCAATTTTTTCATCATTTCGATTGGGTTTTTCGATAATTACTGATACAGGCGGTGCGATCGCTAATGTTTGATTACTCCGATCAGGTAAAGTCGCTATAATTTCATAGCGTCCTGGGGTATCAAATGTAAAACGATCGCGATTAACTGCTAAAGATGTGAAATGCGTTTTTTTGTTTTGAGCAAGGAGGGTTTCACTCTGATCAGTACATTTGTATATAGGTGTTTTGTATTCTTCAATAGATCCATTTGGTTTACGAATAAAAAAGCATAAATCCATATAAGCAGGACTCAAATTATTAATTTGAATATTGTGAGAACTCAGATTTTCTACACTGACATCAACAGTAACGGGTTCAGTAAAGCGAAAAACTTGGCTAGAAGGTTGAATCGTTAAGCCCAGATTTGAGCGTTCTGTATTTAAAGTAAAAGGTCGAAGAATTGAAGAAGATGACCATTGACGAAAGGCAAAATTTCCACCTGGAATCACTTCATTATAAAATCCATGATGGAGATGAAATAGTTCTTCTAAATCAAATTCATATTTAAAATAGTGCCAAGCAACATTTCCCATAAAAGAGATCGATTTAGCTCTGTTATTCTCTTCAGCATGAGGAAGATTTAAAGCGTGTCCAATTTCATGAATGATTGTCCGTATCAATAATCTATCTTTATACCATTGCTCTACACCATGACGAGCATTTAAGATTGTTTGCCAAAATACTGCGACTCCTTGACGAGCGTGGGTGTTGTCAAATGCTCCGATCTTTCCTGAAACTTGATCGAACATGATACCCTGTGTGTAATCGCCTTTATTGTAAGTTTGTCCAGTCGTTGAATCAATATCTATTCCTCCATCAAAACGACTAAGAATCATCAAATGTAGCCACCATTCTCGCGCATTTAATGACTGACGAGAATAATAAGTTTCCATCAACTCATGGAGTTCTCGTTCATCCCAACGTAAGTTTTCTTCTCCAGGACGATTAGTAGGTTGCTCGATATTAGATAGGATTGATTCATTATCTAGATGAACCTGAGCATCTATTCCAGAACGCTGAAAGATATCTTTTATTGAAATCTGTAAATTTTGCGCCCAAATATTTTGGGGTTGCTCATCTTTGGGAATCAAATCTGTCGTGTATTCAGGCGGCCAAGGATATCCTTTCAGTTTATCAACTTCGATATGAAGAACTCTAAAAAATTCTGATTCAAAGGCTAAAACTCCACTGTATTGTTCTGAAGTAGCTTCAGGAATTAAACAATTAAGCTGAATTTCTTGCTCTTTCTTGATTTCGATTTCGAGATAACCTCCAAATTGTGCCTCTTGCTGTTGCTCAAAAATAAACTGAGGAGGATTAATTACAGCAAAGGTACGATCGCGTTGTAATAAATTAGCTCGCATCGAACAATAATAATTATCTTGGCTGTCAGTGTCGGAAAAAAAATCTGCACTAATCGTATTGTTTTCAAGATCGAGGCGTAATTCTACTTTTAAAGTTTTGTTTTTTGAGATTAGCAGACCGCGATAAGTGCCGCGCTTGATGAAAGGAGTAGGCTCTAGCAAGATTTTAGTCCCAAGTCTAAATCAGATTAATGCTAAGAAGTTTATCTTGCTCTTTCTTTCATTTCACACTGACTTAACAAAATCTTCCCAATTTAGCAACAATTTTATTAATTTTTTTTCACCAACTCCCGCTTATTGCAGAATAATCCTCGCTAAATCTGTTGGGCGTTCGATATGTAAGTTATGACCTCCTGATAAAATAATTTTCTTAGCAGTTGGCATCGCTTTCTCTTGTATGATTAAATCTTCGGGACGGTTAAACTCACTTTGATCACCGTAGATCAACGTAATTGGAGTAGCAATTGATCTTAGAATACTTAAATAACGCGATCGTGTAATTCCATTAAATTCTAGACCTGCACGAGTTCTTAAGTTCGCATCCCAAGACCAACGTAGACCCTTTTGATAGGGTTCGGTAATACGTTCAGCAAGTTTTAGGGATAATTTTTCGGACATAGCAGGTGTAGCTAAACGTAGACGTAACGCCGCTTCTTCTATGTTATTGAAGATAGGATGTTCTGGGGGTGATGCAAGATAGTCTAAATGAGTGGCTAATTGTTCGACTGCTTCGCTTTCATCGGTTTGGGAAGGAATAACAGGATCAACTAAAATTAGTTTTTTGATCTGATGAGGACGGATACTAGCATACATCGCGGCTAGAACAGAACCAAAAGAATGACCAACGAGCGTAAATTCTTGATCTGTTATATTAGTGACGATTGCATCAATATCTCCCAAGAAATCTAACATATTGTAAGACCCACCGACACCCACATGATCTGATTTTCCATGACCTCGTAAGTCTGGCGCAACAACGCGATAACCTTGTTCAACCATTGGAATAGCGACATCTTCCCAAGCTAAACCTTGTTCGAGGATGCCATGTAAGCAGAGGATCTGTAGAGACGCGCCATGGCGAGTCTCTACTTGTTTCCCCCATTCGCACAAACTAAGATTTAACCCACGAACGGAAATCACTTCTTCACTCATTTGAGGAATGACGGAAGTTGGTTCGGGTAACTCATAGTTCAAAGATATTGCAACTTGTCGAGATGTTTCACTAAGCGGTTGCGGTAGTCGTATGGTTTTCCAAGTATCGGCTAGAGTTGGGTCGATTTTTTTGCGTTTGAGAAAATTTGGATCACCGACTGACATCGACTGGTTATACACTCCACCTGTCATACGTTCCCCTTCATAGGGGTTAACCAGAGATGGCTCGAAAGGTATTTCTAAGAATTCACATAACCCTTGCATGACTTGAGTGGGGTTTTTCACTAACTCTTCATACACAATCAAATGATGACGATTGGGATCAATACTTTTCAGAAAGTCTAGAATATTTTGGTTACTCTTTGTCCAAACTAATTCAGCAACTTGATAGGGCTCGCTATCACCTGAACCCACTAGCTTATCCATCCGCAGACGATAGAAAGACTCAATCACTGCATAGGGATGACGTACTAAATGGATGTATTTTGCCTTGTCAAACATCGCTTCAGCACGATCAAGGGTTTCGCGGTAAAAACCATAGGTAGGCGACTTATCGATTAAAATACGATTACCCGCTACTTCCTGTAGCAACGCATATACTTCAGGAATGGATCGATCTTCTTTCACTAAGTCTGCAATTAAGTTTTCACTCTGTGTTGCATCAAGTCCTTTTAGATCGATAAATGCACGTTGTAACCCTTCACCTAAGTGAGATAGTGTTAATTCTTTTTCCCGTTGTCCCATCGTATCAAAGGGAAGCAGATGAAGTTCTGGAGGTGATGCCAGATCTTGATGTCCTGCTAACATCACTCGTAAGAGAGTCGATCCAGATCTCGGACTTGAGAGAATAAAAACAATTCCAGGGAGTTTTTTGTCTAAAGTATAGGGAGTCGGAGAAGATGAGACGAAAAATTCTTCTTGTGGTTCTGAGTTAGTTTGTGTTTTCTTCTCATAGGTTCTGGCAAATTCACCCGCTAGATATTTGGCTAAACTATTGATGCGAGGACGTTCATAAAATTCTCTCGGATATAGCATTAACTGAAGATCAGTTTTGAGTTGGTTAATGGCTTCCATGACCATTAGTGAATCCATGCCTAAATCGAGTAGACTATCACCAGGCGAGAGTTGTCCATCTACAGTCTGCATGATCCCAGAAATTGTCGTTTGTAAATAGTTGACTAAATATGCCTCGCGAGTTTCTTCTGGTGTTGCTAGAAGTGTTTCAAAAATACTAGAGGTGGTTTTCTTAGACGGTTGAGCAATTGGTTTTAAGATATCTTGGAAATAGGGTGACTCGGTAAGGTTTGGAAACTGTTGGCTGACTGCTTCCCAATTGGCTGAAATTACACCTGTTTGTACGGTATTGAATAATTGCGGCAATACATTTAATGCGTCTTCTGTCAAGATTGATTTTAGTCCTTTGACTGCAACACGAGAATGAGTCGCCATCCCATCAGAAAGTATTCCCCAATTAATCGAAGTAGCTCTGAGGTTTTGGGTGTGTCGATAGTGTGCGATCGCATCTAAAAAACTATTAGCCACCGCGTAGTTTCCTTGTCCTGGCGATCCGAGTAAGGATGCAGCAGAAGAAAACAGAATAAAGAAGTCTAACGAATCTTCTAAAGTCAATTGATGTAAATTCCATGTTCCTTGGATTTTGGGGGATAAAACTTTACTGAATTTTTCCCACGACAACCCCTGTAACAAACCATCATCTAACAGTCCTGCACAGTGAACAATTCCCCGTAACGGACTCATGGTATTTTTAACGGTCGTCAGAACATCTTTTAATTCTTGTTCTTGTGTGATATCTGCTTGACAAATTAGCAGATTTATGCTTTGCGCTTCTAAATTTTCTAGGACTTGGCTAACGTTTGCCGACGGTTTATTGCGTCCTAATAATACTAACGATTTCGCGCCCTGTTTAACCAGCCATTGAGCAACTTTTAGACCGACTGAACCTAAACCACCTGTAATTAAATAGGTTCCTTGACTGTAATCTATGTTTTGATTAACTTTAGGACGGGTCGTATTTTGCAGTCTAGCAACATATCGCTGACCCTTGCGAAAGGCGATTTGATTTTCGTTATCCGAGTTAATAATCTCATTTAATAATAAAGCAACTTCATCGGGATCGGTAGTTGAGGAAAGATCGATAATTCCTCCCCAATATTCGGGATATTCTAGCGCGATCACTTTACCCAGTCCCCATAGTGGAGAACCTGTTAAAGAAATTTGATCTTGTTCTGTAATACGTTGAGTCTGACAGGTTGCGATCCACAGTTGAGAATTAATGGAATATTCGGTTAAAGTTTGCAGAAGATATAAGACGCTTTGGGTTGTTGTTGTCTGACTATTTTCTAAAACAGTTGCGGATAATTCTTGATTTGGCCCTAGACTCCACAGATGAATAATACCTTGTAAGTTTAATTTTATCTCGCTCAACAGGGTTTGATAATCTTCTTTAGATGCAGGATTAATTTGATAAACTCCTGCTTCAATCTTGTGATAGGTTTCTGCGGGATAAACAAGGATACAAGACTGATTAAGTTTAGACAATTCTTGCACTAAAGCTGTAGAGACGTGAGATCTCGCGTCTCTATCTTTAGACGGTTCTGCAAAAATTAACCAGTTTCCTACTATCGGTTTAAAAGAGGATGCTGACGGATTCGATTTTTTAATCCAGTTAATCTGATAAAACCAGTCATCAACATTATTAGATTCCCGTTTTTTCTGAGTTCCTTCTAACCAATATCTTTGACGTTGAAAAGGATAAGTAGGTAAAGCTGTAAGGGTTTTATGTGGATAGTCTTGTGTAAAATATTGCCAATCTATCGAAATCCCTAAACTATATAATCTAGCCAAACTCTGTAGAATTTGTTGCCATTCGTTTTGATCTTTTCTTAAACTGGGTAGCCAATAATATTGTGTCGTATTTTCTTCTGTTTCTAAAACTAAACGTCCCATTCCGAGTAAGGTTGGTTGGGAGCCAATTTCTAAAAAGATTTGATACTCTTGTTTGGCTAAATAATCAATACTATCGGCAAATTTAACAGGTTCAATAATATGATTAACCCAATATTCAGGTTTAGTGATTTCTGCTGTAACTTGTTGTCCAGTTAAATTAGAAATAATCTCGATCCTAGGCTGATTATAATTAATTTCTTGAGCGACTTTCTCAAAATCCGCTAAAATTGGACGCATCAAGGGAGAATGGAAAGCATGAGAAACTTTTAACTTTCTCGTTTTAATATTTTTCTCTTTAAAACTCTGAGTAACTTTTTCTACAGTTTCTTGAGTCCCAGAAATAACGATATGATTGCCATTGAACGCGGCTATTGCTATTTCATCTCCATAACCTGCTATCGCTTCTTGTACCGTTTTTACTTCGGCAAAAATAGCAACCATTTCACCATTTTGGGGTAAATTTTGCATTAATTTAGAACGATGCGCGATTAATTTCAAGCCATCTTCTAAACTAAATACACCTGCTAAGGTTGCTGCAACATATTCTCCTACACTATGACCCATGACAGCACTAGGAACAATTCCCCAAGACAGCCATAATTGAGCTAAAGCGTATTCTAAGGCAAAAATTGCAGGTTGAGTGTAGAGGGTTTCATGAATTAAATTACTCTCTGAATATAGAATCTCCAATAAGGGTTTATCCAGATAAGCTTGCAGGATTTCCGCACAATGGTCTAAGGCTTTTTTAAAAGTGGGTTGGGTTTGATATAATTGATGTCCCATCCCTGAATATTGCGAGCCTTGTCCCGTAAATAAGAAGGCAATTTTCGGGATATTTAATCCTATCGTTTGCTTTGGTGACTCATTACTTAATTGTTGTAATAACTGTTCAGTCGTACTCGCAATATAGCTTTGACGATGATTTAAGTGGGTTCGTCCTGTCGCCAAAGTATATTCTAAATCTGCTAGATTTATATTTGTCGCTGTTGTTAAATAATCTTGATAAGACTTAACTAATTCTTGTAACGCAGGTTCAGTTTTAGCCGAAAAAGTGAACAAATATGCAGGTTTTTCAATCGATTCTTTTTCAACATTGATTCCTTCTTCTAAAATAATATGTGCATTAGTTCCACCAAAACCAAAGGAACTAACACCCGCTAAACGAGGTTGATCGTTTTTTGGCCAAGATTGAACTTGAGTCGGAATAGAAATCGGTGTATTTTGTAAATCGATATGAGGATTGAGTTTTTGTAAATGTAGATGCGGTGGGATCTCTTCATGTTGCAAGCTTAGAATTATTTTAATCAAACCTGCAATACCTGCGGCTGATTCTAAATGTCCGATATTAGTTTTAACTGAACCTAACCAGAGGGGTTTTTCGGTAAAAATTTCTTTTAAAGAATTAACTTCAATCGGATCACCTAAAATAGTCCCAGTGCCATGTGCTTCGATATACTGAATTTCATTTGGTGTTGCATCAGCATCATATAACGCTTGTTGAATGACTGCTTGCTGAGACCGTCCATTTGGTGCCGTTAAACCGTTACTACGTCCATCTTGATTGACGGCAGTGCCTCGAATCACTGCTAAAATCGGATTACCGTCACGAACTGCATCTGTGAGACGTTTTAGGACAATTACTCCGCATCCTTCTCCTCTGACGTATCCATCCGCACTTTCATCAAAGGTTTTACAACGTCCTTCAGGGGACATCATTCCCGCTTGGGTAAAAGTTTCTGTTAATTCTGGCGATAATAATAAATTAACACCACCTGCTAGAGCTTGTTCACATTCTCCCATCTGTAAACTTCTCACCGCTAGATGTACCGCAACCAACGAGGAAGAACAAGCGGTATCAACCGTTAAAGAAGGGCCATTAAAATCATACCAATAGGATAACCGATTGGCGGCGATACTGTGAGCATTGCCTGTACCCGCATACGCATTCGGTTCTAACTCATTTTTCAGTCGAATTTGAGAATAATCTGAACTACTAATGCCAATAAAAACACCCGTTTGACTTTTGGCGAGTTTTTCCGCAGCAATACCCCCATTTTCTAACGCTTCCCAACTGACTTCTAAAAGTAATCGTTGTTGTGGGTCGATTTCTTGTGCTTCTCTGGGGGAAATGCCAAAAAATTGAGGATCAAATTGATCAACTTGCTCTAAAAATCCTCCCCAAGATTGATGATCAAAACGATCGCTGATACTAACTGCATCAATACCATTGCGTAACAATGTCCAATATGCTTGGGGATTTTTTGCATTAGGGAAACGACATCCCATCCCAACAATCGCAATTTTTTCGTTTATAACATTTTTTTTGTTTTTAGGGAATTTTACTTGTACAGATGCGCCATGGCGCGTCTCTACACCACCCAAATAGTTCGCTAAAGCTTCGATGGTGGGATAATCATAGGCTAAAGTAGGTGATAACTTGCGTCCTAACCAGTCTTCTAATTCTGCTGATAAACGAACTGCTTGTACTGAGTCTAATCCATAACTGGCTAAAGGTTCTCTAATATCAATCTCAGAGGGTGATACGTCCAAACGTTGTGCAATATTCGTCACCAACCAAGTTCTAATCTTTTGGGTTGTTTGATCAACTTTTCCTGTCTCCGTGTCCCCTTGTTTCCGTGTCTCCTTGTCTCCGTGTCCCCTTGTCCCCTTGTCTCCGTGTTTCCATTCCCCTACATTTGATAAAGAACCTTGTAAAAACTCTGCTTTACAAGCGTGACGCTGGATTTTTCCGCTAGAGGTTTTGGGAATGCTACCTGTTTTGAGTAAAACAATAGCGTATGCTTGTAACTCATGGGTTTGTAAGACTGCTTTGATGATCGCTTGAGTGACTTCTGCTACGTCTAATTTTCTTAAATAACTCCGTTTTACCTCATAAGTAAGTACTAATCTTTCTTCTCCTGCAACATCTACACTAAAAGCTGCACCACATCCTTCTCTTAATGCGGGATGACTTTGTTCAACGGTAGATTCAATATCTTGGGGATAGTGATTTCTTCCTCGAATAATGATTAAATCTTTAAGACGACCTGTGACAAAAATTTCATCCTTTTGAACAAATCCTAAATCACCTGTCCGTAAAAAAGGGCCTTCTTGAGTATCAACAATATAGGCTTGAAATGTGTCTTTAGTTTGAGTCGGACGGTTCCAATAGCCTTGAGCTACACTATCATTACTGACCCAAATTTCTCCAATTTCATCAGGAGAACACAGGGTTAGGGTTTCGGGGTTAACGATGCGAATTGAACCTTCTACCAGTTTTCCACACCCTACCAAAGTAATACTATCTGGTTTATCTGTCTCTTGGATGATGACCTGATTTTTTTCAATTCCTTTACTATCAAATGTTTTGAGGATAGGTGAGTGTTCTTTTTTTCCTCCCGACGTTAAGAGTGTGGTTTCTGCCATCCCATAACACGGGTAAAATGATTCTAAGCGAAAACCATAAGGCCCAAAAGCTTCAACAAAATTCATTAACGTTTGTGTACGAACGGGTTCAGCACCACTAAATGCGAGTGTCCAACTGCTTAGATCTAAAGCTTCTCGTTGTTCAGGTGGAATTTGATTGATACAAAGATCATAGGCAAAATTTGGCCCTCCAGTTGTCGTAACTCGATACTGAGAAATTGTCTCCAACCAACGTAAGGGACGTTGTAAGAATGCGACTGGAGACATTAAAATCTGAGTTGCACCAACATAAACAGGTTGTAGAATGCCACCAATTAAACCCATATCGTGATAGGGTGGCAACCAGGAAACCGCAATACTTTCTGATGTATCTTGAAAGCATTGATTGATCATGCGGGAATTGTGAATTAAGTTCCCATGATTGACCATGACTCCTTTTGGTGTTCCTGTTGAGCCACTGGTATATTGTAAAAAAGCCAGTTGATCGTCTTTAAGTTCTGTTTCTTGCCACGATGAAGCAAGATCTAGATCAATTTCGTCCGTTGTTACAGATTGTAAATTTTCATGGGATATAGATTGCGTTAATTTCCCTTCTATGGTACCTACAAGGGAAGATGTTGTTAAGGCAAGTTGGGCTTCTGAATCCGAGACGATCGCCTGTAAACGTTCAAAAGAGCGATTAGCACGAGGTGGATAGGCTGGAACGGCAATCACTCCCGCATATAAACAGCCAAAATAAGCCGAAATGAACTCTAATCCAGGTTGATAGAGTAATAAAGCGCGTTCTCCCTGGGCGTTTAGCTGCTGGAGTTTTGTGGCGATCGCTTTAGCTTGTTGATCTAACTGTAAATAAGTAAGAGAAGATGAGACACTTTCTCCATCTGACAAAAAGGTGAAAGCAGCTTTTTGAGGTGTTTCTGTGGCTCGATAACGCAGTAAATCAACAAAGTTAGAGAATTTGCGGCTCATCTATGGTTTATTTTTAGGGTTAAGCTACTAAAAGTGCTGTTTTGGGATGATTTATTAATAATCCTCTCTAGTCTACAGGTTAGTGTTCCTCCTATGGAAGGATCACAGATCAACCTTTAGATAGAGGAAAAGACAAAATAACTTATTTTTTAATTTTTTGTGACTATCCTGTACTTACGCTTTTCATTAGAGTTTTTTTAGGGATGATGAAAGCACTATTGTTATTTTATCTTGATTTTTGTCTTTTTTAAGTAGACCTTCCCCTCAAGCGGTCTTGCTTTAGCCATCATTAAAGATTATTTGGTCTAGCTTGATGTGCGGTTTTTTCTCTATTAATTAAATTAGAATTATTAGTTTTTTTAAATTTAATCGTTTATTTATCAGCAATTTATTAATGATTAAATTAATGATTAGTAAGCTTATTTGATCCTATTGACTCATTGAATGACAACTAAGGTGAAAAATCTCTAAAGTATTGTAGCAAACATACTTGTTCCTTTGAAGTTAAGATTTTGGTTTGATTTAAAAAGAAAAAAGCTAAGATAACAAAAGTTTTATTGTGATTATAACGGCTACAACTCGTGCTATAAAAAGCCGACTTTCTGATTATGGCTCAAATTGTTCGAGGAATTATATTAAGTTTAATTAGTCTACTCGTGATCAGTACGATCGTATTTTGCCAAATTCCAGCATCAGCCCAGACTTTTTCGCTCCCCTCACAGCCTCGTTTTTCCTTGAAGCAACCGAGTAATCGAATTTTTTTTACTGGAGACATAGAATACGCTTCTGTATATTTAGATGGATATTCTTTATTTCAAATTGCTTCCCAAGATGTTGCGCTCGCAGAATCTGAACAAAATGGAGGTTTATCACCCATTCAAAGAAGGGCGAGGCGTATTGAAAGAACACTACACAGCATTGTTAACAAAGGTTTTGACCCAAAAACCTTAGAAGTTAAAACGGCGACCCTCAATAACTTAACGGTCATTATTGCTTACGATCAAAAGCAGTTATCTCGACAGGTCATCTTAACTGTAACCGAAATAGATGCCTTAATCGATTCCTCTTCCGTTCTTATTGTAGCCGAGCGATGGAGTCAGATTATTTACAATGCTCTGGTTCAAGCTTGGAAAGCTCGTCAGCCCGATGCCCGAAAAAGCCAGCTTACAACTGTGGTGACAGTAGCGATCGCAATAATTATTATAAGTTGTATTCTCACCTGGGTACATAGATTATTAAAAACTCGTTTTAATCGGCTTAAAAAAAGAGCTAAAGAGCAATTAACAAAAGAATTAGAAGCCATCTCGCCATCCAATAAAGCCGATCACTTTTTTTACGATCCTTTAGGGGTTTTGAGTGCGTTTCATAAACAAGCTAACATTCAACAACAGCTAATTCTAAATATCTTGCTACAAAGACTTGATCAAATCGGATTGATCTTACTTTGGTTTGGTGGTGTAGCGGCTATTTTATATGTGTTTCCTGAAACTCGTTTAGAAGGACGTGGCGTAATTCGGATACCTTTAACGATTTTTATTATCTGGTTGATTTTAACGCTCATCAGTAATCTAACAAGCTTGTATGTGAATTATAAATTACGAGAATGGGTTGAACAAGGCTCAGTCGTTTCTAATGATCCTCAACGGCGAATTCTACGCGCACCGACTTTACTCACAGTCTTACGGGGAATTATTAATTTTGTTTCGTGGTGTATTGGTATTATTTGGTTTTTGGCTTGGAAAGGGTTTTTACCAAGTTCTTTGTTAACGGGAGCAGGTTTAGTCGGTGCCGCACTCACTTTTGTTTTCCAGAATTTATTAAAAGATTGGGTGAATGGTCTTCTTATTATCTTTGAAGATCAATACGCAGTCGGCGATATGATCGAGTTTGAGGGATTAATCGGAATTGTTGAACGGATGAGTTTGCGAGCCACCCAATTCCGTACCGCCGATGGACGCTTAAGTACAATTCCCCATAACCAAATTACCGTAGCCCACAATCTAAGTAAAGATTGGTCACGAGTTAATTTTACCATTGAAGTCGCTTACCAAACTGATCCGACGATGGTGATTGAGTTAATGAAAGAAGTCGCTTTTGAAATGGCTCTTGATCAACAATGGCAGGATGATATTATCGACCCAGTCAGCCTCATTGGTGTCAGTCGTGTCGCTCATACTGGAATTGAAATCATGATGCGGATCACGGTTAAACGGTTGCGTCAATGGGATGTAGAACGCGAGTTCCGTCGTCGTCTAAAACTGGCTTTTGATGAACAAGGAATTGCGATCGGTATTCCTCAACAAAGTTTATTCTTATATAAGGACGCGACCTAAAATTAAAAACAATTTATCTTCTACGTTGGAATTTATTGACTGATTCCTGTAAGGCTGACTGTGCCGACGAATCAATCAGCAAAAATCTAAATTTTTGGTCTTGACTCAGATATTTTCCGTAAGCAGAGGTTAAAAAAGGACGATATTGCTCATTGTTAGCAGAATATACCTCAAAAAAAGCAAGTATAGTTGGATCTCGATAACTGTCTAGTAGTTCAGCTTCAGGTAAAATAAGTCCAGGCATGGAATCTAAGACTTGAGTGATACCTGCATCGAGTTGGGAAAAGTTTACATGAGCTTGTCCTTCTGCTAAGGCTAAATATTTATTCGGTGTAGTTAACCAGGTAAAACCGCGAACTTGTTCTAAAACAAAGGGTGTAGCTGGATCATAATTGCCACCAGCGATCATGATAGGGATCTGAATTTGTGCTAACCCAGTTTGTCCGAAAATACTGCTATTAAGCGGGTTTTTCGCCAAAATAGCTTTAACTCTTGGATCTCTAAACTGATAGGTCGGAAATGAAACATCATCTAAAGCGCGACACTGAAGTAAGAGTGAGACGTTAATACCCGTAAAAGGACGATCGCATATTTCTTTAAGATAGTTTAGATTAATCTCAGCACCCGCAACAGCTAAAGCCGTATACCCACCAAAAGAATGTCCCGCGACACCGACATTTTCTAAATCTAATCGTCCGCCAAATTCGCTTTGATTGCGACGTTCTAGTTCATCAATCACAAAGCTAATATCTAAGGGGCGATTATAAAATTCGCTCGTGTCAAAAACTTCTCTAGAAAGACCATTGAGTAACGCTTGTTTTTGTTGAAAATCACTTCCTGGGTGCTGTGGGATAGCGACAACAAAACCGTGAGAGGCTAAATGCTCGCTAACTGCTGTAAAATCTTCTGGTCGAGATGCTAACCCATGAGAGATAATAACGACAGGAGTTTTACCTGGTCGATAGGTTTTAGGAGCAAAAAGAATCATATAAAAAGTACGCTGACGACTCGCATCAGTTAATGTCAGGGTTTCTTGACGAAATTGAAATGCTCCACGTTGGCGAGGGTCTGGAAGTTGGCTAAAATCTATGGTGCTAGATTCGGCTTCTTGTGTCGCTATTTCAGCCATTTGATTCGCAAAATAGTTCGTCGCTTCAAGAACCAGATTCACTGTCTTCGAGAGTCCAAGAACAAATTCTCCTTGAATCTGCATATTAGTCGGAAAGTTACGCAAAACATTGAGTAAGGTCAATCCTTCTGGCTCAAAAGCAGCTTGAATCATGGCACCGCGTAAGGCAAATTTACCATTACTTCCTCCTTGGATCGTAATTCCTCGACCCGCACGAGTTAGAATATCCGCACCCATTGCTGTGTTAAAAAAACGAGAAAGCAAGACTGGACTGATATCAACACGTTGATTTAAAGCTTGTCTAAATTGCTCCCGTTGCTCTGGATTTAATGGTCTTAAATAAAATCTTAAGTTACTATTAACTGTGCCATCTTTAGCAAAGGCTTCTAGTGATTCGACTCTTATTCCTCCTTTCCAAGGGCCATAAGATAACAAGATTTCATTAGCTGCTACTACTGGAAAAGCAGTAAGTAATGTAGAAAAAAGACTAATTGCAAGTGTTTTGAGCATAAAAATATAAAATGTTGATCCTATAATTTAACTTTAAATTAAGATTTTTAAAGTCTTAATTATACAATTTTTTGTTAAACTAACGAAGTTTGTAGTGTACTAATTATAATATATAATGCTTTTAAAAACATTTTTTTAATACTAATTTAACTAATCGTTGTTTGCTATCTATCATTAAAGTGATTTCTAAATATGTTTTGTTTTTTAGATTAAGTTTTATAGTTTGGTATATCCTAATAGATACCGAACCAATCCTACATCGACTTAATGAGTATAAACTATGAATAAAAAAATGATTATCTTAACAATTTTAATTTTATGTAGTATTTTAGTTTTATTTCCGCTAGGAGTTGTTTTAATAACGTCTATTATTCCAGTTGGAATGAATTTAAAAGAAGCATTTAATCAAAATCACTATACGTGGAATAACTATCAAGAAGCTTGGCGACAGGGTGACTTTATCCTGGCTTTTACGAATTCTACTATAGTTGCGATCGCAGTTACTTTATTTCAAATTATTACTTCTACAACTGCGGGTTATGCTTTATCTCGTTTGTCGTTCACTGGACGCAATAGCATATTACTTTTAGTTTTAGCGACATTAGTCATTCCTTTTCAACTGTTAGTCATTCCAATTTTCCTAATTCTTAAAATAGGTAATCTCATTAATACCTATTGGGCTTTAATTTTACCAACGGCAGCGAGTGGTTATAGTATATTCTTGATGCGACAATTCTTTTTAACTATTCCAATCGAATTAGAAGAAGCGGCTTTATTAGATGGTGCTAACCGTTTTCAAATTCTCTGGAACATTCTTTTACCTTTATCACGTCCTGCCTTAGTAACCCTATTTTTAATTAGTTTTATAGGCGAATGGAATGACTTATTTAAACCCTTAGTTTTTACCACACGTCCTGAACTGAGAACCGTTCAATTAGCCGTTGCCGCTTTTCAAGAAGAATTTACCAATAGTTGGTCAGTTTTAATGGCAGTAGTGGTCATTGTCACCATTCCCATTATTATTTTATTCCTTTTTGGACAAAAACAGTTTATTAGAGGAATTGGTACAACAGGACTCAAAAATTAAAGATCATGTTAAGTTTACCAACATTTAAAAATGAAACTCTTTGGTTATGTGCTTTAACTCATCGTTCTTATGTCAATGAATATTCAGATTTTATAGAACATAATGAACGTCTAGAATTTTTGGGTGATGCGATTCTGGCTTTTTTAGTTGGAGAATTACTCTATCAAACTTATCCAAATTTAAGTGAAGCACAATTAACTCGTTTACGTGCGAATTTAGTCGATGAAACACAGTTAGCAAAATTAGCAAGAGAACTAAAATTAGGTGAATTATTACGTTTAGGAAAAGGGGCAATTAAAGACGGTGGTAGAAATAATCCTGCTTTACTTTGTGATGTATTTGAAGCGGTGATTGGTGCCTATTATCTTGATGCAGGAATTGAAGCGGTTAGGGAATATGTTCAGCCGATTTTTACTAACGTTGCTGCTGAAATTATTGTACCTGAATCAGATACTGAGAAAAAACCATTAGTTGACCCGAAAAATCGCTTTCAACAATGGGCTTTAGCTAATTTTACTCAAACTCCAAAATATGAAATCATTAGCGAAACTGGTTTAGATCACGCTAAAGAATTTATCGCCATTGTCAAAGTAAAAGAAACTGTATATGGTCAAGGATATGGAAAACGCAAACAAGAAGCAACGAAAGCCGCCGCCGAAGACGCATTAAAACGAATAGAATTAAACCATATTGAAGAAAATAAATAGCATTTTTGAGGCTTGAAAGGCAGTATCAGTAAGTGTATTATCTGAATAGCTGCCTCATTTAATCATCCCACCAGTTGATTGATTTGGGTACGAGCATTGGCGATCGATTGTGCTAAACTTGTATCGCCTAATTCGACATTCTCCACATGAATAAAAGTGATGTTGGTAATGCCAATAAAGCCAAAGATTGCTCTTAAATAAGGGTCTTGAAAATTGATTTTCTCATTATACTCGCCCGTACCAAACCCAGAACCCCCTCGCGCTGTGATCACAAACATTTTCTTACCCAGCACCAAAGGTTTGTAAGGGTTTGTCTTATTCTCGGGTTCAAAAGCAAAAGTAAGCTCAGGACGCACAATTTGGTCAATATAAGCCTTAAACGTACTAGGAACGCTAAAATTGTACATCGGAACACCAATAATGTAGAGATCAGCCGCTAAGAATTCGTTTACCAATTGATCGCTAGTGTTTATTGATTCCCAGAGTTCGGGTGTGCGCTGTTCAGGGGGTGTAAAAGCAGCAGCAATCCAAGGTTCATCGACGTGTGGCACTGGATTTCGACCCAGATCTCGATAGGTCACGAGATCATTCGGATGTGTCTGCTTCCAAAGTTCAACAAATTCTCTGGTCAGGCGGCGCGAGTGAGAGCGTTCACCACGTGGGCTAGAATCAATGTGTAATAAGTTTGCCATCGTTTTAAGTGATCAAATACCATTCCAGCTTAGGAAACTGACCTCAGTTCTGCTATCTGATTTTTGTGTTATTATCACAATCTTGCGATCGGTTTTAGGAAAAGCAAAATTTTTTTCAAAGTGAATAAAATCAAATTAAAGCAATTGGGTTTTGCAGAATGGATCTAGCTACTGATTGGGAGAATATATTAGTCGAGCAATTCCAACAACCAGCAGGTGAAGCGATTTGTCATTACGGTGATGAACATACGATTTATCTGTCTCTTGCACCCCGTCCTGTACGCTTACTACAAATTCTAGATGGCAAAAGCTACACTGGATTATATGGTAAAGGTCACCTTTCTTTGATACCTGCTCAGATGTCGGTTTTTGCGCGTTGGGATGATGAAGATCATTATTTGCAGATTCGCATTGCATCTCGTTTTTTGCAGAGTGTTGCTAGAGAAAGCTTTGCTATAAATCCAGATCAGCTTAAATTAATTCCAGAATTTCGGACTCGTGATCCCCAGATTGAGGCGATCGCAATGTTACTATTTTCTGAACTGAAACAGAACAATGTAGGGAGCAGATTGTATACTGATTCACTGGCTAATGTTCTAGCAGTACATCTCCTCAGACAATATGCTGTTTCTAAATCTCGTCTTGGGATTTATCAGGGGGGTTTAACAGAGCGTCAATTGTTACAGGTTCTGGACTACATTAACCAACATTTAAATCAAGAGATTAAACTGGCTGATTTGGCTACATTACTCGGAATGAGTCAATATCATTTTAGTCATCTGTTTAAACAGTCGATCGGTATGGCTCCCTACCAATATTTAATTCAGCAACGGATCGAACGAGCCAAACAATTATTAAAACAGACCGATCGTTCTATTATCGATATTGCCTTAGAATGCGGGTTTAATAGCCACAGTCATTTAACTAAACAGTTTCGTCAACTGACAGGGATCACACCAAAAGCTTACAGAACTTACCTTTAAGGAATGAGGAGCAATGAGAAAAATTATAATTGGCGTGATGGGGCCTGGTGAAAATGCTAGTCCAGAAGACCTTAAAAATGCCTACGAACTGGGTCAAATCATTGCTATCAATAATTGGGTGTTATTGACAGGAGGTAGAGCGAGCGGTGTCATGGATGCAGCTAGTAGAGGGGCTAAACAAGCGGGAGGATTAACCGTTGGGATTTTACCGAATACAAATTCACAAGCATCAGAAGCAGTAGATATTGCGATCGTTACTGATCTCGGTCAAGCTCGGAATAATATCAATGTACTATCTTCCGATGTGGTTATTGCTTGCGGTATGGGCTTAGGAACGGCATCAGAAGTAGCTTTAGCCCTAAAAAATCAAAAATCTGTCATTTTATTGACCACTGATTCAATCAGTTATCAGTTTTTTCGATCTTATGCTCGCGATCGACTGTTTCAGTCCACCACACCGCAAGAAACCATTCAATTAACCCAAAAAATTTTAGCTCGATCTTTGTTCAAGACGATATAACCAAACCATTAACGCGACAACTCCCACTTGCAAAGCGAAATTAGGCAAAACACCCATCACATCTTTACCTGCTATTAATTGGGCTAGAAAAATAAACGCCCCAATTAAACCAGAAGCCCCAAAACCAATATACATAAATTGTCGCAATCCTTTATAGGGTGCTTTCGCCTCTGCTTTTAGACGAGCGTATTTTTCAGGATCGAGTTTTTGTCTGTTAGGATTCGTCATGCGTCAAATATTTTTATTTTTTACCATCATCTATAGTATAATTATAGATTGGCAATGCCGATGTAGCTCAGTGGTAGAGTAGTTGATTCGTAATCAATTGGTCGTGGGTTCAAATCCCATCATCGGCTTAGGTAAAAAAATATTAATTTTTGAGCATTAATCAAGATGTTGTTTAAAAAATTGATTGGAATCTACTGTAAATGTAAAATGTAGATACTACTAGAACTCTGGTTGAACAACTAGGGTTTTTTATGTCATAAGCACAATGGCGGTAGCAAATCAACGACCAAATATAAATTCAGGATTGGTCAAAACACCATTCAATTAGCATCAAAACAATGATTCATCAAGCACCGTCTGGCGCAAGAGATTTACTCCCCCTTGAAGTGACTCAAAAATCTTGGATTAACGATCGCATACAAGAGATCTTTCAACGGTGGGGCTATCAACGTATTGTCACCTCTAGCATCGAATGGCTTGATACACTGATAGCAGGTGGCGCGATTGAACGTTCAACGGTTATTCAACTACAAGAAACCAGCGAAGGAGCATTAGGACTACGCCCCGAATTAACCGCCTCTATTGCCCGTACTGCCGTTACTCGTTTAGCAGATCATTCTTATCCACAACGCATCTGTTATCGTGCTAATGTTTTTCGTAATCCTCCTTCTGGACATCATGGACAACAATTAGAATTTCATCAAGCGGGTGTAGAACTCCTCCTAAAAGGTGGTGTATTAGCGGATGCCGAAATTTTACTGTTATTAGCTCAATGTTTAGAGCAACTGGGTGTACCCCAATGGCATTTAATCTTAGGAGAAGCCGAATTAACTCGCTCTCTACTTTCTCCTTTTCCGCTTCCTTTGCAACAACAAGTTCGTCACTGTCTTGCTAACTTAGATTATGTCAGTTTAGAAAATTTGTCTTATCCGAGTGCAGCCCTACGAGAACAAGCCCTACTATTATTTAATCTACGGGGTAATCCTAACGATGTTCTGCAAAAAATCCTCACGCTTGATTTAGATCAATCGGCACAACAAGCCGTTAATAATCTTAAATCCCTTCTAGAATTAGTGCAGAATAGTTTTCCTAAACCCTTTCCCTGGGTATTAGATCTTAGTTTGGTGCAAACCTTTGATTTTTATACTGGAATTATTTTTAAAGCGGTTAGTTATAACGAGCAGCAACTCCGTATTTTAGCCCAAGGTGGACGCTATGATCAATTATTAGGCGTGTATCATCCTCAACAAGAATCTGCCCCAGGGATTGGCTTTTCACTTAATTTAGAAAATTTACACACTTGTTTACTTTCGACTAATCTTTTACCCCAAGAAACGCCCCCGTTAGATTGGTTAGTGATTCCTCAAACATCTGATGCGGAAATTGCTGCATTAATTCATGCTCAACACTTAAGAAAATCCCCCGAACTCCTGCGGGTTGCTCTTGAAATTGGTGGGCGTTCTCCTGAAGCAATTCGAGAATATGCCCGTCAGATGAGAGTCAAAAAATTAGCCTGGATTGGCTCGGATGGACAAGTTAAAGATGAGTCACCACTATAGCATTCGTCTATACTCCCTTGAACTCATTGAGCAACTATCATGAGATAGATTTGATCTTTTCTGCATGAGGAGGGTTAAAGGTGTTAAGTTCGCTCCAGCGTACTTTATTGGGTATTCTGTTTTTTCTGGCTACTGTTGTTGGTGCGACAGTAGGTTATATGTTGTACGGCTGGAATTTTTTAGATTCGTTTTATCAAGTCATTATTACGGTTTTTGGCGTTGGCTTTGGCGAAATTAGACCGATTAATACACCAGGACTTAGGATCTTGACTATACTGGTGATTATTTGTGGTACGAGTTCAGCCGTTTATGCAGTCGGTGGATTTTTTCAAATGATCACCGAGGGTCAAATTAATCAAGTTTTAGCATCAAGACGCATGAATCGAGAAATAGAATCGTTACGAGATCACGTTATTATCTGCGGTTATGGTCGTTTAGGACAGATCTTAGCCCGAAGGTTACAAGAATCACAAGCCACGTTTGTCATTATTGATAACAACTCTGAAAGAATTCTGCAAGCTCAAGAAAAAGGCTATTTAATTGTAGAAGGTAATGCAGCCGATGAAAATAGTCTATATACGGCAGGAATCCAAAAAGCGAAATATTTAGCAACGGTTCTTCCAGATGATGCGCTTAATGTGTTTATTACCCTAACCGCTAGGGAATTAAATTCTAATTTAATTATTATTGCTAGAGGGGAGTTACCCTCTACTGAAAAAAAACTGAAATTAGCGGGGGCTAATCAAGTTATTTTACCAGCAACGATCGGGGCTGAACGGATGGCACAAATGATTACTCATCCTGCGGCGATTGATTTTCTTGAAGAAGATGAGGGTAGACGCAATCTTAATGAATTACTCGCACAAATCGAACTAAAACTTGAAGAACTTTCAATAACATCCAACTCACCATTTGTCAACCAACCGATTAGTGAAATGGAAACAGGAGGACAAGGGGCTTTTGTCGTCGTCGCACTTCGTCAACTCGATGGAACGATTTTAATTCATCCCTCCCATTCATTTATCTTGCAAGAAGGAGATACAGTCATTTTACTTGGGCATCAAGGGGATCTCCCTCAATTTGCTCGACGATTTTCGATGAAACGCAGTGGCTTAACCTATCGAGGCACAACGATTTAACGTCAACCCTTGAGAAGTCCCGCGCCATAATCTTCGATTTGGCCACGGGATGGGGCTTTTAAAGTGGCGAATGCGATTCGCCACACAGCCCCTCATGAATCGCGAACTGAAATCATACTCTTACTTAGTTTACCACTAGCAACAAGTTATGGTAAACTGTAATTATGCTAACTCTAAACTACACCTATCGAATTGATCCAGATACTGAACAAGCTGCCCTTCTAAATGAATGGCTAGAAACTTGTCGGCTTTCCTACAACTATGCGTTGCGTGAGTTGAAGGACTGGATCGCTTCAAGAAAATGCTCGATAGACCGATGTAGTTTAGAGTCAGAATACATCATGAGTGCTGATTATCCTTTCCCTGGATATCATCAGCAGCAGAACAATTTACCCAAGGCTAAGAAGTTATTTACAAGGCTTGCCACAGTGCCATCTCAAGTGTTGCAAACTAATATTAGAAGGCTGCACGACGCTTGGGATTTTTTTCAAAAGCGCGGGTATGGATTTCCGAGGTTCAAAAAGTTCGGACAAATGAAATCCTTACTTTTTCCTCAGTTCAAAACCAATCCTCTAACGGGATGGCAGATCAGTTTGCCGAAACTAGGGAAAGTGCCAATCAATTTGCATAGGCCGATCCCCGATGGTTTTATTGTCAAACAGGTAAGAATCCTCAAAAAGGCTATCGGTTGGTTCGCGGTAATTTCTATATCCTCAGATGTAAAAATCCCTCAACCTCTACCGCATGGTCATTGTATCGGTGTCGATGTCGGATTGCTCAACTACTTGGCAACCAGCGATGGTTTCGTAGAGCCAGGGCGTAAATTCTTCAAAACCGAACATCGTCGGCTGAAAGTGCTACAACGTCGGTTGGCAAAGAAAGTAAAACGTGGTCTTAACTACCAAAAAGCAAGGATTAGAGTAGAGAAGCAACACAATCACATCGCTTTCAAACGCAAAGATTATCAGTTCAAGCTTGCTCATAAACTTTGTGACATGGCTGATTCTATATTCATTGAGGATATAGATTTTAGAATCATGGCCAAAGGTTTTTTAGGCAAACATACTATCGATGCGGCCTTCGGACAGTTTAGAGCCATACTTAAATATGTGGGTTGGATGCGAGGTAAATTTGTTGCCGAAGTTGACCACAAGGGATCGAGCCAGACTTGTCCTAATTGTCGTATAGAAGTGCGTAAAGAACTAGGAGATAGAAGACATTTCTGTCCAGAATGTCTTTACAAAACCGAGCGAGACATTGCCTCGGCTCAAGAACTGTGTAACCGAGGAATAGAGACGTATCCAGGGACTCTGGAAAAGCAAGAAATTGACTCTCAAGTCGTACTGTCGGGGGTGATGAGCCTAGATAAGTGGCGTAGGGGAGTAATGCCCAATAGTGATGTTGGGAAGCCCGCACTATACCCGCAGGGTTAGTGTCGGGAGGATGTCACTAGTTTGTTCGTTGAGAAATTTGCTATTGAGAACACCACTTTAGAAATGCCTCACTTTTCATTATCTACTTCTGCCGCTTTTTTTCTACCAGGGCTACTTGTCTTAGTAACACTTCTGGGAGTTTACCTGCTGTTAGCTTACCTGGTGCTACCCGCTTGGTGGCGGCACTACGAACATAATCCGAAACTTGAGCATTCGCCAAAAATCACACAGACGGCAGAAGGTCTTCCAGGCGATCCGCTCAATGTTGGCTTGATCGGAACACAGACAGAAGTAGTGCAAGCCCTGCTCTGTGCTGGTTGGCACCCGGCTGACCCAATTACTCTGCGTTCAAGTGCTGGAATTGTTAAAAGCGTCTTGCTGAAGCGTTCCTATGCGAGTGCACCTGTGAGTAACCTTTACTATTGCGGGCGACAACAAGATCTCGCTTTTGAGTTATCAGTCGGCAACAGTGCTAAACAACGCCACCACGTCCGTCTGTGGCACTCGAGTGACTTGAGTAATGAGGAAAGACCCTTATGGCTTGGCTCTGTCACGTTTGATAGTTGGGTTGAATTGAGCCACTACACGGGACAGATCACCCATCATATTGACGCAGACATTGACAAAGAGCGCGAGACCCTGCTTCAAAACCTAGAACAAGCTCATCAACTCGTCAGTGTCTATCAAGTAACTGGAGTGGGAGCCACTTTGCAGGGGCGCAATGGCGGGGGAGATAGGTACTATACTGACGGTGAATTAACCGTTGGAATTTTATCGGCTAATAATCAAGCTCAACCCCATGCTCCGACTCATGCTCCAAATCCTGTTTCAGTTAAAATTAAGCATCGGCTCTGGTTACAGTTGCGAACGTGGCTTAAATAGGGTTGAGAGAAGCGAAACTGTTATGGAGTAGCAAAGTAGAAAGATAAAAGCTTATAGACTAATGATCAAGGGGCCAAAATTTAACCTGAAATTGAACGAGAGAATAAGGGTTTGAAGGTCTTAACTTGATTAAAATTTGGCGTTGCTAAATAGACAGTGGATCAATTAGCCAGGTGAATGATGTGAAACCTTAAATAGTGCATTAATAGTCGTATCGAATTTCGTAACATTTCTTTGGATTTAGAGTAGCAAAGAGTAAATCGATGTAATCTAGCTAAATGATGTCTGAACCCGTGTTTCTCCTTCTACTCTATTTAACCTGAGTTTTCGGCAATACTAAATGTTTTTCGGAGTCGATATAATTAGCATAAACACAGTAACCATCCGTTAAATATCTTCGGTTTTCCCAAGTTTTAATTTACTCTCAAAGTTTTTCATCTGATGACCATCTTTGCGTAGATTAGAGGATTGACACTGCGGACATTTTATGTAAACTGAAATAAGTTTTGTTTACTCTTACTTTTTAACAAATCCACTGCACATTCAGCAACGCCAAAATAAAGTTATTGAATTTTGAGAATTTCAGGAACAATTGAACTAACAATAATGTTAGATAAACCTGTAATTATAAATTGAACCCCTATCGCTGCTACTAATAGTCCGAGGATTCGGGTAACGATGTTTAATCCCACATCTCCTACTATTTTCTGCAACCAGCGACCTGACAGAAAAATCACAAAGACCAAGAAACAGATAACAATAATAGTAACGAGCAGACCGGCAAAAAGAGCATCGTCTTTTTTGGCTTCTGCTTCACTAGCATAAAGAACTACATTAGCAATTACACCTGGCCCGACTAACAAAGGCATGGCTAAGGGAATCACAATTTTGCGATAGACTAACTGGGCTTCTCTAAAATCACTTTGTTGATCTTCAGCGACCAGATCTTTGGCTGCTTGACTAGAATCACCCTTAACGATGCCAATCCCGATAATTAATAAGAGAATACCGCCTGCAATCCGAAATGAATCTAAAGAAATGCCGAAAAACTTAAGCAGACTCGAACCAGCAAAAAAAAAGACAAGGAGTAAGACTAAAGCCGTCAGAGCAACAAATAAAGCCAGCCATCGCTGGACGATTCGCTTTTCCCCTGCGCTGTAACCAATAAAGATCGGAAGAACGCCTAACGGATTTAAAAGCGCGAATAAACTGGCCGCAAAATTACTAATTAAGAGTTTATCCATAATGTCTATTTAGATATCATAAAATGTTTATTCTATCAACTTAAAAGCAGGTACTTGAACTGAGTAATCACCACTTTGTAGAAACGGTAAGCCCCTAGGGGTCAGTCAAGATTGAATTAAAGGATAAAGTTGTTAAGCTTAACACAAGCATCTTCTATATTAGACAAGACTTAATCTGACACGATGTTTAAATTATTCGATAAAGTACAAGTATACTCATTCATGCGATCGCATGAGTTGAAGGTGACATTTATACGGGATTGCAATTAATCGTCGTTTGCGACATTGTTATTGTCTCAGAGCAATCTCAAATTGCCATGACTGCCAATAGGATGGGATTACCTTTTACTTCAGAAATCTATCACTATTGGTTTTATATATTAGGCATTCACAAAATTAAAGAACTTTTTTTGACGCCGCTACCTGGTGAGATGTCCAGCCGATTTTACTTAGACTCGGAATGGCGTGTCAAATACAATGCCATAGCATTAGCTGAAATGAGTTTGACGCAATTGAAAGAAACTGCGATCGCTTTCAACGTATCTTCAATTGGCAAGCAAAAGAGCAAAGTATCATGGCTACAGCCGATTGTTGAAGTCCTTGAAGCATCATTAGCCACTTTAGAATGTTGGTCGGATGCTGATGTGTCTCGTCCTCAACCACTTTAAGCCCATTTTTCAACCTTGTATAGGATTAATAATGATACTGTCATAAAAACAAGGTCACAAAAATTATGGCAGACATCTCTAAGCTTGTCCAAGAGTAGGACAGATTAAGACTAATGGCTCAGACAGAACAGGATATAAGTAGAGGTTTATAATATAAAGCAGACAATTTAAGACCACTATTTATCATTTAGGTTATTTTCTTGCTTTATAAACTCTTCTCGTGTCCTTTATTAAAACAAATTTTTAATCCAAGTGTAAAACCTGTGTCTAAATCTTGCCAATTAGATAAGAAGGAGCAAGTACCAGCAATTTTATCACTTAATATCCGATCGGCTCAACCTAGGGATCTTAAAGGGTTAGTTGAGGTTCTATCCCGTAGTTTCTATCCACCTCAAACAACAGTATTAGGACTACAGCCCTTGTATAGATTGGGAATAACTGAGGATATTAGAGGGCGTTTACGTTCTAATAAACCTAACTATCGTTGTATAGTTGCTTTTTCCAACCCCTCTAATCTTGCCACAAAGTCAGAAACCCTTGTGGGAACGGTTGAACTAGGTCTACGAAATCAAATTATGTCTAAACAAATTCCCTATATTTCTAATTTAGCGGTTTTACCTGAATATCGTCGTCAAGGAATTGCACGTCAATTATTATTAAAATGCGAGCGAATCGCTTTTGAATGGGGGTTTGACGAATTATCGCTACACGTTCTCGAAGATAATTTAGCTGCACAGCAACTTTATTTTAGTCATGGCTATCAACTGCAAAAAGTCGAGCATAGCTTAGTGAGTTGGCTGTTTAAACAACCTAAACGTTTATATTTGGCTAAACAGATCGATTATCTGTATTCATAAATTTACAATAGATGAAATTAATTTACAAAAAAAACAAATAAAAAAAATTAAAATTACTTCAATAAACTTAATGTAATCTTTAAAAATAAATTAATATCTGAGTCTTCTTATTAGTGAGTAACATATTAATAAATTTCCGCATTTAATAATATAAGTTGTGCGGTTCATCTGGCATATGATCACCCATAATGCAAAACTAACCAATCATGAAAACCATAATTAACAAAGTATTAAGTATTGCGCTATCTACCTTGTTTGTTGGGGTGATTCCTCTACAAAAATCACAAGCTTGTACGCGGGCGGTTTATCTGGGGCCAGAAAATACGGTTATTACCGTACGCAGCATGGACTGGTATAACGACCTTGGAACAAATCTCTGGGCTTTCCCACGTGGGGTCAAGCGTGATGGTGCAGCAGGCCCCAAATCGATTCAGTGGACTTCTAAATATGGTAGCGTGATTACAGCAGGATATGATGCGGGGACAGCCGATGGCATGAATGAGAAGGGTTTAGTTGCCAATCTAAATTATCTTTCTGAGGCCGAATATGTCAAGCCAACCCCCAATGATCCCCGAAAACCTCTGGCTGTATCGATATGGACACAGTATTTGCTAGACAACTTTGCTACTGTTGCTGAAGCAGTAGAAGCTCTACGGAAAGAGCCATTTTATGTTGTTCCATCAATGTCCCCAGACGGCAAACCAGGGACGGTACATTTGTCGATTTCTGACGCGACTGGCGACTCTGCTATCTTTGAATATATAGGTGGCAAACTGGTAATTCACCATAGTCGAGACTATCAGGTGATGACCAATTCTCCAGTATATGAGCAACAACTTGCCCTTAATGATTATTGGAAACAGATTGGCGGATTGACCATGTTACCAGGGACGAATCGAGCGGCTGATCGCTTTGTTAGAGCCTCATTTTACATTAATGCAATCCCAAAAACATCTAATATGAATGAAGCAGTCGCAGCAGCTTTTAGTGTAATTCGCAATGTATCAGTTCCGTTAGGCATCTCTACACCTGAGCGTCCTGAGATTTCTTCAACGGTGTGGCGCACTGTATCGGATCAAAAGAACAAACGTTATTTTTTTGAATCCACTCGTAGTCCTAATGTATTTTGGGTGAATTTGTCTGATCTCGATTTTTCTGAAGGGAGTCCGACTCGTAAGCTAACTTTAACCAATGGTGTTATTTTTGCTGGCAATGTGGCAGATCAGTTTAAACCCGCCGAACCTTTTAAATTTCTTCCTGCTGAAGCCCCTACAATCAATTTAGAATAAATAGAAATTTAAACAAAAGGACATCAAATCCAGATGCCCTTTGATTTTTTGTCTTTTTAGACACATTATCTAAAACCTACAGCCGCTTGCCATACGAAAGCAAGTAATAGGAAAAATAAGGGTATCAGGGGTAAAACATCCACTAACGGATCGAAAATTTGGTACGCTTCGGGTAATTTAGCTAACAAGAGTGCCGCATCCATTGATCTATCTACCTATCCAAGACTTGTTTTTTTAAAGATGACTCAAATTGTATCACGATTTGGATAGCGGATCATTTAGCCAGTGACCAAATTCTTCGACAAAGCGATCGCATAAAATAGCTTCCCTAATTTGGGTGGTGAAGCGGACTAATTCAGCGATATTATGCAAAGACAATAAGATATACCCTAACATCTCCTTCGCTTTGATTAAATGATTCAAATAAGCCCGCGTAAACGTCTGACAAGTGTAACAAGAACAACTCGGATCGAGGGGGGTAAAATCTTCTTTAAATCGTGCATTTTTCAGGTTCCAGCGTTCGCCTTGTACCATTGCTGTACCATGTCGTCCAAAACGAGTCGGAATCACACAATCAAATAAATCAATTCCAGATGCGATCGCACGTGCCATTTCTTGATAAGTACCCACACCCATCAGATAACGGGGTTTATGGGTTGGTAATAAAGGGGCTGTCTGAGCAACAATTTGATGAATTAATTCGGTTGCTTCTCCCACACTCACCCCACCAATAGCATACCCTGGTTGATCGAAAGCGATTAAATCCAAAGCGGCTTTTGCTCTAAGATCCAAAAAAATCCCCCCTTGTACAATGGGAAAAAGAGCTTGCTCATGGGGACGTTCATGAGCAGTTATACAGCGTTCTAGCCAACGATACGTTCTTTCTGTGGCTTTCGTGACCTCAGTTCGCGTGGCATTCGCGGGAGGACATTCATCAAATGCCATAATGACATCTGCCCCTAATGCGTTTTGAATCTTGATTGAGCGTTCGGGTGTTAGTTCAATGATACGCCCATCCCTGGGAGAACGAAAGGTTACTCCAGTTTCTTTAATATCTCTCAACTCACTAAGGCTAAAAACCTGAAAACCGCCAGAATCTGTTAAAATTGGCCCTTTCCATGCCATAAAAGCATGAAGACCCCCTGCTTTTTCGACAATGCTTTCACCTGGTTGTAGATGAAGATGATAGGTATTGGCTAAAATCATTTGTGCGCCAGTTGTTTCGACTTGTGCTGGCGTTAAACCCTTAATCGTTCCTACAGTTCCAACAGGCATAAAACGGGGCGTTTCTACAATCCCATGAGGCGTATGCCAGATCCCGACTCGTGCTTGAGTTTGTCTACATTTTGCAACTAATTGATATGAAAATCCCATTTTCTAAAAAGGAATATCCTCATCATCATCATCAATTTGAACATCCCATTTAGCCGATAATACTTGATTCATCATTACTTCTAGAGTATCTACATCGATCGTCCGCCTGGAATCTTGTTCTTCTAGAGGACTACTCAGGGGAATCAATCGTAGTTGACGATTATCTTGTACTAAATCAAAATAAGATTCGTTTTCTGGCGATTTGTGTAATGTTAAATAGTCAAAACTTTGAACGTTTAAATATAAAGTATGATTAGCCACAATGGTCGCGCTATTAGGATCAGTAAAAACTTCTACGATCCATCCTTCCCCTTCACTTTGGATATTTCCTTCTAAGGTGTGTATATATCTTACACGTCCTAAATCATTGAGCAACCGTCTGATATCATCTTTATTAATTATTGTGCCAAAATCGATAATACAAGGGGCGGGGAACGAATGAGATGATTTTTCGTAATTCATGAGAAATTACCTATTTAAAATTTAAAATAATGCTTAAAATCTGTATGGAACGAGCAACTAAAAGAGAAGCTACATATTTGTGATCTGTGCTGAGTAGGCTACGATACAATATTAACGCAAATCGTTTAAAATCTTCCTTAAATTTTGACTGATTAATGTGCCTAGTGCAAAAATATTTATCAAAGAACAGATCCAATCTTTTTTAGGTGCTGTATCTTTTTATACTATTATACCAATTTCAACGACTTGGAATCCTAATTATTATAGAATTGCTCGTTGGAGTAGTTGGATAGGAATCCTTTTGGGTAGTTTTTTAGGAATCTTAGATATTATTTTAGCTCAGTTAAGCTGGCCGAATCTAACTCGCAGTGGTTTAATTGTTGCAATTTGGCTTTATCTGACTGGTGGCTTACATTTGGATGGGGTCATAGATACAGCAGATGGGTTAGCCGTAACCGATCCAAAACGTCGTTTAGAAGTCATGCAGGATAGTCATAGCGGGGCTTTTGGGGTGATGGCTGGGGTGATTGTTTTACTACTAAAAACTTTGGCGGTTAGTGATTTAACATCGGATCGATACTTCGTTTTGATGGCTGCTGCGGGGTGGGGACGTTGGGGACAGACGATCGCGATCGCTTTTTATCCCTATCTCAAACCGACTGGAAAAGGGGCGTTTCATAAACAAAATATTCGTTTACCCCAAGATGTTTGGTTCGGACTGTTACCCTTACTCGGACTGAGCATTAGTTATCAATTTTTTCATCCGACGCAATGGACTGTCAATTTATTGATGATTGTTTTGGGTTTGACGATTTCTTATCTGACTGGATTTTGGTTTAATTGTCAATTAAGGGGACACACAGGTGATACTTATGGGGCAGTTGTAGAATGGACGGAAGTGATTTATCTATGTTGTCTGACGAGATTTTTTTAAGGGAATTTTTATTTAGTCGGACGAAGACGAGAAACTTTAAGAATAAATTTACCGCTACCAGTTTCGCCAAAAGCCCGAACACGGATAATATATTTACCTGATTCTGTAATCCGCGAAAAAAGTAGTGAATTTGTACTCCCATCAGGCCCGTCATCATTTTCAGCGACGGTTGTCCCATCATCAGAGAGTAAAATTACGATCGCATCAAAATCATCGGAAATTAAATCAATCGCAACTTGATCGCCTTCAGTGAGTTCCAGGGCATAATCTCTAGCAAATCCACCTTCACCAGTTGGAATATCTTTATCAGAAAGTGTATCAGAGATTTGATTAACTGAAGTCAGAGGAATTGGACTATATAATGATTCTGCTTGTGTCGGTAGTGTTTGAGATCCAACAAAAAATGAAACAAATCCTAGTAAAAACGAAGTTAACCAGCGATGGGCTAAAAATTTTGTCATAAAGACTACAAAGTTGATATCAAGCTTCCCATCCATTATACGAGCAACATCGAAAATGATGGAAAACCATCTAATTTTAAAGTAAGAATTTTTCGATAGCGACAGCTACACCCTCTAATTCAATAGTAGGGGCCACCCATTGGGCAACTTCTTTAACTTGCTCTGGTGCATTCCCCATCGCTACACTGAAACCAGCATAGGACAACATCGAGACATCATTATAATTATCACCGATCGTCATCACTTGTTCTGCGGTTAAACCTAAGATTTGTTCAGCAAGATAACAAACACCCGCACCTTTATTCGCGTGTTTATGAGTCGCTTCAAAAAAGGTCGGAGTAGACTGAGTGAGATAGAGTTGATCGCTCGTAAAAGTTCCTTGTAAAGTATTCATCAGTTGCTTGATTACTTTAGGGGAATTCCCCACCGCCAGAATTTTAGTCGGCTCTGTGTTATTTTTCAAGAAAGTATCTAAATTGCCTACAGCGTTCACTAGCACATTAGATCTAGCTGCATAGCGTTCGGTTTCCGATGTAATTTGACTAACATACAATTGATCATTAAGATAGAGATGAATATTAACTCTAGATCGCCATTGTGGTTTTTCTAATTCATTGATTAAATTGAGTGCCGTTTCTAAGGGGACGGGAAGATGATAAAGTATTTTTTCGGTAAAAGGATCTTGAATTAAGGCTCCATTGTAAGCAATAAGGGGCAGATCAGAAACAATGGTTTGATGATATTTGCGGGCTGAAGTATACATTCTTCCCGTAGCTACTGCCACCTGTACACCTTTACTTTGTGCTGCTTTGATCGCTTGTTGAACTCTTGGACTGATTTGGTTATTATGTCCAACGATCGTACCATCTAAATCTAATGCTAATAATCGAATATCCAATCTTTTCACCTTTAATAAGAGTCCGTTTATAGCATCGGTGATCAAGGGATAAATCAGCAAGAGTGGATTAAACATTTCACACCTTGAAGAAGGCTAAAATGAAAATGTTAAGATCAATATTTAAGAAAAATGCTTATTGTTATCCCCAAATAAGCTAGATTCTGACCCTTATGTGTGAACACCAGGAGAAAGCTTTGAGAAGTTTAGCATTTCGTCGCGCCAGGCAATCGCTTATTCTTGGTTTAATGTCTGCTCTCCTAACCTCTGTTCCTGTTAAAGCAGCCGAAGTCATTTTATTTAATTATAGTCCTGTACAACTACAGCTTAAAACTTCTTCTTTAGAAGCTTTTGCTCAGTCTGGTACGATCGACGCCAATTTAAGAACTTATCTCAAAGGTACAACACCCGCTCAACAAGCCGAATTTCGCAGAGCTTTAGTTGAAAAAGCTAATGTCAATCCTATACAAATTTCCCGTTTTTTTAATTCTGAAACTGGGGAAGAGATATTAACATTTTTTGGTGAATATGTCAAGATACAAGGCGGAATTAATGGGAAATTAGCGTTACGAGGAGCCATTATTCAGGCGGCCCTTGATCCTGAAGGACTAACGTTATTAAACTTTTTACAAAAACTTCCGACTAACGTTGAGATTAATGTCAATGACGTTTTGAAATTATCTCGATTGATTAATACAGTTGTCCAAGCTACAGAAGTATTTAGTCAAAATTTAGCCCAATTATCAGCAGAAGAAGCCGCCAAAAACCCGCCCGTCAACTATGCGACAATGACTGATCTTAGACAACCAGGGACTTATGGCGTAATTAAAGAACGTTGGACACTAACCGATCCAAAACGTCAACGCACCTTTTATATGGATGTCTATAAACCCCAACGCTGGCGCAGTGGTCAAACACCCGTTATGATTTTTTCACATGGACTAGCCTCGCGTCCAGAAGATTTTGAGAAACAATTATCTCATTTAGCTTCATATGGCTATTTTGTCGCAGCACCGCAGCATCCAGGCAGTGATTTGCTCCAAGTGAAGAATTTATTAGACGGTTATTCCAATCAAGTTTTTAACCGCAATGAATTTATCGATCGTCCTTTAGATGTTAGCTTTATCCTTGATGAACTCGAACGCCGTAACCCGTCTGAATTTAACGGACGCTTAAATTTAAAATCCGTTGGCGTAATGGGTCATTCTTTTGGCGGTTATACGGCTCTTGCTTTAGCAGGTGCAACCATTGATTTTGACTATCTTGAAGATGCTTGTAACGACAACAATCAGTATTTTAATCTGTCCTTATTGCTACAGTGTCGCGCCCTAAAATTACCCCGTCAAGAATACAATTTTCGTGATTCGCGTGTGCAAGCCGTTCTCGCTGCTAATCCTGTTAATAGTAGTCTTTTTGGGCCTAAAGGACTTGCTAAAATACAAATTCCCGTCTGGATTGGTGCAGGTAGTTATGATCCCGCAACACCCTTTGTTTTTGAGCAAGCAAGGTCATTTCCTTGGCTAACTACTGAACATAAATACTTAGGAATGATGCAAGGTCAAGCCCATGTGGATTTTTCGGTTTTAGATGCAGGTTTGACCACATTAATCGATTCATCTGAGATTTTACTGCCCTCACCGAATTTGATTGCAGCTTATGGGGATTCGACAATGGTCGCTTTTTTTGAGGTGTATATTGCGAACAATGAGGATTACCGTCCCTTTCTGAGAGCCTCTTACTCGGCTTATTTGAGTCAAGATCAACCTTTTAAATTCTATGTGATTACCAGGGCTTCGTCTGAGGAACTCGAAGCAGAACTTAAAAAATATCGCACTGAGCATGGTTATTAAACCCTCACGGGGCGTACAAGCCCCTCACTTAAAACGATTTTGACAAGGAGCCAACTACGGTAGAATAAAAAAGAGAATTCTATCCCTCAAATAGATTTAGCCTTCCTCAAAAATATTCAGTTCATTGAGTGTAAAGGGAAATATTGTCACAAATGCAACAGTTAAAAGTTATTGATTCTAACCTGACGATGACCGAATCAGGAAAGACTCAGGTGGGTCACACTTTTTATCAAAACGGTAAGAGCGATTCAAATTCTTCTAACATCGCAGTGGAAATTGTTGAACCGCAACTCGATTTAGAGTTAGTTAACCAAGAATTATCAAATGCAGATGCTCATTCAATCGTTACCTGGGCAGATGCAACCTTTGGTGATGGTTTAGTGATGAGTACCAGCTTTGGCATTCAAGCCGCCGTCATGCTTCATTTAGTCACCCAAATTATTCCCAATCTGCCTGTGATTTGGGTGGATACAGGCTATTTACCTGCGGATACCTATCGTTTTGCTGAAGATTTAACACAACGTCTCAAGCTAAATCTAAAAGTTTATCAATCTAATCTGAGTCCTGCCCGCATGGAAGCCCTTTACGGTAAATTGTGGGATCAAAATGATGTAGATTCTTTTAATCTTTACGATAAACTGCGTAAGGTTGAACCGATGCAACGGGCTTTAAAAGAATTAGGGGCGACAGCATGGTTAGCAGGGTTGCGCAGTGACCAAACTAACCACCGCAAGACTTTACGACGGGTTGATCAACAAGGCGATCGCTACAAGGTACATCCGATTTTATCGTGGAATGCCAAAGATATTTATCAGTATCTCACTGCCCATGACTTGCCCTATCATCCCTATTTTGATTTAGGTTATGTGTCGGTCGGTGACTGGCATTCTAGTCGTCCTTTAATGGCAGAGGATGAAAATGAGCGCAATACACGTTTTAAAGGGCTTAAACAAGAGTGCGGATTGCACTTACCCCTGACTCCAGAAGAAGCTCAAAGTCTTGATGCTAGTAGTTTGTAAGGATACACAGGGGTAAAGTCCCCTGTCGGTATCAATAATTGATTACAGTCCTGCCACTTGAATTTCGACTTCTGCGGTAACTTCTGGATGAATCTTGACTTGTGCTTTGTAGAAGCCAATTTTACCAATATCTGGAAGAGTAACCCCACGACGATCCACTTCCTGACCTGTGCTGGCTTTGATTGCATCAACGACATCTTGAGCCGTTACTGTACCAAAAATTGATTCTCCTTCCCCAACTTGTTTACGAACGACAAAACGACCAACAGTTTGTAAAGCGGTTTTCCGTGATTCAGCCGCTTCACGTTCGGCTAAAATACGTTGTTGTTCTTTGGCTTTTCTTTGTTCGACTTGTTTAATAATTCCAGGGGTGGCTATTCTGGCGATTCCTTGGGGAACGAGATAATTATTCGCATAACCAGGCGCAACTTCTACTAGATCCCCATCTTTGCCTAGTTTATTGACACTTTTACTTAGGACTACTTGTAATTTTTTAGACATTAATCTCTCCTGTCAGGTTGTTGTTTAGTCTTGTGAAAATACTCCCAAAACTAACATCATACACTTTTTTGCTCTACAAACACCATTAAAATTGATCTTTTTGACCGCGCAGACGAGCGAAGGTCTGAATGGAATCTGTTGTTTTCATGGCTGACTGTAGTGGGGAACTGTCCCAACGTAGAAAAGGATTGGTTTGTTTTTCGACTCCTAACCACGTGGGGATCGTTGCTTCACAGTGATGGCGGGCTGTTTTGACGAACTGATAACGCTTGTGTAAGTCTGCGTTATTGGGATCAACGGTTAAAGCAAATTGTAGATTCTTTAACGTGTATTCATGAGCGCACCAAACCCTAGTCTGGTCAGGAAGCGATCGCAATTTGGTTAAAGAGGCGACCATTTGAGCAGGTGTACCCTCAAATAAACGACCACACCCTCCAGAAAAGAGAGTATCACCACAGAATAATTCACCCGTGTCAGTATCGTTTTGAGGTGGAAAATAATAGGCAATATGGGCGCGGGTATGTCCTGGAACAAAAAGAATTTCAGCTTCTTGATCCGCAAAAGTAACGAGATCCCCATCTTTTAAAAAAACCTGTTGCCCTGGAATTCTCCCTCGATCCTCAGATCCTCCATAAACACAAACTTGGGGAAACTGTTCAATTAAAGCTTGATTTCCTCCCACATGATCCCGATGATGATGGGTATTAAAAATAGCGACTAGCTGTAATTTTTGACGGTGAAGTAGTTCTAAAACGGGTTGACTTAATGCTGGATCAACAACGGCGGCGATTTTCTGCTCTTGATCAGATAACACAAAAATATAGTTATCGGATAAAGCTGCGAGTCTTGTGATTTCCATGTTTTTGATTTAAACTCAAACCTAACAACTTAACCTAACTTCATATTAAACTGTAAAAAACTGATGGATGTGGTGAAACCTTGACATTAGACAGCGCACAAAAGCCCTTAAACATATCGATTATTGTCAGCGATCTATCGAGTTCGGGTGCTGGTCGTTGGGGTGGGGCAATTCGTCCCTTTCTCTTAACACAAGCCTTAGAAAAATTAGGTCATCACGTTAAATTGTTTGGTTTAGCCTATGAAAATGACGCACCCCCTGTAAAAATTGAGAATTATTCGATTGTTTCCTTACCCTGTCCTTACTATGTTGGTTTACCTAAATTTATCCCAATTGCCAGACAACTTCTCTCTCAGATTGATGGAGATCTGTTATATGCAGTTAAACTTAAACCGACCAGTTTTGGACTTGCTTTACTCAAAAAAATAGCAAGTCATCGTCCTTTAATTGTGGATATTGATGACTGGGAAATGAGTTGGTATGGTGGCGAACAATGGAAGTATCAAATGAGTTTAAAACAACTTTACCGAGATGTTTTTAAACCCAATGGTTTTCTCAAGCACCCCGATCATCCTTTATATTTAAAATGGATGGAAAGTTTATTACCTTATGCCGATTTGGTAACACGTCATACTAATTTTATTGGTAAGCGTTTTGGGGGTGTTTACATTCCAAATGGGAAAGATGTTTCTTTATTTGATCCTCAAAAATACAGTCCAGAAGAAACCAGAGCTAAATATGGATTAAGTGAATATAAAATATTAATGTTCCCAGGTGCGCCACGTGCTAACAAAGGTTTAGAAAGCGTTCTAACTGCTTTAGATATACTTAATCAAGCTGATTTAAAGTTAGTCATAGTAGGTGGTAGTCCTTATGATGATTATGATCAACAACTGATCAAACAATGGGGACGCTGGATTATTAAATTACCTAAAACTCCGGTTGAATTGATGCCTGAAATTGTCTCTGCTGCTCATGTTATTGTGGTTCCCCAAATGGATACACCCGCATCTTTAGCACAATTTCCTTTAAAATTAACGGATGGAATGGCAATGGCTAAACCCATTTTAGCGACTAAAGTTGGAGACATTCCAGAAATTTTAGATGAGACGGGATATTTAGTAGAACCTAATTCACCTGAACAATTAGCGGCTCAAATTCAATGGATTTTTAATCATTTCGATGAAGCTCAATTCTTAGGTTTACAAGCTAGACAACGTTGTATCCAGTTTTACAGTTTAGAAACGATGGCTACAACTCTATCTCAAGTCATTCAATCTCTTGTTTAATTTATTTATATCTTTTATTAATCGTTCAAAGAGCCTCAAATATGTCTTCTAATCAACTTGTCATCAGGTATATTCTCAAACAGCCTTTTTTATCAGTTTTATCTATCTTTTTTGGCTTTTCTAGTGCTATTTTTAATGGTGTTGGAACTCTTTTATTAGTTCCTTTATTATTAGCTTTTTTAGGTCAGTCTCTTCCATCTTTAAATAGTGGGCCACCAATTTTACGCAAGGCGATGTCGGCTTTTGATGGTTGGCCTGAAAGTTCACGAATAGCGGTGATGTTTGGCATCGTTTTTTCATTGATTCTTTTACGTCATGCGACTAATTATTTAAGTGCTTTAACCAGTGGTTATTTAAGCCAAGTTTCCACTAGAGAAATGCAACTAGAAGCTTTAAAAATGCTTTTAAAGGTTGATATAGACTATTATGCAAAAACTAAATTAGGTGATATTTTTAATCGATTTGCTTCAGAAGTATTTCGGGTTAATACTTCAATTCGTTCAAGTTTGGCACTAATCCAAAGTATTATAACAATTTTTATATTTTTGTTTATGTTGCTGTCTTTATCATGGCAGTTAACCTTAATAGCAACAGGATTATTGCTAGGATTAGCAGTTCTTAATCAATGGTTTGTAAAAAGAGCCAAGATTTTCGGTCAAAGAGTATCAATTGTTGCTAAAGAATTAACAAATAAATCTTTAGAAATTCTGACGGGTATTAGATTAATTAAATCAGTGGGAAATGAAGAATATGAATATTCAGAAATGAAGAAAACTATCATTAAAAGGGAGAAAGCAGGCTTTGATACTTTGATGAATCAAGCGATTATTGGCCCTCTTAATGAAATTGGCGGAATTATTATTATTGTCTTGATTGTTTTAGCAGGTCGTTATATTTTTTCATCTCAGATTCAAGCTTTATCGGCAATTTTGTTAACGTATCTATTTCTACTCTTTAGAATGTTGCCATTCGTCAGCCAAATTAATAGTAACCGTAGTCAACTTTCTAATAATGGGCCAGCCGTTGAAATTGTACAGGATTTTATTAGCACAGATAACAAGCCCATTATGAAAAATGGTGAAATTGTATTTTCAGGTTTAAAAGAAGGCATTCGTTTAGAAAATTTAAAGTTCTCCTATCCAGGTCATGATGAACAGGTTCTCAAAGGGATTGATTTATGGATACCTAAAGGTAAAATGATCGCTTTGGTGGGTGCATCGGGTGCTGGAAAATCGACGATCGCTGATTTGGTACCGCGATTTTATGATCCTACAGGTGGAGCGATTTTATTTGATCAACAAGATTTGAGAGATTATGATTACAAAACGATTAGAGAAAAAATAGGAGTTGTCAGTCAGGAAACCTATTTATTTAATGCTTCTGTTCGTTATAACATTGCTTACGGTTTAGCATCAACAACCGATGCAGATGTCATCGAAGCGGCTAAACGAGCCAATGCTTATGAATTTATCATTAATCTACCAGAAGGTTTAGATACAGAACTCGGTGATCGAGGGGTTAGACTTTCTGGGGGACAACGACAACGGATTGCGATCGCACGAGCTTTATTAAGAAACCCTGAAATTTTAATCCTAGATGAAGCGACTAGCGCACTCGATACGGTTTCAGAACGACTGGTACAACAAGCGATCGATGAACTCTGTCAAGAACGTACCACATTAGTAATTGCTCACCGTTTATCAACTGTTCAAAAAGCCTATCAAATCGTCGTTTTAGATAAGGGCAAAGTTGTAGAGATCGGCAATCATGAAGAATTGTTAAATAAGGGTGGACATTATTCAAATTTATACTCAATGCAGTTTTCTAACAAAGTCGCCTCACAAAATGGTCATTCTACAACTGAAAATAAAAAAGAGCTTCAATCCCAAGCTTATTTATCCTATGAAGCTCGTAATAGCTTAAATACATTGTTAGGTTCTTTGCGTCTGGTTGCTGACGGTTTAATAGACTCCCCTGATGAACAACATGAATTAATTGAAGAGTCTTGCGCTTCGGCTATGCAATTACTCAATATTATTGAACGTTTCGATCAAAAAAATGACCTTTTCAAAGTCTCTTAACCTAAAAAAAATTTTCCTGATTTACTCATAAATCTGTCCTTGTTTAACCGATAAAATTTGCGATGATTTCAGCCATTGGGCATCAAATGAATTAAGATGAGTCGTTGTAATCAAAGTTTGAAAACGATCTTGTATCGCTTCTAATAATTGATTTTGTCGGTTAGCATCTAATTCGGCCAAAACATCATCTAACAATAATAAAGGAGGTTCGCCAAGAATTTCTTCTATTAATTTTAATTCGGCTAGTTTAAGAGCAAGAACTAAGGTTCTTTGTTGCCCCTGTGAACCATAGGATTTAGCAGGAGTCTGATTAATTGTAAATTCAATTTCATCTCGATGAGGCCCGACTACGGTTGTACCTAATTGTTGTTCAGCGATTCGACGTTGTTCGATTTTATCTAAAAAAGCTTGTTGTACTTGTATTGCATCATCATTGCTCCATTCCACATTAGGTTTATATTTAAGCTGTAAAATTTCGGTTTTTCCACTAATACTAGAATGCCACGCTTGAGCAAAAGGTATAATTCTTTCAATCACTCTAGCGCGTCGTCTGGTTACTCTTGAACCTGATAAAGCGAGTTGCAAATCCCATAATTTTAATTGAGCAACATCACTACTCAAATCTTCTATAATAATGTCCTTATTTTGATTAGCGATTTCTTTTTTCCGAAGTTCTTTTAATAAAGCATTTCTTTGCCGAAGGACTTGATTATATTGTTGTAAAATATGAGCATAAACTGGCTCTAATTGAATTAATAAAGTATCCACCCAATTCCGTCGAACTTCTGGCGATCCTCGAACTAATTCTAAATCTAAACTGGAAAATTGAACCGCATTAAGTATCCCTAGAAATTCAATATGACGGCGCAACGGCTCTTTATTTAACATCACAGTTCTGCGTCCTGTACTCCTTAAAATTAAGGCTAATTCAGACACGCCATAACTTCTCTCTAAAGTGGCTAATATTTGTCCTGTCTCTGACTCTTCTAAAATTAATTCTCGATCTCGATTCACACGATGACTTTTTAGTGTTGCTAATAGTTCAACTGCTTCCAATAAATTTGATTTTCCCTGGGCGTTGTTGCCAACAATAATCGTTTTTTGTGCCTTGAATTGTACGTTTTGGTGAGAATAATTGCGAAAAGAATGAAGATCAAGACTTTTTAAATACATTCGTCAAGTGATTAAGTGCTACCATTTAAAATGATAGCAATAATTGGCGATGCATTAACCTAAACATTAAATTATACCAAATTTATAACTACTGACTACACATGGTAAGGGTTTGGTAACCAAACTCCTACAATTAATGTGTTGTCTTTGGATAAGGAAATCGTATTAATGCGCTTCAAGCAATACTTGATAGAAAATAAGTTTCTAAAAAAACAAAAAAGGAGAGAAATAATTAAATATTCCTCTCATCCTTTCTATTTATCTAAATTTGAAACCTTATACATTCTTATTTATTCTGCTGGCTTTTAAATGTTCTTGATAACGTTTAAAATTCGCATGATTTTGCTCATCGAGCGTATATAAATCGGGATCTAGATCATAATTATAATCACTATGATCATAACCCGCGTAGCCCGCACTTAAATCAATTTTTGGCCCTTCAGTTCGACTCGGAGGTGCTGTATCAATTCCTCCATATCCGACACCATAAGCCGCAGGATTTGCACTTACTTGTGTTCGATAAACTTTTCTAACTGATTCTTCGTGAGCAAAATCAACGGTCATCTTATCGCTGTATTCAGGTAAATGTTCTACCTGTTCTTTAGTTAATGTATCAGCATAAACTCGGTGGTCTGAAAAATCAACACGAGCGCGACCAATTGGTAATAAGACTTTTTTCCCAAATACCCAAACACCAGTATGAATGACTAAATAACGAAATTGTCCATTATCATCGACAATAATATCATCAACTGAGCCAATTTTCTCGGACTTTGCATAAAGAGAGAAGCCAATAATATCGTTACCATCAAAAGATTGATTATAATTACTGACAAAATCTTTTATTCTATAAAGCGACATACTGTTTTACCTCAAAAAAAGTTAATTCAGCTATTTTTATCCTAAAAAACGATTTAACCAATTTGATACACCTAAAGACTGATATGGGATTAATATCACTCTTTTAGAATAGTTTTTGAGCAACCGCAGTTTGAATAAAATCAGACTAAATAGAGATTTTATGTTAATAAGAACTACTCTTTAGTCATGAATTTAACTAATCATTAAGCTCTATTCAATTTTTAGCCAACTTAAATAAGAGAAAATTTACTCAGTTATTCTAAGTCGTTAGACATATAATATCACTAAAGACCAAAAAATAAAATGATAATTAAAGTATTATTCAAATCCATTAATCAAAGCTAGATTGACTAAGGATTTTACAATCATTCAGTTCATGATGAGCAGCACCATCGTGATGAATTTTGCTATTGTTAGTAAATACAGACCATACGAGCGCTAAATCCAAAGCATGACTTTAAGTTTTTCCCCAAAACAGTTGATTGGTCAAACGATTCGTCCCCTCGTAGCTTCCTCTATTGATGGAATTGCCTTTTATGGCGATCGCCTTTTAGCCATTGATGGTAGAGAGGGTTATTTGTTACAGATCGAAATGTTAAACCAGCAGACGACAATCTTAAATTCTCATCATTGGTCAGAGTTTCTCGGTGCTACTGGATTAGCCGTTATTGATGATACACTTTGGTTCACGGTTAGAGATAGTATTTATTTCTGCTCTTTAGTTGAAGGCGATTTTACTCCTCAGTTATTTACTAAACTTCCTTTTCCTGTTGATAGCGTAACTGTTTATCAGTCAGTGGTCTATGTTTCTAGCCAAAAACGAGGTTATATCTTTGTTTTAAGTCGTGAAACAGGAAAAGAAATTACCCGTTTTTACGCCCCTGGAATTGGTGTAGAAAATTTGACGGTTAGAGGTGAGGAATTATGGGTTACGGATACCATTGAACAAACGGTTTATTGTTTAGATCGAGCAACTGGGGAAATTAATTATAGTGTGATTACTCCGTTTGAGTCGCCGACGGGATTGGCTTTTTATTATGATCCCAAAACCGAAAAAGAAATCTTATATGTCTCTTATACTTTCTTAGAACCAAGTATTAGGGATAATCCAAACGCCGAGCCACAACACGAATTATTATATAGTCAAAAAACACTAATCCATCCCCTTTATTTTCAATATTATCCTGAGCATAAATTTTCTTTATCAAATGGCTTTTTAATTGAATTATCCTATGTCGAAGAATTAGCACCACTAGATGTAGTCTCTTTAAAAGATGTAGAATGGCGAATTGCTTTGCCTGTAGAAACCCATCGTCAAAAAATTAAGCATATTGAAGCAGTTGGTTTACCGTTTACTGAAGAAATTCAAGATGGTCAAAAAATAGCCGTTTTTAAGTTTGAAAAATTGACCAATCAAGAACGTTATATTTTTGGTTGGAAAGCGGTAATTGAAGTGTGGGGAATTAAGTATAAAATTACACCTAGAGATTGTGAGAAATTACCCTCGTTATCAACAGAATATGCTGAACGTTATTTAGTCGATAATGATGATTTAGCGATGGATACTGAGATTATTCGTCGTGCAGCAGTTGAAGCTATCGGTACTGAAACTAACTTACTACGCAAAGTCTACAGCATTCGTAACTATGTTTACGATCGTCTTTCCTATGGCATCAAACCTCATATTGATACACCCGATGTCGCGTTAAAAAGAGGGGTTGGTTCTTGTGGTGAGTATTTAGGAGTTTTACTCGCTTTATCTCGTTTAAATAAAATTGCTTGCCGTACTGTTGGACGTTATAAATGTCCTCATTTTACCTTTACTAAAGGAGTTCCATTAGAACCAGATTATAATCATGTTTGGATGGAGTTTTATATACCTGGTTTTGGGTGGGTTCCTATGGAATCAAACCCTGATGATATTTTTGAAGGTGGGCCTTATCCATCTCGCTTTTTTATGGGTTTAGCTTGGTATCATGCAGAAATGGCTAAAGAAATACCTTTTGAACGTTTAATTAGTGAAGGAACCACCGTCGCAAAAACAATGGTTTCAATTGGTGATTTAGCAATTAATCATGTCAAGTTCACTATATTAGAAGAATTACAACCCCCAGAAAATTTTTAAAATTAAATCTACTCATTTTAAAAACTTACTGCTATAATTGTGACGCAAAATTTCCTTTAAAAATGCTTCCAATGATTCAAAAGCAGTCTGTACAAACCTCTAGAAGGTTAGATTGGATTGACCAAATGAAAGGTTTAGCAATTTTCAGTATTGTTGTCTTTCATTTTTTTCAATTTTATCCTAAAGAATTAGAATTTATTGCTGTTTTAGATCGTTCAGGAGCGCGAATTGCTTTAGCGGCTGTTGATTTATTTTTTGTGGTTGCTGGTTTTACTACAAGTTATATGATGATTAGACAATTACAAAAACATAATTTGTCTGTTTCATCAATCGATTTTAAATCATGGCTGATTAAACGTTTGCTTAGAATCTATCCAGCTTATCTTCTAGCTGTATTTTGTAGTTTATTTCTTTATTTAATCTTTAATAAATTTCCGCCATTTAATCTTGATCTTATTCTTAGTATCTTAGGTTTAGCCGATTATAAAGCTCAAGTGATTAATCCTGGCTTTTGGTTTTTTAGAGTTTTATTACAAGCTTATTTAATTATGCCTCTCATTTTACCTGTTGCTATCAGAAATCCTAAGATGATTCTTTTTATTGGGATTTTAGGTGGTGGAATTGTTAAAATCATTGGCTTATCTTTACCCCATACCTTTTGGTTATATCCCTATTTCTTGCAAAATAATTCTATCGGGAGTTATTGGCTACAGTTATGTTTAGGTTTATACTGGGGGGTGATCTATTATTACAAAAATAATTTTCGTAAAATTGACTATCTTGTATCTAGTGTTTCTCTAGGGATTGGTAGTGCTTTATTTTTTCTTTTGCCTTCTTTAGGAATTAATGTAATCTATAAATTGGGAATTGATCTTTTTGTAACTCCTCTAATTTTTCTCCTTGTCTATTTATTTTTTACAGTAGTCAAAGAGCGTTTAAAATCATTTAAAATATTGGATTTCGCTTGGGATAAATTATCATTGCTGGGAATTTATTCATATCAAATATATTTAATTCATCAGCCTTTATATTTTATAATATTTTCTAGCTTAGTCAAACCAATCAATTTTAATAGTTATTTAAAATTTTTTATTGTTTTAGCCTTGACAATTCCTTTACTGATCGCCTATGTTATCATGTTTACACATTTGGAAAATTGGCTTAAAAAGAAAATTAGTTTTTTAGCGTAAAGCTAGGCTTACTCTATTGCTTCTCATGTAATTTAGAATAATTAAATTCATTAAATCTAATAATAATATAAAGAAAAGTCATGTCTTGGAAAAAAATTAGTACAATAATCGGTCTAAACCTCATCCTCATGGGCTGTGTAGCAATTAACGCTCCTGTCGCTCAACAAATTCAAACCGAACAATTAGGACAAATGTTACCCGTCACCGCTAAAGCAAATTTTGGTCAAGCAGTGATTGAATTAGAAGTTGCACGGACTCCTGAACAGCAGGCTATGGGTTTAATGTATCGTACTTCTCTAGCCGACAATCGTGGAATGTTATTCTTGTTTGAAGAGGCCCGTTATACTCAATTTTGGATGAAAAACGTAACGATCCCGCTAGACATGATTTTTATCCGAGATGGCGTGATCCAAGCAATTTTTTCTGATGTTCCTCCCTGTGCGGCTGAACCTTGTCCAACTTACGGCCCACAAACTTTGATCGATCAAGTGATCGAGCTTAAAGGTGGTAGAGCAGCAGAATTAGGACTTCAAAAAGGCGATCCCGTTAAAATTAATTTTTAAGTTTGGCTTTTAATGGCTCACTCATATATTGATTTAATTAGCAAAGACAAAGTTTTGTATCATTGATTAAATAGAAGATTCTTTGATCGATTATCATTGGGTAGTTTAATATTAGCAATGGCTAGATTGCCTAAAATTTCAAGAAAGCCAAGCTAAAAGCTTAATATTTTATTCTCCGTGAATATACTGAGTAATTAAATATTAAAAATCTTAAAAAATAATTAATAATTTTGTCTGAAGTGGCGTTTTATTAAGTTATTTTAAGTCCTTCTAACTTATGATGACCGAAAACTCATCCTTTAGATGAATTCAGAAAACAAACAAAATTAGATACAAAAATAATTTAAGAGCAAATGAAAAAGCAGTTAAGGAGAAAACAATGCCAACTACACCCTATGCTAAATTTTTACGTTTTTTGCGCGAGGATCTAGACCTGTCTCATGAATCAATTGCGATCGCAGAACGTTCCCTCAAAAAACAGCAAGGCCCGTTACCGATGATCCTCTGGCAATATGGTTTAGTGACCCTAGAACAACTTGATCGGATTTACGAACGGTTTGAAGAAATCTAATACAGATGAATTATGCTTAATCTTAAGATTGCAAATTTCCGTAAACGAAAACGATATGAACTCCCAACAAATAGGACTTTCAAAAGTCCTATCAATAAAAAAGGCAGGCTATTGACTAACCTGCTTTTTTAATGTTTAGATTTTTAATCTAATTAACGGGTTGTAACTGCAAAACAGAGACCTCAGAAGGAACGACTTTAACCTGTCCTGCTTCATCTACATCAACGATTACAGTATTACCATCTTTGATTTGACCTGAAAGAATCGCTTCAGCTAAACTATCTTCTAAGCGTCTGGTAATGGCTCTGCGTAACGGTCTAGCACCATAACTGGGATCATAGCCTTCACTAACCACTAAATTTTTAAACGCTTCGGTCACTTCTAAGGTCATCTCACGCTGTTCTTTGACCTGTTGAGCAATTTCGTCTAAAAGAATATCAGCAATTTGAGTCACTTCAGGTTTACTGAGTTGACGGAAGACAATAATTTCATCGAGACGGTTGAGGAACTCAGGTCTGAAATATTGCTTCATGTCCTCTTGAACGCGGTTACGGATGTTGTTGTATTGCGTGTCTGCGTCTTCAAAAGCTTCAAAACCAAAGCTACTACCGCCTTTTTCGATCACTTTTGACCCAATATTAGAAGTCATAATGATCAAGGTATTTTTAAAATCAACGGTACGACCTTTAGCATCAGTCAGACGACCATCATCTAACAGTTGTAGCAAAAGATTAAAGACATCAGGGTGAGCTTTTTCGATTTCATCAAACAACACGACTGTATAGGGTTTGCGTCTGATGGCTTCGGTTAATTGTCCACCTTCATCGTAGCCGATATATCCAGGAGGCGAGCCGATTAATTTAGAGATGGTATGAGATTCCATGAATTCTGACATATCCACTCTAATCATATTTTCGGATGAGCCAAATAGGAAGGCTGCTAATGCTTTGGCGAGTTCAGTTTTTCCTACTCCAGTGGGGCCTGCAAAGATAAAACTTGCCGTAGGACGGTTGGGATCTTTGAGTTTAACACGCGCCCGACGTACCGCACGTGAGACAGCTTTGACGGCATCATCTTGACCAATAATCCGTTCATGAAGGCGATCTTCTAAATTGATTAACGCTTCTGACTCGGTTTCAGTGAGTTTATTAACGGGTACACCTGTCCAAGATGCGACGATTTGCGCGATTTCTTCTTCATCGACAACGGGGACTAATGATTCAGGGTTAATCACAGGTGATTCTTCTGAAGTCATTTTTTGTTTGGTCGAATATCTCAAATGTGTCCGTGAACCTGCTTCGTCAAGTAAATCGATCGCTTTATCGGGTAAGAAACGATCACTAATATAACGATCGGCTAATTGGGCTGCTGCTTCAAGGGCTGCATTAGAATACTTAACCTTATGATAGTCTTCGTACTCTTTGCGTAGACCGTAGAGAATTTCAATCGTTTCATCTACAGACGGTTCACCCACCATTACGGGCTGAAAACGACGCTCTAGGGCTGCATCTTTTTCGATATGCTGACGATATTCATCTAGGGTTGTGGTACCAAGACATTGTAATTCACCCCTTGCTAAAGCTGGTTTGAGCATATTCGCAGCATCCATCGCGCCACCTAATGCACCTGCACCAATCAGAGTATGAAGTTCATCAATGACAAGGATGATATTACCACTCGCTCTAACTTCTTCTATAATGCCTTTGAGTCGTTCTTCAAAGTCACCCCTAAAACGAGTTCCCGCGAGAAGTGAACCCATATCTAAGCTAATGACTTGTTTATCGAACAGGGTTTCAGGGACATCTCTTTCGACAATGCGTTGCGCGAGTCCTTCGGCAATAGCAGTTTTACCGACACCCGGTTCACCGACTAAGACGGGATTATTTTTCGTGCGACGGCCTAAGATTTGGATGGTTCGCTCGATTTCTTTGGCCCTACCGATGACGGGATCAATTTTATTTTGGGCCGCACGTTCGGTTAGGTTTGTACTAAAATCTTTGAGGATCGACTGACGGTTATTTGATCCAGCTTGAAAAGGATTGCCCGAAACGCTAGCGGGGACTTTTTCGCTGAGTTTTTTAATCAGTGTGGTTCGTAACTCGTCTAAATCAACATGAAGCTGAATGAGAACTTTAGCGGCTAAGGTTTCAGAATCTACTGCGATCGCGAGTAAGATATGTTCTACTGTAATAATTTTGTCGCCTAACTGACGCGCTTCTTGGAATGCTTGTTCAAAAATCCGCTTGACTTTCGGGGTAAACGGGATGTTGGCTGGACTGTACCCTGGCCCTCTACCCGTCATGTTTTCAATGATGCGTCGTGTAGCGTGTAGCTCAACTCCTTTATCCCTTAGTAGCGTTGCAGCATAAGACGTTCCATCGCCGATGATCCCAAGTAAAAGTTGTTCTGTCCCAACGACGTTGTGTCCTGTGCGTCGGGCTTCTTCTTGAGCAAACATCACAGCTTTGATGGCTTTTTCGTTGAAATATTCAAACATGATGTTAGGATTTCTGGGTACTTAACGTTTCTTTATACTTACAAATGTACCGCGATTATCTAGACCGTGAGCAGTGGGAATACCCGTAACATCAAGGGTTGGGTAGAAAAATAGGCGATATGATTGTCCTATGACTTTTAAAAGTCATCTCAAACTGTTATTGTAGGCTAATAAGGCTAGATTCTCCTTCCAGCAATTCCGCCCGTATTTGAAGATTCATTCATATTGATTGACAATTGTCATGAATAGTGCTAATAAAATTTGGTTGTATGATACAACATTAAGAGATGGGGCGCAAAGAGAAGGGATTTCTCTTTCATTAGAAGATAAGATCAAAATTGCCCGCAAATTAGACAATTTAGGGATTCCGTTTATTGAGGGTGGATGGCCAGGGGCTAATCCGAGAGATGTGCAATTTTTCTGGAAACTGCAAGAAGAACCGTTAAAACAGGCGGAATTAGTCGCTTTTTGTTCAACTCGTCGCCCGAATGGTACGGCGGCCCAAGATAAGATGTTACAAGCCATTTTAGCGGCTCAAACCCGTTGGGTGACTATTTTTGGCAAATCGTGGGATCTTCATGTCTTAGAGGGCATTCAAACCACGCTCGAAGAGAATTTAGCAATGATTCGGGATACCATCGAATATTTGACCAGTCAAGGCAGACGGGTGATTTATGATGCAGAACACTGGTTTGATGGTTATAAGAAAAATCCTGTTTACGCACTTTCTACCCTGGAAACAGCACTACACGCGGGGGCAGAATGGCTCGTGTTTTGTGATACGAATGGCGGTACTCTACCTCATGAAATTAGCCAAATTGTTCAAGAAGTTGTAACAGCATTAAATATTACTCCAGATGATCCGACATCCCCTAAAATTGGTATTCATACTCATAATGATTCAGGGTTAGCGGTTGCCAATAGTCTCGCGGCAGTTGTTGAAGGAGTGAGAATGGTACAGGGTACGATGAATGGTTACGGTGAACGCTGTGGCAATGCGAATCTTTGTACAGTTATGCCAAATTTACAGTTAAAGATGGGGTATTCCTGTTTAGGTGAAGATGAATTATCCCAGTTAACCGAAACCAGTCGCCATATTAGTGAAATTGTAAATCTTGCTCCCGATGAACACGCGCCATTTGTCGGACGTTCGGCATTTGCTCACAAAGGAGGGATTCACGTTTCTGCGGTGGCAAAAAATCCCTTTACCTATGAACATATTGAACCCGAAGCGATCGGAAATCAGCGTAGAATAGTGATTTCGGATCAATCTGGTTTAAGTAATGTCTTGTCGAAAGCGAGTCATTTCGGTATTGACTTAAATAAAAATGATCCCACGTGCCGTCAGATTTTAGAGCGTTTAAAAACCTTAGAAAGCGAAGGCTATCAATTTGAGGCCGCAGAAGCGAGTTTTGAATTACTGATGAGAGAAGCATTAGGGCAACGTCAAGAGATGTTTGAACTCAAAGGCTTTCGGGTACACTGTGATATGCTTCAAGGAGCAGATCTTACCAGTAATGCAGTCGCTACGATTAAAGTTAGAGTCGATGGCGTTGACTTATTAGAAGTAGCCGAAGGAAATGGCCCTGTTTCTGCCTTAGATTTGGCATTACGCAAAGTATTAGTTAAGTTTTATCCTGAAATTGCTAATTTTCATCTAGTTGATTATAAAGTCAGAATTCTCGATAGCGGTGCAGGAACTTCAGCAAAAACCAGAGTTTTAATCGAATCGAGTAATGGACATCAACACTGGACAACAGTAGGGGTATCAGCCAATATTCTAGACGCTTCCTATCAAGCAGTGGTAGAAGGGATTGAATATGGATTATTACTCAAAGACGTTCCAAGTCTAGCGGGGGTCAACAGTTAAGATTTTTGAGATGAAATAATTTTTACGGCTTAGAGGGGCAGATTAAGGAGACTTGCTATTTTAGCTGAATTTCCCCTTTAGCTACATCAATAACCGCTTTAATCTCTCTTAAAAAATCCATTCCCAATAATCCTAACTGATAAGACCTGACGGGTAAATTTAAAGCAACTATTGGAAAATTTTCTTTTTGATGTCCCAAACAATTAAACCAAGGCACTGCCACCACTGGAACGGTAATCACTCCAGATGCAGCGACAATTGTCCTCATCTGTAACGGCTGATCTATATTAAGGAGCTACCCCTTGTCGTTCTAACCGATAAATCTTTTTCGGACTCATAAAATGAAGCCTATATCTTCGGGAACTCGATTGACATATTCAATCGCCAACGGCTGCTCAGAAATGCTAGTAAGAACTTGATAGATATGTTCCTGTAACGGGGAGTGAGCTAAGACCTCTCCCTTTATTACTTGTAAATCTTCATCGACTTCAGTTGGGGCAATTAAGAGCCACTCACCATCATAACGATGCTGCATCTCTTCAAAGGTCATCACTTCTGACATAGAAATTTACCGCTAACAGGCTATACACACATTTTATCAAGTGTGCCAAAATTCCCCCAATTATACTAAATCCGTCATGAATTACCCCCTTAAAATGATGTAGGGATTTGGTTTCCAAATCCAGTTAAATAGAGGGTTTGGCGACCAAACCCCTACGTTTAATTAAAAGAGTCCTATGAAATCGTATTTAGTATTAGTGCCTCGACTGATGAAAAAAATTAGATTAGCCTAGCTAGACTAATCAATTTATCAAGTATTTTCAGGTTACACAATCTTACTCTGAGCAAAAGAACGTTGCAGCCAATCTAAAATGTATTGATTAACAACGGTTGGGTTTTCATCCTGGGGACAATGACCCGTATTTGGAATCGAGTGAAATTCGGTATCCTGAGCGTTTTTAGCCCGTTCTTGATAGAGGACTGCGCCTTGTATCGGTGTCCAAGGGTCAGCTTCACCCCAGAGAATGAGTAAAGGTTGCTGAATGCGAGGTAATAGTTCTGAGGGTTTTGGCCCAGGCGGTGCGGTTAAAATAGAAGCAAATACCTGCTGTGCATTAGGATCACAAGAGGGTTCATAGAGCATATCTACTAATTCATCGGTGATTGCATTACGATCGTAATAAACCTGATGCAAAGTATTACGGATGCGTTCTTTTTGACGAATGGCATTAAACAGCACTTTTCCCGCGACAGGTGAACCGACAATTTTGGTAAACATTCCCATTATCGTCCGTAGGGGTAAATTAAATTCTTCTGGACGGTGATTTAGTCCACCTGCACAATTAATTAAAACACCACCTGCGGTCATTTCGGGATATTCACTCATCATCACCATCGACAGTAAACCCCCGATGGAGTTACCAACAAATACAGTGGGTTCTTTAATTAATTCTTTCCAGAAATCTCTTAACTGTTGCTGCCATAATTCTATGGTGTAGTTCAGTACAGGTTTATTTGACCCACCAAAGCCCAGTAAATCGATCGCAAAGACGCGATAACCTGCCTCAGCGAGTGGGGGAATGTTCTTGCGCCAATGACCGATAGAAGCCCCAAAACCATGTATTAGAAGCAACGGTTTGCCTTGTCCCATTACTGTATATTGAATCGAGTGTCCGCGCCACATCCAAGTTAGTTTTTCTAAATTCGGGGAGGGAATTAATTGTTGAGTGGTCATTCTAATAAATAATGATAATCTCGTCTTTATTAACTATCCTGACAAAAATCGTAGCGTCTTGCTAGGTGTGGTTTATTCTAATAAATCTAATGTAATCAGTAATGCTTGTTCTAATTGTTTTAAAGTCTCACTATTTAGCGTTCCTCGCTGACGAATCAAACGAGTTTTAGACATAGCCCGTAATTGTTCTCCTAAAGCAATTGTATCTTGGACAAAACCACCATCAGGAGCGCGAATTAGTATTTGACTGGGGTAAAGTCGTCGTATTGTGCGATAGGTTGTACAAGGAACAGCAATAACTAAACTACTACTGAGATTAATTGCTTCTCGGCTCACAATGATAACGGGTCTTGTGCCTCCTTGTTCTGAACCTTCTACTGGATCAAGTCTTGCTTCATAGACTTCACCCCGTTTCATAGTTGCGACTCTCCTAGTTTAAAAGCTTCCCAACTGGCTAAGGCAAATTCAGCATCAATTTGTAAAGCTTCTGCTTGATACTCTGGATCATCAGCCATCGCTGCAAATTCGGCATCAATTTCAGCGCGTCTCATTGCAGCCAATTCGTGTTTTAATGCTTGTGCGATAAATTCATTTCGATTTTTGGCTTGTCCTTTTTGAATAATAAGATCAGTCGCTTCTAGTAATTCTGCTGGTAAAGCGAGTGTAGTTCGTACTGTTGCTTTTTTCATGATTACAAACAAAAATGATGATTAATATGATGTCAATTTTAGCATCAATTAAGATGAGCAACACAAATGTTGTTAAAGTAGATATCCTTTAAGATAGAGAGAAAAAAATAAATCAGTGTATGAACCAAGTTGACTATCTGCGTATCAGTTTGATTGACCGTTGTAATTTTCGGTGTCTGTACTGTATGCCAGAGGATGCAGAATTAGACTATATTCTGCGTCAAGACCTGCTGACGGATGAAGAATTGATGATTTTAATTAAAGAAGTTTTTATCCCAGTGGGGTTTAGAAAGTTTCGTCTGACTGGAGGTGAACCCCTCATTCGTCCTAATGTCGTCAACTTAGTTGGTCAAATTGCGTCTTTAGAAGAAACTCAAGATTTATCTTTAACAACCAATGGCTATTTACTAGAAAAATTAGCAGAAGATTTATATCAAGCGGGTTTAAGACGGGTCAATATTAGTTTAGATTCTCTCAATTCTGAAACCTTTGATCACATTATTGGTTCTCATGGGCGCAGTCGTTGGGAAAAAACTTGGAAGGGAATTTTAAAAGCTTATCAAGTGGGTTTTGATCCGCTTAAACTAAATGTAGTGGTCATTCCTGGGGTTAATGAGCATGAAGTGGAAGATTTGGCTGCTTTAACCCTAGAACGTAATTGGCACGTTAGATTTATCGAATTTATGCCGATTGGTAATTCTAATTTATTTGGGGATAGACAATGGATACCTTCAGAAGAACTACGTCAAAGAATTCGCAATAAATGGGGACTGAGTGAGGGTAAGGTTAAAGGAAATGGGCCTGCTGATGTCTTTCAAATTCCCAACGCTAAAGGTACACTAGGATTTATTAGTCAGATGTCAGAATGTTTTTGCGATCGTTGTAACCGTATGCGTCTGTCTGCTGATGGCTGGTTACGTCCTTGTTTACTCAATGAAACAGGTCAAATTGATTTAAAAACGGCTTTACGCAGTGGTGTTTCGTTAGCTGAACTCAGAGACAAGGTACAGTTTTTATTAGAATTCAAACCCGAAATCAATTTTAAACTTAGAGATTCTGGTACATCAACAGGAATTTATACTCGTACGATGTCACAAATTGGTGGGTAATAAGAAGAGACGCGATATACAGCAATTTACAGTTGAATCAGGTATAAATTTTAGTAGGGGTTTGGTAACCAAACCCTTACAATATGCCTCTAGAAATTGAAAACTGCTGTAATATCACCTCTCTACGGTTCATCATTATGTGTGGTCAAATTTTTCTAACGATAGTCTGAACTTTGGACATCTCGTAATCTAGCTTCTGGACGTTTAAAACGATCCATTTGTGCCTCGAAGAACTGACGATTTTTCATCAAATGTTTGGGATTTTGGTCATCTAAGGGATACAATAAGGCACATCTGAGAGCTTGGATAACGGCAGAAGTGACATTATACATTGAACGTTGAAATGTAATTCCGAGTTGAATTAATACATCTTCTTCACCCCGACAGTGTTTTTGATAATAATCTTTGAGATAGTCAGGGAGAAAATGATACATATCATCCATCAATAATGTTGGTGGAATTCCTGCGGTTCCAACAGGGAATACATCAGCATATAAAATCCCATAATGGAAATCTTTTTGTTCATCGGGAACTTGTTTTGCTTGAGCATTATAAGACTTGGTTCCTCTAAAGGGTGCAGTACGATAGAAAACCGCTTCTACATAGGGTAATGCTGCCTCATACAACCAAGTAAAGCCTTTAGATTTTGAGATAATCTCAAAACATTCCCCATCGATATAAACATGATGATAAATGGGACGACCCGCAATGGCAAAGATTCCATTAACTAAGAAATCCATCGCATCTGGAACCCCTTTAAAACCACCTTCATCATAGATATCCGACATTTCAAAGAAAACGGGGGCCATGACTTCCCAGAATAATCCTAAGTTGGAATAATAGGATAACTGGCGTACCTGTTCTAAGAACATATCGGGAAATACTTTATATAAACCCAACATGGCTGGATTCTTTTTAAAATAAGCCTTAATCGCTCGGTCTGCATTGGCCTTATACTCATCACTATCGAGATAGGAGTCAAATTTACCCCAACCCATATCTCTACCATGCCATAACATCGCTTGCATACAGGCTTCAGCAAATTCCATATTAATGCGATCGTGCCACAAATGATGGAATAGTTTCGGCATTTTCTTTGTTTTTCCATTTTCCATGAATTCTAATAATTCTGGATGTGCTGTAGCTATCCCGCGCCAAATACGGATATCAGCGTCATCACCCGCATAATGATTATGTAGGTCTAAATATTCTTGGGGTAAGAAATATTTAAAGAAAGGCAGGGGGTCTAAAAAGACTCGTTCCGCGATATACAATAAATCACGCCAGTAAAAGTCCATCGGTACCGCATATGCTTTATAAATTCCGATGATTTGCATCAAGTTTTCGGGCGTATCGGGTAACATCGAACCACCAGCTTCTAAGCGGTGAATCACTTCAGCAAATTCATGAGTAGAAGGAGGGATAAGTGTTTCAGGTTTGACGGGTGTTTGTACCATAGTTTTTCTGAACTAATTCAAGTAATACTTTTGTATTTATCTTTTTTGATTTTGTCCCGCCCAAGGTGGTTTTCCTTGAGGTGGACGAATGTCAATAACAGAACCATTACTACGAGTAATGGAAAAAGCATCTAATTCATCTCTTCCCATTTTCCCTGTAACCGTTACTCTTTCACCTGGAGATAAATTTACTGGTTGCCACCAACGAGGGCCAGCATCCACTATAATTTGTCCAGTCGAATCTTCGAGAATAAATTGATTTCCAACAATACTTTTAACTTCTCCTGAAACCGTAATCCCTTGACGACTTTGTAATTCTCGTATTGGTGTTTGTGTCATTCCCATAGAAGGAAAAATAAGAGACGAAAGCATCATGGAAGTTAATAAAATGAGCTTATTGGGTCGATTCATCGTTCAAGCCTCTATTAATAGTTTTTACTTGTTTCCTTATATCCAAAATTTAGAGAATATACTATGAACTAAAGATAGGGCAATACTTAATCAAGAGATGAGTATTTACTTAAGATTGCTGGCGACTTGTTGAGTAACAGAAACTTCAGCCACCATAGCGGTAGTAGTTGGTTCTATCCAACGAATTAAATAATTAGGTTGAATGCCTAAGAATAGAATAATCGCTGTCAGGACTAATGCGGGAATGTTTTCTGAGGCTAAAACTTTGGGATAATAGGCGAGTTGATTATCCAATTTGCCGAAACAAGTACGATTTAAGAGAATGACGAAGTAAACAGCCGTTAGTCCCGATGCAATGATACATAACAAGGTAGCAACAGGGAATATCGAGAAACTACCCTGAAACACCAGATATTCGGCAGCAAATCCCACTAAACCAGGAATCCCCGCGCTTGCCATTCCAGCAGTGATGAGTAACGCACTGGTGAGGGGTAAACCGCGAATTGGGTTCATTAAACCATTAAGTACATCTAAGTCTCTGGTTCCTGCTTTGCGTTCGACGATACCGACCAAGTGGAATAACAGGGCTAGAATAAGACCATGACTAATCATTTGGGCGACGGCACCTAAGACGCTTAAATCGTTTCCTGCTGCGGCTGCGACGATGATATAGCCCATGTGTCCGATAGAACTATAAGCAACCATCCGTTTAATATCTTTTTGTGCGATCGCGTTAAAGGCCCCATATAATACAGTAATCGTACCAACAATGGCTAAACCAGGGGCAACAATCGACCACGCTTCGGGAAAGAGTTGTAAACCAAAGCGAATTAGTCCATAAGTTCCTAATTTAGCTAAGATTCCACCGAGTAGGATGGCGGTTGCGGGAGAAGCTTCAGTATACGCATCAGGTAGCCAAGTATGTAGGGGAACAAGAGGAATTTTAATGCCAAAACCGACGAGTAAGAGGGTTAAGAGAATAAGTTGGGTATTAGTGGAGAAGCTTTGAGTCGTGAGTGTTGCATAATCAAAGTTTGCTGAACCACTGAGTAAACCAATTCCCAGAAATGCCGCGAGTACAAATAATCCAGAAAGGGCAGTATAGAGAAGGAATTTAATCGAAGCATAACCCCGTTTTTCACCTCCCCAAATGGCAATCATTAGATAAAAGGGAATCAGTTCTAATTCATAAAAAATGATGAACAGAAGTAGGTTTTCTGCCATTAATGCCCCTGCAATTCCACCATTAATCAGAAGAATTAGCGCATAATACAAACGAGAACGTTCTAAGGTTTCTCCGATGCTGTAAATGGCAATGCAGCACAGTAAACTATTTAGAACTAATAAGGGCAACGATAAACCATCAATTCCTAAACTGTAGTTTAAACCAATCGGTTGCGCCCAAGTAAGATATTCACGAAACTGAAAACCAGAATTAGTTAAATCGAATTGAGTTAGGAGATAAATCGATAAAGCTAAACTAATAAAGACAAAAATAGTGGTAATTTGACGTAATTTACTAGCGGATGGTAGCCCGGGGACAAAGCCGACAATCAAAGCACCAATCATCGGTATTAAAAGTAAAGCACTGAGCATAGTTAATTTCAAAAGAAGTAAAAAGGAATCTTTTTATTTGTAGGGGTTTGGTCACCAAACCCTAAAAAAATAATTATTGTTTTTACAGGGAATGCTAAACCTTGAATTACCAAACCCTTTTTTAAGCTAATTTGTCAATATTTAAGCACTTAAAATGTTAACTTTACCTGTACTTAAATCATAATAAGCACCGACAACTTTAAGAAGATTTTTATCAATCAACTCCCCCACAATCGGTGACTCTTTCAAAACCTCTACCTGATATAAAACATTAGCTTCAACAGCATTTTGCAATTTATTAGTTCCAGGCATTCTTTGAGCGCGTTCTACTCCGACTCTTAAACTACTAATTAAGCTACCAATGCGACCAGGAAATCTACCCCCTTCAATCGCTGATTTGACCGCACCACAACGAGCATGACCCATCACCATTAAGACTTTAGCTCCTAACACCATTGTTCCAAATTCAAGGCTTCCAATTTCTTCGGATGTTGCAATATTTCCTGCAATTCGACACACGAAAAGATCGCCTAAACCTTGATCGAAAATAATTTCTGATGGGACTCTGGAATCAGCACAGCTAAGAAGGGCAGCAAAAGGAGCTTGACTTTCAGACACTTCTATAATGCGTTCTCTAGTTTGATTGGGGCTGATTCTTTTCTCATTCATAAAACGATCATTACCATCCATTAATCTTTTGAAAGCTTCATCGGGTGTAATGTCTTTGTTTTGAGCAACGAGACTTTCAAAAGTCTCAACAATAGATTGAGCATCGACGCTTTGAGAATTGTTAAGTTGTCCTCCTAAGATTGTGGCAGCTAGTCCAGTTCCGATGAAACCACCGCCGTATTTAATTGCCGAACGACGTGAGAGATTAAATGATTTTTTGTCAGTATTCATGAGTTCTCCTAACTAATAATTTAAGCTGACTTAAATTGTCCCACAAAAACGTTCTTTCTTAAGGTAAAAATTGAGATAGAACTGGCCAACCAATAATCGCGACTAGCAAACCAACTCCAAGGATAATCGTGATGAAATAAGATTGTGTTTGTCCAGTCACGTTATACTTTAAGCTTTGTCCACTAAAAACCGTGACTAAACCAACAAAGTTAACCGCACCATCGATGATAAAACGGTCAAACCAAGCGACGACTTGCGAAACAAAACCAACTACTAAAACAATGGTATTTTTGTAGAGTTTTGCTGTATAAAGATCGTAAGCAAAAAAGTCTTGTAAAGCTTTGGGTTTGAGTACGACGGGTTTGGCAATTTTGTCATTCAAATAAATCGATGCTGAAGCTAGACAACCGATTAAAGTAGAACTAACTACTAAACCAGCAACAACTAGATTAATGGTTCCCCAATTCGGTAATAGGTTCCATTTCCACAATAAAATCGGGATATGAAGCGCAAAACCTGCGGTTATCGTCGTTGGTAAAACAACCGCCCATAAAGCTTCGGGTGAGCGTACTGTCATCTGTTTTGGTTTGCCACCGAAAATCATACTGAATTCACGAGTGGTACTAAACGCGGTTAAAGCATTGACTAACAGAACAACGCATACTAACAAAGGTGAAATGTGTGAGAGATGATTCACCATTTTGTATAAAACCCAGAACCCACCAAAGGGAGGTAAAGCGACCAAAGTAGCAGCCCCAATCAGGTAAGATACACCTGTAACGGGACGACGTGACCATAAACCGCCATATTGACATAAATCTTGACTGATATTGTTTAAAACGATGCTACCGATGCTCATGACAAGAATAGCGATTCCAATAGCATAAGTAAACAATAATGTCAAGGCTGTTGTCCCTTGTCCCGTTCCCACAGCAACAAATGCTAATCCCATATAGGCACTAGCAGAATAGGAGATTGAACGTTTAACATCGATTTGTGCGATCGCAATTAACCCTGCGCCAATGGCTGTTACTGAACCAATGGTAATCATTACCGTTCTAGCTAAAGGCGATAACTCAAACACGGGTTGTAGTTTCACCAGTAACCAGGCACCCGTTGAAACAACGATCGAATTACGGATAATGGTGGCAGGCATCGGGCCTTCCATTGCTTCATCTAGCCACAAATGTAAGGGAAATTGAGCGCATTTGGCCAATGGCCCAGCTAAAAGAGCTAAACAAACTAAATTAGCCACTGTTGGGTCAATTTTCGCGGTTGCTGCCCACTTGGCCAACTCATCAAAATTCCAAGTTCCAGCGAGAGGTAATAAAGCAACGACAGCCATTAATAAAATTAAATCACCAATCCGTTTGGTTAGAAAGGCATCTCTGGCCCCAGTGACGACCAATGATTGATTAAACCAGAAACCGATTAGTAAGTATGTACCTAATGTTAGAATTTCTAGGATAACGTAACTAAAGAAGAGAGAATTACACAGGACTAAAGCACACATTCCCGCTTCAAACAACGCCATCAAGGAATAAAATCTTGCCCAACCCCAGTCCATTTCTAGATAACCTACCGCGTAGACTTGGGCGGCAAAATTTAAACCAGTAATTACCAGTAATGCGCCGATATTAACTACAGAAAGCTGTATTTCGTAGGAAATCGTTAAATTAGCGGCATTGAGCCAATTAAATGAGAGATTTTGAATTGGTTGTTGCCAAATCGCTAATAGAGCTAATAAACTATGGACAAAGGCAACCAATGTCATTAGAAGATTAATATACCCTGATGGTCTTGGCCCCGTTTGGCGAATAATACCAGGTGACCAGGGAATCGCTAAAACTGCCCCAATAAGTGCGTAACAAGGTACTAACCAGATACTCTGGCTAAATGTATCTAGCATGAAATGACCTCACTTTAAGGTGATGAATAAATGAGTCCAAGTGATAGAGATAAAACTTGTTGGCCTAATCCTTGCCTTTTTTATAGACCTGACTGGTAGCCTACTTAAAAAGATGATGGAACCCCTCACAAGGATAGTTTAGGCTTTCGGTAGCTTTAGATTAATTTTTATCCTACCGTCTTAATAGACAATAGTCAATAGATAAATTAATCAACATAGAATAAATAATATATAAGTTTGGCTTAACCGTCAACCATAAGAGTTCCTTAGTTCTTCAAGGGTTGATGGCTATTCTCATGTTTAGAGAAAAAAATTGATTTTAAGATAAAGATCAAAGAACTGCGATGATTAGCCAATTAATGTCCGCCTCTAATTTTCTCTCCTTGAACATTTCAATCATTTTGGCGATAAATACGGGATTCGTGCCTATTTATAGAGTTCCAGCCGACATTAGTCATTTAACGGCCGTTGTTTTTTTAGAATAGACAGACACACATCAGTTTAAGATAAAAACGACTTCTATTCTCATTCAGGGTTTAGGCGGTTTTTATGAAAAAGACGTTACTCCGTATTCTCATTTTACTTTTTCTAGCTGTTGGAGTTGCTACTGCTGCTATCGTGTTTACCCCGACAAAGCCGCCCGTTCCCAGAATTTCAGATTACACTATTACCAGTCAATTAGCTGCTAATCAATCGAGTTTTTATCCCATTAAACAAACTCTAGACCCGAACCTGTATCGTCCTATAGATAATTGGGTTGGTCGTCTTATTTTACCTAAACCCGAAGAATATCAACAAAATGATTGGACGACTTTAGAAATCTATCAAACTCCCCCAGACCAACAAAATTTAATCGGAAAAAAAGTCAAATTAGGCTGGAAACAATCGCCATCACTAGATAGATACTTAAAACTGGTCACAACTGATATTAAATTCACCGAAGCTGCCCAAAAAAGCCAAAAACAAGGAAATGTAGTACCCGTTCGTCTCAATGGTCGTTCACAAGTGGGGCCGTTACAAGCTTTAGCAGGGGCAAGACCCAATGATGATGTTATTGTTAGTTTTAAAAAAGCCCAAATCACGACGAAAACTGACGAAACAAGTCTTTTAATTGAGCAAATGCCTTTAATGGTAACAGGTCGCTTTGTAGGATTAGTAAAAATTCTATCAGAAGCCCCTGCTAAATCTAAAACCGATATTCCCACAGATTGTCCAGGTTCGCCGCCGTGTCCGAGTGAATTACTAAGTGTTCAACACTATAACTCTAAAACCAATCAATTTGATGGGGTTACAGAAGTAATTCGGATGCCTCAACAACCTTTGATATCAGGAAATCGTTTTATTTCAACACCTCGTAAAATAGCCGATTCCAGCGAAGGGAAAGCGGGATGGTATATTTATGGCGCACAGGGAAAAGACGGTCTATTTACAGTACAAGCGATCCGACCACGATCGCTATTTCAACTCAAACCGCTAGAAAACGTCTTCGGATTAGATTCTGGCTTAAATTATATTGCCTATGATAACTGGAAAAATACCCCCGATCGCAGAGGAACCGCCCAACAGGTTTTAGTCGATCCTCGTAGTGATTCTCCTAAAGTCGCCCTAGCAAACTGGAAAGAAGGGGATCAAGGTTTAGGAATACATTTATTTGGCGGAATTGGCGGAAAAAACGGCGAATCCATTCAAGGGGGTACAGTAACAGGACATTTTTCTTACTTCTTATATAAAATAGTGCGCGATCCTTTTACCAATGAATTACAATGGGATATTTCCTATGATCAGGTGTATGCCCACAACCCTCTAGGCATCCTTTCAGGACATCAAAGCTGGGAAAATTATCAAGGAAATTTACAACGCGGTTGGCTGAATTCTCGTCCCACGTCTAATGTAATTATTAAATCAGATCTACTAGAAGATTATCATTTTGGTAGTATTCTTGTATCACCCTTGACGGAATTGCAACGGCAACTCGAAGTGATGATGGCCCGCTATCGTACGGGAGATGGTACAGGAAATGCGAGTGTTACTCCTGCGGCATCCTGTGTTCAAGATTCTAACCAGGCATTATATATTACGATCGAAGTTCTGAAAAATCAAATAGCCACCCATCCCGCGATTGCAGAATGGTTGAAAAATCATCCCGATGACCCCGAAACTCAACGCTTTCAAAGATTAAGACAACTGAGCGATCGTCTTATACAAATTTTAGTTCCTAGAGGTGTAATACGTCCAGATTGGCGGAAAAATGCCGAAATTCTAGCAGGTGTAACAGGACGCGACAATAATTATACGTTTACTCATCAAGATACCCTCGCCAATGCCCTTTTAAGTTGGACATCAATGTTACCTCGCGTTTCTCATGATGTCATTAGTCAAATTTTTCTCGAACAGGGTGCTACTCTTTGGTTCATGCGTACTAATCAAGTGGGCGGTTTCATGCTAGAGATTTTGCCCCTCGCCCCGACTAATCTTTTTGGAGAAATGCCGATTATTTCCCCCGTCCTACGTCGTATTCTCGCTTCAATCGTTTTTCTTCCTCAGTCTTGGGAGTGGGGATTGACATTTTTGTCATTATGTGCATATGCAGCGATCGCTATTCCAATTGGTTTAAAATCAGGTTTTTTACAATGGCGACCTCTTAAACAAAAACCGTTTCAGTTGATTCAAACCCTATTTTTTCTGTTTTTGTCTCCTGCACTCTGGGAAGAATTGGTGTTTCGCGTTATGCTGTTACCCTATCCTGATCGACTCAATTCTTTGACGATGACCAGTGGCTTAGTGATACTCAGTTTAATTCTTTTTATTCTGTATCATCCCCTCAATGCCCTTGTTTTTTATCATGCTGCAAATCCAACTTTTTTTAATCCCGTCTTTTTAGTTTTAACCGCATTATTGGGCTTAACCTGTACAGTCGTCTACTTACTGATGGGTTCTTTGTGGACAATTGTAATTGTTCATTGGGTTGTCGTCGTGGTTTGGTTGCTTTTTTTGAACGGTTATTCCAAATTCAGACACCCAACCACTGCAATAGCACGAAACAGATAGTATATTGTAGGTTGAAAGAGCGTTCCCCATTATTCAAAAAGGAAAATCATGTCAACAGTAGCAGTCGTATACTTTTCAGGTTCAGGACATACTCATTTAATGGCTGAAGCGGTTGCAGCAGGGGCAAAAAAGGTTTCAGAAACTACAGTAGAAGTACATCGTATTACTGGCGAACAAATTATTAATGGACGGTGGAAAGATGATGCGATGATGGAAAAGATTAATCTTTCAGATGCGATTATCTTTGGTTCACCGACTTATATGGGAGGTGTAGCCGCACAGTTGAAAGCGTTTATCGATGCAGCGAGTAGCATTTGGGCGCGTCAAGGCTGGAAAAATAAAATAGCAGGGGGTTTTACTCATTCGAGTTCCCCTAGCGGTGATAAACAAGGAACCTTACTTTATTTAGTCACCAATGCGGCACAACATAGTATGATTTGGATTGGTGCTGGAGAGATGCGTCAGCCAGACGGAACTAACCGTTTAGGATCTTATCTGGGTGTGATGGGACAAGCTGATATTGATTTTACTGGAACTCAACCCGTTGAAGTTGACCCAGGTGATCTTAAAACATCGGAACTCTATGGACAACGCATTGCAGAATTAACGCAACGTTGGCTGAATTGACAACTTTAAATATTGAAGCGATTCGGTAGAATGCTAATAAGATGAATTAGCTGAATTTAGAAATGACTCAACCGCGACGCTCTTGCTGTCCGATCGCTGCTACACTAGATCTCATTGGCGATCATTGGACACTGCTGATCATCCGAGATATGATGTTCTTTAATAAACAGCGTTTTGAGGAATTTCTAGAATCAGCCGAAGGAATTTCGACCAATATTCTAGCCAACCGTCTGAAGCTATTAGAAGAATACGGGTTAATCGAGAAACAACCCTACAGTAATCATTCTCGTCGTATGAATTATTATCTCACTGAAAAAGGTCAAAGCCTGCGCCCACTCATTAAAACAATGGTTGTATGGGGTTTAAAAAATTTACCTAATACAAGAATTCCAGACAATCACGCTTGAATTAAAAAAAAATCAATGATTAAATTAGGGTACACTTTAATGATTGATTTTTTAAATCAATGTTTTTCAAAAAAATTCTATTTCTCTATATTTACTCAGTTCTAAATCTGGTTTTAATTGCGCCTTCAGTGGGTCAAACAGAAAATGAAAAAGACCCAGAACCTCCCACCTGTACGACCGCAAATTGTCTACAACCGACTGAAATCATTCCAGAACAGCCATCAGATACCCGTCGAGAAATCATTCAACCGAATCCAACACAACTAAGATTTACTATATTTGGTAATCAGGAAGGAAATTTTTTATTTGGTTTTGGTCGTACTCTTCCCAATAATACCGCACTCAAAGGACGAACACGTGAACCTGTTGTACAGTCCTTATCTACATATCAAAGTGCATTCCCGATTATTGGTTTTATTGGATATCGATTAGCAGAAAATCAACGAATTGTCTTTGAAGGGAGAGGAGATACAAGATCATTAGGCGGTGATCTCAGTTATAGCATTGCGCCTCTTGATTCACAAGGGATTTACTCTGTTAATATTCAAACTCAGCGCGGACGTTCTACTGTTTTTGATGAAGGTGAAAGAACTGTCGATTTACCCAATAATGATAATGCCTGGGTTCATCGTTATGGCGGTGGTGTTGAATATGCTCAACTCATTGATAATATTAATCTAGCGGTAGCGATTAACTACGAACGCATTTCGATTCGTGATGCCATGTTTTCTAATCAAGTTTTTTCTAGAGATGAATTAGGAAATCGCATGACCGTTAGTGGTGAAGGACAAGATGATTTAATAACACTTAATCTTGCTGGTTTATATTCTACTGTTAATGATGAAGCCTATCCAACTTCAGGTACTAAAATTCGAGTCGGAGTAGAACAAGCGATCCCTATTGGAGATGGAAGTATTGTTTATACACGAGTTGCAGGTAATGTTTCCCAATTTATTCCACTCAATATTTTTAAGAATAGTCAATCTTCAGATACTTTAGTTCTCAATGTGCAAGCAGGAACCTATTTAGGTGATGTTCCTCCCTATGATTCCTTTAGTTTAGGAGGAGGTGAATCAATTCGGGGTTATAGTGATGGTCAAATTAGTTCAGGTCGTAGTTTTATTCAAGGTACAGCAGAATATCGTTCACCCGTGTTTTTGTCTTTTGATATTTTTCAGCAAACCATTGATACCAGAGGAATTGTTTTTCTAGATTACGGAACTGATTTAGGATCACAGTATAGTGTAATCGGTCGCCCTGGTGTAGTTCGTGATAAACCAGGTTGGGGTATCGGTTATGGTTTTGGATTACATATACAAAGTCCGATTGGTTTATTTCGCTTAGAATCAGGTTGGGGTAATCGAGGAGATTATGCTTTTGTAGTTAAAGTCGGAGATCGCTTTTAAAATATAATAACGAGTTAGCCTAAGTTATGTCTGACGATTTAGCCACACAACGCATAGATATCGAAGCTTTAACCGCAGAACTTGAAAACCTGCGTCAACTTCGAGATGAATTAAAAGAGAGTCAAGAACGCTTTTCTCTAATCTTAAATGCGAATAATGATGGGATTTGGGATTGGAATTTGCAAAACAATAAACTCTTTTTTTCGCCGCGTTGGAAAGAAATGTTAGGCTATGCTGAGAAAGATTTAACCAATCAATACGAAACTTGGGTTAATTTACTCCATGATAACGATCGTAATTATGCAGTTCAGTTTCTACAATCTTATTTAGAACGCAAAGTTACACCCTATCGTCTAGAGTTTCGCCTACGCTGCAAAAATGGTGACTATAAATGGATTTTAGCGCGAGGTAAAGCCGTCTGGGATAAAAATGGAAAACCAGTACGGATGGCTGGTTCTCATACCGATATTACTGAAAGAAAGCATCGTGAAAAAACGCTACAGAATTTAGTAAAAAAAGAACATCTACTCAGTGATATTGCAAGACAATTATTAGATCAAGATTTTGAGAGTGTGATTCAATCGATTTTACAAAAAATTGGTAAGTTCACCGAAAGTGAGCAAAGTTATATCATCCGCTATTCCGACAATCAAGAAGAATGGAGTATGTTTTATGAATGGTGTAATCCACGAAATGAGCAGCTAAAATCTAGTTTAGAACACTATCAAAATCAAACGGTTAATCGATTTCCCTGGTTTGCTGATCAGTTATTAAAAGGACAACCGATTATCATTAATAGTAGTGATGATTTTCCTGAGCAAGCAATTATAGAAAAAGAGTTTTTTAGTAAAAGTATAACACCACATTTACTAATTGTCCCGATGATCAGTTCTAAAAAAATTCTGGGTTATTTGGGTTTAGAAGCAAGTTCTTTTAAATATTGGACTATCGAAGATGTTAACTGGCTCAAATTAGTAGGTGAATTTATTGCGATCGCACAAGCTAGATCTGAAGCTGAAAAAGCACTTTTAACTGCTAAAGAAAATGCCGATCTTGCTAATCAAGCTAAAAGTCAATTTTTGGCGAATATGAGTCATGAATTAAGAACTCCTTTAAATGCTATTTTGGGGTTTACTCAGGTAATGAATCGAGACACCTCACTTAGTCAAGAACAACGAGAAAATTTAAAGATTATTAATCGAAGTGGTGAGCATTTATTAGTTTTAATTAATGACATTCTAGAAATGTCTAAAATTGAAGCAGGTCGCGTTACTTTTCATCCGACTATTTTTGATTTATCTGCTTTGCTAGAAAGTTTACAAGATATGTTTAGTCTTAAAGCTAAAGCCAAACATTTACAGTTAATTTTTGAAAAATCGATTGATGATCCTCAATATATTTCGACAGATGAAGGAAAATTGCGTCAAGTTATTATTAATTTATTGAGTAATGCGATTAAGTTTACTGAAAAAGGAAAAGTGACTCTAAGAGTTAAACCTTTAGAGGTGAGAAAAAAATATCAAGAAATTATTTTATCTTTTGAAATAGAAGATACTGGAATTGGCATTGATTTGAGCGAAAAAGATCAATTATTTGAGCCATTTACTCAAACCAAAGCGGGTTTAAATTCTCAAGAAGGAACAGGATTAGGTTTATCTATTAGTCAAAAATTTGTTCAATTAATGGGAGGACAAATTACAGTTAAAAGTAGTTTAGGAGAAGGCAGTATATTTAGATTTGATATTGTGGCTAAAGTTGTTCAAACTAAACCAATTGAGCATCACAATTTATCTAATAAAATTATTCGTTTAGCACCTGATCAACCCAACTATCGTATTTTGATTGTTGATGATATCTTAGAAAGTCGTCTTTTGTTGGTTAAATTATTAAGTTCAGTTGGTTTTTTAGTAGAAGAAGCTACTAATGGAGAAGAAGCGATCGCACTATGGAAAAACTGGAAACCCCATCTAATTTTTATGGATTTAAAAATGCCGATTATGAATGGTTATGAAGCAATTCATCAGATTAGAAAATTAGCTCACAATCAGACAACTTTTATTATTGCTTTAACGGCTAGTATTTTTGAAGAAAATACCAATCAATTTTTAGCGATTGAATATGATGATTTAATGCTTAAACCCTTTCAACAAGATTTACTTTTACAAAAAATTGCTCAATATTTAGAAGTAGAGTATATTTATGAGAATCAAGAACAACAAAATTTTACTGTCGCTCAACAAGACAAAGTTTTGTCACAACTTAAATTAATGCCTGATCAATGGCAAAATAAAGTTAAAATAGCTGCTCAAGAATGTAGTGATGATAGGATTTTAGAACTACTTCAACAAATACCTTTAGATTATACAAATTTATCAAATTATTTACAAAAATTATCTTATAATTTTCGCTTTGATTTAATCATTGAGTTATTTGATAAAAGTTAAAATATATGGACAAAGAAAGTCTTTTAATTGTTGATGATCAAGCTGATAATCTTAGAATTTTATCAGCTATTCTGGCAGAAAAAGGCTACAAAGTTAGAAAAGCAATTAATGGTCAAATGGCAATTAACACTATAAAAATTACACCACCCGATTTAATTTTATTAGATATTAATCTGCCTGAAATTAATGGTTATGAAATTTGTCAATTACTCAAAAGTAATCCAGAAACTCAAAATATTCCTATTATTTTTGTTAGTGCCTTAGATGATGTATTAGATAAAGTAAAAGCGTTTCAAGTAGGCGGACTAGATTATATTACTAAACCTTTTCATAAAGAAGAAGTCATCGCAAGAGTTGAAAATCAACTAACGATTAGATTACAACAAAAACAACTCGAAGCCGAAATTCAACAACGACAAAAAACTGAAGAACGTCTACGATTTTATCTTCATGCAGTTTCCCATGATTTACGCAATCCTGTGATTGGACTATCCATGATTCTGAAAAACATTTTACGACAAGACCAATCATTAAAAATACCGATTTTACGTTCGGTACTAGAACGCATGAACAATAGTTGCGATCGTCAATTACAATTAATTAACTCATTAGTTGAAACTCAACAACATGAGATCTGGGGAATCACCCTAAATAGTCAACCTTTAAATCTTTATTTACTAGCACAGGAAATTTTTATAGATTGGTTGCCACTGCTCAAAGAAAAACAAGCAACATTAATTAACAAGATTCCTCCAGACTTACCTTTAATTCAAGCTGATTTATCTCAAATTTGGCGAGTTTATGAAAATTTATTAGCCAATGCACTCAAATATAATTCATCAAACTTAGAAATTATATTTAATGCTGAAATCATCCAAAATAAAGTAATAGATTCTCCTCAAATGATATGCTGTATAGTCTCCGATAATGGTGTAGGAATGACTGTCGAACAAGCAAAAACTTTATTTACACCCTATCATCGAGGTGAAGGCACACAACGTAACTTAAGTTTAGGTTTAGGTTTATATTTATGCCATCAAATTATTCAAGCTCATGGTGGTACAATTGAAGTAATTACACAACCGCAACAAGGTACACAATTTTGCTTTACTCTACCAGTCGCTAATTAAAAAAATGCCGATTTATTTATATTGGGGTGAAGATGACTTTAGTTTAAATAAAGCTGTACAGCAACTACGCTTAAAAGTTCTCGATCCCAATTGGATACAGTTTAATTACGATCAAATTGCAGGACATCAAACAGATAATCTGTTCCAAGCACTCAATCAAGCGATGACACCTGTTTTTGGGATGGGTGAGCGTTTAATTTGGTTAGTGGAAACAACGATTTTTCAAAATTGCTCAGAAGATTTATTAAAAGAATTACAAAGAACATTAGTCAATCTTCCTGTAACATCACATTTACTGTTTACCACCAGTAAAAAACCCGATGGACGGATTAAATCAACTAAACTGGTACAAGACTCTGCAGAAGTTCGGGAATTTTCTTTAATTCCACCTTGGCAAGTAGAAGATATTAATAAACAAATACAAAAAATCGCTCAAGAGGTGGGGGTAAAATTAACTCCTGATGCCTTTCAATTTTTAGCCGAAGCAATTGGTAATAATACTCGACAAATTTATCAAGAATTAGAAAAGCTTTCACTCTACAGCCAGTCTTTTTCTAAACCTCTAGGGAAAAATGAACTGATTTCTCTAATTAATATCGCCACTCAAAGTAGTTTACAGTTAGCGACGACCATTCGACAAGGCGATGCAGGAAAGGCCTTAGAATTAGTTTCTGACTTAATCAACTGTAACGAAGCACCTTTAAGAATTGTAGCGACATTAGTAGGACAGTTTCGGACTTGGACAATAATCAAGCTGATGATAGAAGCAGGTGAAAAAGATGATACCGTCATTGCAAAAACAGCCGAAATTAGTAACCCAAAACGAATCTATTTTCTGAAAAAAGAAGTACAAGTGATCTCATCACAGAAATTCTTAAACAGTTTATCACTATTACTAACACTAGAACTGAGTTTAAAACGAGGTGCCGAACCTTTAGCGACCTTACAAACCTTCGTCATTGAACTGTGTCATCTTTTTCAAAAAACCTAAAAAAAAAGACAGTTAGCTTTTGTATCGATAGACTTGCGTGACAGGGGTTACTCTGTTTTCACTGCAATAGCTTGAAAGGCAAACGTATTACAGGATTAAACAAGTTGATTGAGACTCCACTGTTAGACCAGTCTATCCTCTGCGTTTGATGGCTAACTGTTTTTTTGATTGTTCCCTAACCATCCATCATTTTCGTAAATATTTTGGAGCAGTACAACCGAAGTTTAGGATCTTAAGCAAATTCACTGTTCGATTTCTAAGTTTTTCTTTAAAATAGCGTTATTCCAAGTTCCCTTTCTAGCGATGAAATTACTGATTTTGAGCAATGGTCACGGTGAGGATATCATTGCTGCCCGTATTGCTGAACAATTACAATTATTGTCAAATGAGCTTCAATTAGCCGCTTTGCCCCTAGTCGGTACAGGAAAAGCTTATCATTCTCTGAAAATTCCTATCATCGGCCCTGTTAAACCCATGCCATCGGGTGGATTTATTTACATGGATGGACGACAATTCTTAGGAGATGTCCAAAAAGGTTTAGTACAACTGACTTTAGCACAACATCAAACAGTCCGTCGCTGGGGTTTAGAAGGGGGAAAAATTTTAGCAGTTGGGGATATTTTACCAGTTCTGTTAGCTTGGTTAAGTAATGCTGATTATGCCTTTGTGGGAACCGCTAAATCTGAATATTACTTGCGTGATGAACACGGATGGCTACCTCAAGCATCGAGTTTAGAACGTCGTTTTGGATCTTATTATTTTCCCTGGGAACGATGGTTAATGAGTCGTACTCGCTGCAAGGCTGTTTTTCCTAGAGATACACTAACTTCCAAGATCCTACAACAGTGGTCAATTCCTGTTTATGATATGGGTAATCCGATGATGGATGGATTAGACAATAACGCGAGTTTGACGACGAATCTAAACAAGGAATCTCTCACCGTTGTTTTATTACCTGGTTCTCGTGCGCCTGAAGCTTATCGTAATTGGGAAATTATTTTACAATCTCTTGAAGGAATTATTTTAACACTCAAAAGTTATCGAATTACTTTTTTAGCTGCGATCGCTCCATCATTATCCATTGATTCGTTTCAAGTTCCACTTCTAGCCCATCACTGGCACCCAAAACCGTTAGAGATGTTCCCCATTGCTCTCGATGATCCTCAAGCCTTAGCCTTCAAATACAATCATAAGATTAATCTAATTTTGTCGCAAAATGCTTACTCGAAGTGTCTGAGTTTGGCGAATGTGGCGATCGCTATGGCGGGAACCGCAACAGAACAGTTTGTCGGACTGGGTAAACCTGCCATCAGTATCCCCGGAGAGGGGCCGCAATTTACTCTGCAATTCGCCCAAAATCAAACCCGTTTACTGGGTTGTTCTGTGATTTTAGTCCCGCAACCGCAACAAGTTGGTCAAACCCTAAAAGCCATTTTAAACGATCCCGATCGTTGGCAAGAAATCGATATCGTCGGTAAGCGTCGCATGGGAAAACCAGGTGCCGCTTTACGAATCGCTCGTTTAGTCCTCGAAAAATTATTTTGAAAAAAGACTTGTATTATTGATTTTTTTTTGCTATGCTAGTAAAGCGTAAAAAATAAATTTCTCGCCGGGATAGCTCAGTTGGTAGAGCAGAGGACTGAAAATCCTCGTGTCCGGAGTTCAAATCTCCGTCCTGGCATAGCGAAAAATAAATACTTTTAAGAAATAGAAAGGCTTTCAGGCTATTGTACCAGTTCAGTACATTTATCCAGTCGATCAATTTTTGGAGATTTTTAGAGATGTTTAGACAAAAAAGTGGTGTAAAGATGGTGTAAAAAGGTAGAGTATTAGAGTAATTACACCATAAAACCTATGCTTTCTACAACTCCTACAGGTCGTTTAACTAAAGGCTCAGTGTCAATGTAACCGACTATCCTAGCTTCTTCAATTAATACAGGCAAGAAACCGTCCTTCGTTTTGGATGAGCAAGCCATCGCAAGCGGGGTACAGAAATTTTGAATTTTAGCTCACAATTTTCTCTTGTACTATGCAGTCCACCAGTTAGAGGGACTCATTCACTAACTCATCACACAATCTATCCAAGTCGCCCCATGCCTCTGACAGAATTTGTTGAAAAATTTCTCAATTGTGGATGGGTTTATGCAGGTAAGAAAGAGATTCGATAGGGGAATAAAATAATGTTAGAAATCCAATCGCTAGAACAAGATACAGACCTTTGGCATCAATTACTTACCCAAGAGGAAGCCTATTTCTCCTCTCGTCAAGCATTTCTAACTCAGTCTAGCAATCGACTCTCCATTATTAAAGATGCTCTTGACAACCCTGGCGAAAGATCAACTGCTCTTCAACTATGTCTATATTTAACAGAATCGGAACGTCTGACATTATTTGATGAATTAGTTAGATTAGCCAGCGTAGGACATTCTGATATTGAAATAGTTCGACAGGCTATCCTCTCTCTTCCTCTTTCCTGGCTTTCCACTCATATTGAAACAGTAGCCGAATCGCTATTAGAGAAAGGAACCGATGAGGAATACAGACGATTGTTAGAACTATACATCAATATCGATGAAAATCTGGCTCAACGCTTAGTCAAACGAGCGTTACAACACGAAGATCTAGACATTAGAGAAGTGGGTGAAGATTTTAATAATTATTTAAAACTCAAACAATGTTGAATGTCTGGCTGACAAAGGTTATCAAGGAATTCAAAATAATTCATGCTTTCAGTAAAACTCCGTTCAAAGAAGTCCAGAGGTAGTGAACTGTCAGAGTTAGATAAGCAGCAAAATAAAGAATTAGCCAATCATACGAGTAAAAATCGAAAATGTATTTCGTTATCTCAAAATATTTCGGATTCTGTCAGAACGGTATAGGAACCGAAGAAAACGCTTTGGTCTAAGATTTAATCTCATAGCTTCCCTCTATAACTTTGAACTTCATCTACTTTCAAATAAATCTTCTCATTGACTTTTGCAAGAGTTCTAATGATTCCGAGACAGTGGGAATATGTCCTAGGTGTCTCATCACAAAACCGCTAATGGTTAAGTAATCTAAACCTTCTCGCTCCGATAAATGTTTAATAGACCTCCTGCGTGAATCATTGAATCTGTGCCAGTTCATAATTGAGCAATCCAGCAATTAGATTGAGACGTAAGCCAAACCGTTTTCTTCTAACAACCTACTGGCGATCAACAAGCTAGAGGGATTTGTCATATTAAGTAGTGATTATTGGTGTTAGGTTTCATCTCTACCATGTATCTGTGCTGGCGGGCAAGTCGCTTCAACTGCGGTGAATGGCTCAAGAATTTTATAAGCATGACTGGCTCCCTCTGGGACAACCCAAGAGTTACCTGGCTCAAGCAAGATCATTTGACCTTCGAGGTGCAATTCAGCACGACCTTGGATGACATAGCCAACGGTTTCATAAGGACGCGATCGTTCTGGTTTTGGTTCGCCTAGCTGTTCCTCTTCCCAGAGTCGCATTGAAAGTTTCTTGCCGACGGCGAGGTACTTTTGTCCCATCTCTCCTTTTGGAGAAGTCTGGGAGCTAACTTTAATAATAGTCGTATCGCTCATTTTTAAGCCTCCTTAAGACAACAATTGAGTTAGTTAAGGCTTGCACTACTGATGTCAACTAGCCTTCAACAATTAGTTAGGCGATGAATGCCCCTAGATTTTCCTTTCTATCATAAAAAACTAGCTGTTCGATTGCCTCTATCTAAGGGCTTTCAAAAAAAGTCAAAATTATTTACCCACCGATCGCTCCAATTGTTACCCCAGGAAACGCAGTAGCCAACGAAACTGATCGCCATTGTTCAAGTTCAGCTTTCACCGATTCCAGCTTTTGCTCAATCGTAGTGACTGCATCTTCACCCAAGGCTAATCGCAAAGGGGGAGAATCACTTTCAACTGCTTGAATCATAGCTTGGGCTGCCTTTTCTGGATCGCCAGGTTGTTTGCCATCCATCTGCTTCAACCATTCGAGAAATTTACCCGTTGTCTCGGCATAATCGTCAATTTGTTGCTCTGGAACGGAAAGCGATCTCGAAGAGATCCGCCTTTGGCGGTGCGCCCGTTAAAATCTGTACGAAAAGCACCCGGTTCGACAATCGTGACTTTGATTCCCAAAGAAGCAACTTCTTTCGCTAACGCCTCAGATAAGCCTTCTACGGCAAACTTGGTGCTACAGTAAATGCCCGTCGCCGCAAAAGACATCATTCCACCGACTGATGATAGATTTAAGATGTGTCCGCTTCGCTGATACTGTTGGCGAATTCAAAAAACAACTTGTAATCAAGCATCGGGCAAGCGTAA